>Ga0210385_10000151_pt1 | contig 74323 bp, 68 predicted proteins | sample IncBWH26OmetaG_FD_160107 | JGI IMG/M metagenome (GOLD analysis project Ga0210385, IMG submission 160107) | Forest soil microbial communities from Barre Woods Harvard Forest LTER site, Petersham, Massachusetts, United States - Inc-BW-H-26-O ... | reverse complement strand
GAAACTTTCGGTGAAACTGCTGTTCCCGCTCGTGCTTTTTATCTTCCCGTCGTTGTTTGTTGTGGTTTTGGGTCCGGCAATCATTACGATGTCCGAGTCATTCAAGTCGATGTTCGGCAACTAAAGAAGGGAGAGACAGGATGGATAGCTCTACGATTATCCGTGTAGTCGCGGGCGTGCTGTTCGTGCTCGTGCTGGTTGTTCTCATCCAGCGCCGCCGCACACGCGTGAAGTAACGTGGCATGTTTCGGACAATGCGCAACCGGCCTTTCGAGGCTGGCTGTATTGGTCGAAACCGCATCAATTAGATCCGGTGGCAGGGTTTGAGAAAGCCGGTTCCTTCTTCATAGGAGGGAAAGGCGCATTCGCTGTGACATCGGGCAACCAGTATTGCGAATCTGTTTCCGTTGAAAACGATTCGGAGTCTGAATTGGGGGAAAAGGGATGGATAGTTCAACAATTATTCGTGTAGTTGCCGGCGTTCTGTTTGTGCTTGTGCTGGTCATTCTTATCCAGCGCCGTCGCACGCGCGTTAAGTAGCGAAATGCAAACCAGGTTGAACAGGTGAGAAAGACGCCTGACGAGCGTCTTTCTCGCTTCTGGACGACCGGATTAGTAAAAGAGGATATTCGATGGATAATTCGACAATTATCAGGGTCGTTGCCGGAGTTTTGTTCGTCCTGGTGCTGGTGATCGTTATTCAGCGCAGGCGTACTCAAGTCAAGTAGTGCGAGGAACACGATTCGGAACGTGGCGCAGTGGAACGCGAAGGCACTACGGACCGATTTGTGCTGGATCCAAAGGGAAGTGGTCCGAATCAGCCCGCAATCCATTCGTCGAACTGGCTCCACGGCCGATGAGGTGTCGAGCTAGAAGGTACGTTTCCCCTAAGTTGGTATCGTTGCGCGGAAGCTAGACGCGCCGGGGCTGACTTCGTGTGACGCAACGCCGAGTTGGCGACACAGGGAAGACTGAAGGAAGCAAGTTGATGTTGGCCGTTCGTTGACGCCCCACATTTGACCGGCCTTTTGCGGGCGAGGAGCTATGGAAGGGCAACGCTACTGTGTGTACAATCAAACGCGTGAAAGCTTCCTAAGCCTGGGAGTGACCGTTGCCGGCGCAAGTGACGGGCATCTGCGGGGCATGATTGAGAAGCTGACGTCCAAGGCAGACAGTGGCCTTTGGATGAAGCCCTATCGAGGCATCGCGCAGGCGGAAAGACTCTCCCCAATCGATCTGGTGTATCTAGACACCGATCTGCGCGTCATCCAGGAGATTGAGTCGTTCCCGACGTCCTCTGCGCAATCCCTACGAAATGAAGCAGCAAGCGCGCTGGCTTTACCGACGCATACGATCTATTCGTCGCAAACGCAACCGGGCGACCAGTTGGTCATCTGCGTGGCGGCAGAGATGGAGAAGCGCCTTGAGAGGTTGTCAAACTTAACTCCGGCTGCGATCACGCAAAGTGGTATATCCTCAGTAGATATAGAGTCTGCGCACGGCCCCGCTGGTCATCGCTCATCGAAAATCCAAACGGCGAGCGAACAATCTCACATCCAGGTGCAAGATTCAATGAGTGACTTCGAGTCAAAGACGGGCAAACCAAATTCGCTGAAGACCTGGCTGCAGAATTGGTTGTCGTCAGATCGCAGGCGTGCGCTGCGAACCCCGCTTCCGGGGTTGGTGGCCTACTACTGGACTGGAAGCGCGCCGCGCGCTTACCAGATTGCCGACATCAGTGCGAGCGGGTTTTATCTATTGACCGAAGAGCGATGGTTTCCGGGCACGATCGTTCTGATGACATTGCAACGGACCGACAGTAGCGGTCAGAATCTCGACGATTCGATCGCGGTTCAGTCGCGAGTGGTTCGCTGGGGGAGCGACGGCTTAGGTCTTGCATTCGTCCTTGCGCGACCGGCAGATGTGAGAGATGGCGATTCTATCCGCGAGCACGGCGCCGACAAGAAAACGCTGGAGAGATTTCTAGCGCGCATGCGCACCGAAACCTCGCGCTAATTTCCCTTAAACCAAACAGCAGCCTTCAAGAACGCAGACTGAATCGCGCGGAGTTGTGTGGGGGCGCAGAAGGATTGGGATTAGTGTAAGTCCAGACGTTGCCGGTCAGGCTCAGTCGTTGATCTGCGGAATAATGAGCAGCACCTCGACGCGCGCAACTTGCCCATCGTGCTTGGCGGGACGGAACTGCCATTGGCGCAGTGCCTGCAGAACATATTGTGCCTGGCCGTACCCTGCTGGAAAGACAACATTCAGGGCTTCGAAGTGACCCGCTTGGTTGACGAAGCCATGGATCATGAGCGCGTCGGCTGAGACGACTGGATTCTCAGGGGGACGGACGATGTAGAACGGCCAAGGCGCCTCGACGTGAGTCATATTAGCGGGTGTCGCTGCATCGGACGTCATTGGAAGCGTGTATTGAAGGATCCAATTCCGCGCGAGGCCAACGTGCAGATAGACCGAATAGACGACACGGGTTCCCCAAAGTCTTGAAGTTTCGGGAAACTCTTCCGCTAATTCGGAACCGACAACAACCACGCCATATTCCCCATTGGTTGGAAGTTTGACGCGCGTATAGGTCGGCTCAGTTCCCTGCCCTCCAGAACCGCCTTGAGTCGAATTGCCGCCGTTGTTGCCATTGCCCGTACTAGACCCGTTGCCAGCAACCATTCCAGCTTTGCCACCAGCGGGACCAGGAGTGTTTCCGCCATTGCCTTGACTATGCGCGATACCTTTGCCGGAGCTTTGGCCGTTTGGATCGCCGTGCCCTGCAAAGGCTGAGTTCCCTGACTCTCCAGGCCGCATCGAACCATTCTCGTTGCCTGCGGCTGTCTGGTTCACGGGCGGAAGGGCAATCGAGCCTTTGGCCAACTGCTGCTCAGAGATCGACATCATTGCAGCGGCTGAGGGGTCAGAAGAATTTAGAGACGAAGTCTCGGGAATGAGCTCAGCAGGCATCGGTCCACGCGCCACAATTGGCGTACTCGATGCTGGAAGGGGCATCGGCATTTTGGAATTAAATGGCGTCGAGGTAATGGGAAGTTCGGAGATGTGCTGTTCGGGCGTGGGGCGCGTGAGGACTGGCTTGGTGTCGACCCATGCCATCTTCTGTGGCTGCGGCGGCGTGATGAGCTGGATCTTCGGGCGGTTTGCCGACCACAGGAGCAGCGAAGGCAACGCAGCGTGCTTCATGACGAGTTGGTTGACCGGGATATCCGGCTGAACAATCGTCCTGTCGGACAAGTGAAGTTTGGGAATTTGGCGGATGCTGGAAGCCGCAGCCGCACCAGCGCTATGAGGCGTGGCGGCTTTTGCGGCGGCTTGCTGGCCCGGATAGTCGGCACTATCCAATGGCCGGGTGTCGCGCACCGGGTCGGGCAGATTGATTGAGACTTCGCGCAGGGTGTAGCGTTCGGCCTCAGCGTTCATGTTGATGCGTGGTGCGAAGATGAATCCATAGAGGATCAGGCCGGCGATGACTACGTGCGACGTGGCGGAGACCATATATGCCACAGGTCTTCGAGGCGTCTGCGGGTCAACCGCAAAAATAGAAATCGGCAGGGAAGGCCCCATATTGGGATGAGATTCCTCTCGTTCAGCGCTTTCTCTTACTGTACATGTACCGCAACTCAGCCATACGAAGAAGCGGCGTATCCATCAAGGTGCCCGTGCTATCGCGCCATTTAGAGGCGGCGACCAGGACCGCCAAAGTAAATTGCGAACCATCTGCGCCCAACGGGCGTCTTTTTCCTTGAACCTCCCAAGCTAGATTTGTATGCTCTGGACAGGGGAATTCAAGAGAGAGTGGTCTTAAGAACACAATAGCCGATTGGCGGTTCCAATTCTCTGATCGATAAGCGTTCCGAGGGTCGCTGCAAATCAAAAGTAACTAGACAGTATTGTTCACTTTGCTCATAGTAATTGCATAGTTTCGTGGACCATGGGAAGGTTCATTAAAAGCATCCTTCGATCTTAGCGGCGCGAGCCGCAAATCAGGTTGAATTGCAAGCGAGACGGGGGCGTTTTTGATGTTGCTGAACGGCTGAAAATCAGCCTCTACTCGATGGAATTGCGCCGGATGGCGCAGCGGGTACTTGGGGGTTAGCAAACGGTTTTTTGTTGACGAATTGCATATGTATCGGTGCTATACTTCATCGTCATTAATCCTCATTTGGGGCAAGGCCAAGTGATTTTCTAAAACCCGGCGACTGCCGATCGCCGATCCCTTAGACGCTGCCCAGCGATCGGGATTGGGTCAGGCAAAGTTGCCGTAAAGTTGGCGAAGATAGGAATTCTGAATGAATAGAAGATTGCTGATCATCCTTCTCAGTGCTTTCGTAATTGCAGCCGGAAGCACTTATCTGGTCTGGCGCATGGTGGGAACGCGCATCTCTGCGTCAAAGCCACAGCCATCGGCACGGTTGGTTGCGGCCGCGCGGGACATCAAGATCGGAACTATTCTTGCGCCGGCCGATTTGACGACGGTGGCCATTGTGGGCACGGCGCCCCAGGGCGCCATCACCGACCCGAAAAATGCGATTGGGCGGGGCGTTATTGCCAATATTTATTCCGGTGAAGCAATCGTCGATAACCGGCTTGCGCCAATGGGTTCGGGCGGCGGTCTCGCAGCGACAATCAAAGAGGGCATGCGAGCCTGCGCGGTTAGGGTGGACGAAGTGGTAGGCGTGGCCGGGTTTGTAACGCCTGGAATGCGCGTGGATGTGCTGGTGTCTGGAGTGCCACCGGGGCAACAAGGAGTAAATCAGCAGACTGAAACGCGAACGATCCTTCAGAACATTGAAGTATTGTCGGCGGGCACGGATATCCAAAAAGATGCCGAAGGCAAGCCACAGCAAGTTCAAGTTGTGAACCTGCTGGTAACGCCAGAGGAAGCGCAGGTGCTGTCGTTAGCAAGCAGCCAGATGCACATTCAGCTCGTGCTGCGGAACCCGCTCGATACCAAGGTTGTTCCGGTAGAGGAAACTGCCATGGCCAATCTGTTCAACGGTCCGAAGCCGCCTGAGCAGAAGCCAAAAAGCACAGGCGTAAAGAAACCCAAGCCGGCGGCACAACAGCCCTTCACGATCACGGTGATTAACGGCTCACAGAAGACCGAAGAAAAATTTGCAACTCCCGGGGGACAACAGTGAAAGTGAGAACCGGCGTCATTCTTGCCAGTTTTAGCGCATTGGGTGCACTTCTTTGCGCCCCACTTGAGCTGCGCGCTCAGGCCGGCGCAGAGACCGTAGTTTCGGGGACACCAGCGCAGCAAGCCAAGCCACCGGCGGTTCCGGGAGCAGGTCAAACGCCAGCGGCCCCCTTACCACCGCCGATCATGCAACCCGTAGGCCCGACGAACCAGGATTCATCAAATGATCTTTCTGTAACAGTGGGCAAGTCTGTGGTGCTGGACCTCGCGCGCCCGATCAAGCAGATAGTTGTGGGCCTGGGCGACTTCGCAGAAGCGAGCGCCGTGAGCCCGACACAAGTTCTGGTGAACGGCCGCGCACCGGGAGAAACGACGCTGATCATCTGGGATGTCGCGGGTGCCCGTCAATTCTTCAACGTTACGGTGAGGCCGAGCACATTTGCCTCCCACGATCAGTTGGATGCAGTGCGGCGGCAGCTCCGGATCGAATTGCCGGGACAAGACGTGAACGTGACCGCGGAAGCGGGCAACGTTTACGTACGTGGAACGGTTGCCGATCTCACGAGCTCAAATCGCGCAGTCATGATCGCGGGGACTGCAGGTAAAGTCGTCAATCTGCTGAATGTGCGAGTTCCGGATAGTGATCGACAAATTCTGTTGAAGGTACGTTTTGCTAGCGTCGATCGAAGCAAGGAAAAGCAGCTCGGCATCAATTTGTTCTCCACGGGAGTGGGAAATACGTGGCTAGGTGGAACGACGGGACAGTTCAATCCACCGACCTTTACGATGACAGGATCCGGAACGTCTCCGGGCTCCACGGTGAACACCGGAACCACTTCCCTGACGAATGACCTCCAACTTTTCGCGTTCTATCCAGGCTTGAATATTGGCGCGACGATTGAAGACCTGGAAACGCGTGGAGTCGTTGAATCGCTGGCAGAGCCGAATATTTTGGCAGAAAACGGAAAACAGGCAAGCTTCCTTGCCGGCGGTGAATATCCGTTCCCTATGGTTCAGGGTGCTGGTGTGGGAGGGAGCGGCGCAGTCACGATCATGTTCAAGGAATACGGCATCCGCTTGACCTTCATCCCGACGATCACACCTCGAGGGACGATTCGCCTGCAAGTGGCGCCGGAGGTGAGCGCACTGGATTTTGCTGACGCCGTCTCGATTGCAGGCTTCGTAGAGCCGGCCATCACTGTTCGTCGTGTGAAGACCGAGGTGGAGTTGGCGGACCGCCAGAGCTTTGCGATCGGTGGAATGCTGGACAATACCGAGAACGAGACTTTTCTAAAGATCCCGTTCCTGGGGGATATTCCCGTTCTTGGCAAGCTCTTTCAGTCCATGCAGCGGACGAAAAACAATAGCGAGCTGATTGTCATCGTGACTCCAGAAATCGTCTCGCCGGTATCTGCGGGCACCGAAATCGCGGTGCCGAAATATCCAACCAGCTTTTTGCCGCCAAATTCAAATACTCCGATGCATACGCCAGATGTAAGTGCAACGGAGACTCCGGCAGCACCCAGTTCCATTCCGGTGGAACAGCTGATCGAAAGCATGAAACCCGAAACGCCGTTGTCGGACGGAGCAGGTGGTGGCAGCAGCGGCGGCGGTATGGGAGCCAGTTCCTCGGGAATGAGCCCGCAGTAGTTCTCAGAACAAAAGATTCCGGCGGATTGAATCTCGCTCCGCCGGAAACAACATTGAATCAAGATGAAGCCCCGTTCACCACTGACGGGGCTTCATAATTTTGAATGAGCCGATCCCGCGTGCCGTCCGAATCTGGGCGGGAGCATTGGTTCGTTCCACCGGTGAAGAGGTGTTTTGATGAACAAGTCTGAGCAAGAGCTAGCTGAGGATGTTGCACCTCTACGGGCATTCAACCTGACGCGCAAGACGCTGATTGCGAGCCGGGTGGAATTGGCCGGCACTGGCGCCAAGCGGACGAAGGGACTCCTGGGCCGAACAGGAATGTCCTCAGGGGAAGCGCTCTGGATCGTGCCTTGCGAAGCCGTGCACACCTTTGGAATGAAATTCGCGCTCGATCTGATCTATTTGGATCGTGAGCGACGCATTCGGAAGATCCGCAGGAACGTTCCGCCGTGGCGGCTATCCGGGTGCTTAACTGCCCATTCGGTATTGGAGCTGGCAGCCGGGTCAATTGACGAAGCGATGGCGCAACCGGGAGACATGGTAGACCTGGGCGCGTAACATTTCTCGCCAGCAGCTTACGCATTTCTAGTGGACCAATTGGCGGCAGAATACTGGCCAGGAAGCGGGTTTCTGCGGCGCCGATGAGGAACAGGCCTAGTCCGAGATCGGTTTCAGGGAATCTGAACGACACCGAAAAGGGCCCGTGAGTTTGAGGAATGACACTTTTGTGTCATGTATACCGCGATGTCCAAGAAAGCGAGAAAAAGTGTATACGGCAGTTTACACAAGAAAATTCTTGACTTTCTCTAACTTATTGATTTTTAATGGTTAGTAGCAATTCACACAAATGGCAATGCAGTTGCAAGTACAACACCAACCCAGCCTCTGGCTGGATACAAACCAAGCTTAGGAGAAAACGAAAATGAAGGATCTGATGCTCAAGATGTACACCAAGATGCAGACACTGATGGCCGCTGAAGAAGGCCAGGACCTCGTTGAGTACGCTCTCGTGGTTGCTCTGATCGCCTTCGGCGCAGTTGCCGGCATGGGCGCTCTGTCCACGGAAATCAACAAGGCCTTCAACGACATCAGCAGCGATCTCGCCAGCTCACTCACGTAGTCCAGCGTTCCCCGGCAGTGCCGGGGACTTGACCTACACCTGCACGCGTAATCTTCTTGGGAGTTCAGGGTGAAGAAGGTACAGAGTTTCTTGTACTTTTCAATCCTCCCCCTCCTGACAAGCTGAGCAAAGCAGGGCCTTGTGAAATGCGCACTCCTAAATTGACCTGATTGCAGTTAAATTCGAGGGCAATTAGATGCGAATTTCTTCAAACTCAACTCCGCTTCTTCGAAGCAGAAAACAGGGCTCCTCAAGCGACGTACAGATTGTGCGATTCGCTGAGAGAGCTAGTTCGAGGTAAGCTGCACTGCCATATCACCGGCGGATCAGCGGCAGGGCCCCCGATTCTGGGCGCGCAATTAAAAAAATATATAGGGCTCGCGCGGCACAGATCAGCGTTTTCTTTTCTCTCGCAGGGACAGGGGCAGCGGACCACACAACATGTGGACGCTGCCCTCCCCTCGATTTCTCACCTCCTTCAATTCTTGAACAGCGGGCACAGGCGAATACTGTGTCAACCAACTTCTTGTGCTGCTCCGTTCGCCGCCCATTGAGAATGGAATTAGTCGCGTCGAGATTGGGATGTAGTTGATATTCTGACCACATGGCAAGAGGAAGATTCGCCGGCACAGTCTGTCTTCTGCTCTCGAGCCTAATCACTCTCTTCCTCGGCTCTTCCCTGGAGCAGGGCTCTCAGGCGGGAATGGCGGATTTCAAGGCGATCTATTACGGATCGCGTTGCCTGATTGAACGCCGCGATCCGTACCAAGCCGGCGAATTTCTAAGCGTATATCTGAACGACGGTGGCAGGCTTCCATCCGATCCTGCAATGCGGCGGCTTTTCTACCGGGCTGTGCCAATCTGCATCAATCTGCCGACTTCATTATTTCTGGTTGGGCCCTTTGCACTCATGCCGTGGGGGCCCGCTCATCTGCTTTGGCTGATACTGATTGCCTTCGTACTGATCTTAGCTTGCGTGCTGACGTGGGAAATCAGCAGAGAATATGCGCCTGCCATTTCTCTCGTTCTAGTCTGCCTGGTTCTCGCCAATTGCGAGATTTTGCTAATGAGCGGGAATTTGGCCGGCATTGCTGTGAGCTTTTGCGTGATCTCAGTGTGGTGTTTTGTGAGGGAACGATATATAAATTTCGGCCTGTTATTGCTTGCAATCAGTTTGGCAACTAAACCTCAGGATACGGGGCTCATTTGGCTTTTTTTCCTGCTGGCCGGAGGGACCTACAGAAAGCGCGCTTTACAATCTCTGGGCCTTACGGCGCTGATCGCATTCCCTGCGATTCTTTGGATATCCGTTGTATCACCCAACTGGATTCGCGAGCTGAGTTCCAACCTGGCGACAACGTCGGCCCCAGGCGATCTTAGCGATCCGGGTCCCGCCTCTATCACTGCAAGAAGCCCAGCGATGATCATCGATCTCCAGACAGTTTTCAGCTACTTCCGGGATGATCCGCGCTTCTACACCACACTCAGCCTCCTGGTTGGAGGCGGATTACTTTGCATTTGGGCATTGAAGGCGCTGCGAACCTCAAACGGCACCAAGGATACGTGGCTCGCACTCGCTGCGGTCACTCCGCTGTCGATGCTTCCGGTCTACCACCGACTCTATGACGCTAAGCTTTTGCTGCTGACAATTCCAGCGTGCTGCATTCTCTGGGCGAAGGATGGCTGGACTCGATGGGTTGGAGGACTGCTCACGGCAGCCAGTCTCTGTTTCACGGGGGATATTCCCGCCTCCATCGTGGACAACCTGACGCGAGGAGTGCCGAGGTATGAGAGCGGAGGTTGGAACCGAATTCTGAATATTCTGCTGATCAGGCAGGTTCCGATCATTCTCCTGGCACTCGGCGTTTTTTATCTTTGGGCCTATATTCGAAGTTCGCGCGAGTTGGTCGCGCCAGGCGACCAGGTTTCAGGGAGGATCTAGAGAGTGGTTCAAAGTTATCTGGGCCCAGGACCTCGCCGCCCGGGCCTGCTGTGAGGAATTCCACTCGGGTACCGCAGATCGGCAAAGCAGCGGGCTAGTGCGCGGGCGCAATCGTGGGCAGTGCATTGCCGGAGGGACAAGCGATTGTCCCCGCTGCTCGCGCGAACAGCGTGTATTGATCGTGACCTTCGCCTTCTTGACGCGTCACGACCCAACCGGGCGAATGTTCCAGCAAATACGCGAGCGATTCATCCTGGCGCACGAGCACATGATCGATTTGATATTTGTCGAGTAGATTCAATGAGTCCTGCAAACGAAGGATGTTGATGAAGTCCTTCATCTCACCGTGGTGTTCGAAGATGTCCCAGCGCGTGTCAATGAATGAGGGCTTCCGCTCGAAGTCCATCAGCCCGCCAAGGTGCTCTTGATTGAGTGTGCGCCAGTTGGACTGAATGGAAGCGATGGTTTGCAAGGGCCAATCTGCTGCCATGCGCTGCTCAAGTTTCGTGGATGGCCGGAAAAACCAGGCGACAACGAAAAGGCATCCAACGGCAATGACGAGATTGAGAGCAGGGATTGTCTTCTCGGTGAAATCAGGAAAGAAGCTGCGCGTGAGATCTTTGGCGAGGAGAGGAGTGGTCAGTACAGCGGCAAGAAACGTAAACCGGGCATGGTCGAAAGCGGCGTACCATGCAAAAAAAACGAAAGCTAATTCGTAAACCTGCCACTTACGCGTCCGCATTGCATTGGCAATGACCATGAGAGCAATTGCCAGCAGCGCTGCCTTGCCGCCAAGCCAGGCGAGGTTCAGTGGCTGCCACTCCTGGACGTTGGCAATGTTCAGATTCTGATTCAGCGCCATGTCGAAGGGGTTCCAGATGAGGCGCCACCCGTATGGATTGAGCAAGAGCATCAGCAGACTGAGCGCGGTGACGAAGAGCAAGCGATTGCGGTCCTCACGGGAAAATGCCGGCTGCTCGAGCAAGCCCAGCTCGACTCGAAACCAGCCACAAAGGATGTAGACGCACAGCAGAAACATGCCGATGATCCAGCTACCGTGCAGATTGATCCAGACGCTAAAAATCGGGGGTAGGAGCCAAAGCAGACGTTTATTTCCGCGCTCCGTGGCTTCAAGGATTGCCAATTCGGCGGTAAGAGCGACATAAGCAAAGAGAATGGTGCGAGCGTTGGTGTTCACCGACATTAAGAAAAAGCCAAGAGCCGCGGTCCAGAGGGCTACCCCTGGATTCCCTGCCTTGAGGTAATTACGCCAGTAAAGAAACAACACATTGGCAGCGATCCCAAGAAACGTTGCATACGAAATACCGATGAGTCCGAAGGCCTTGTATCCGAGCCAGAACGGCATCTCAGAGAGCCACTCCGGGTTGACCCAAGGCTGGCCTTTGAGCGTGAACGAATAGGGATCGGTGTGAATGAAGTGATGAGTCTCCGTCACCTGGCGTGCGTCGGCGATATGCCACCAGATATCGGTGTCGCCGAGCACATGCCCGGGCTGATGGAGTCCGGAAAATACGACGGCAATCAGCAGCAGGACCGCCATATCCATAAGCGGACGACCGCATAAACGTTGAAAGAGTGACTTAGCAGGGGCTGTGCCAGGCTGTGGGCCTGCTGTCGACGGGCCGGCCTCTCCTAGTGGCTCAAGACTCATAGCATCACGCTACTGGAGCATGCGGAGAGGAGCAAGTGACCTCGGTGTGATTTGGCGGCGACCGCATCCAGAAAGGCATCTGCGGCGGAATGATGCATGAATTTAATGCTCGAAGGGTCACCGGATTATGGGAGCGGGGTCGAAATAGTGGATGGATTGGAGAGGTTCGAGGCCCTGATAGACTCGGTAACGTGCCCGACGAATCCAAGCAACCCGTCTATTTACTCGACGCAATGTCGTTCATTTTCCGCGCCTATCATGCGATGCAGCGGAGCCGTCCCATGTCGACCCGTTCCGGGCTGCCGACCGCCGCGACGTATGTGTTTGTGAACATGATCAAGAAGCTCCGCCAGGACTTCTCACCTCGATATTTCGCAGCTGTCTTTGATGTGAGTGGAGAAGTCTTTCGCGACGAACGGGCGCGGACAATGGGCAAATTGCGCAAGTGGAATTCCAAGTTGCAGAGCTTCGAAGAAATGAGCTATGAGGGTTACAAGGCGAATCGCGAAGCTATGCCCGAGGACCTTAGAAAACAGATTCCCTACATCCGCAAGGCGTTGGATGCTCTGCGCATCCCGATCCTAGAAGCAGAAGGCTTTGAGGCGGACGATGTGATCGGCACGCTAGCCCGGAAGGCGGCTGAACACGGTCACGAAGTTTTTATCGTTTCTGGCGATAAGGACATGATGCAGTTGGTTACGTCTCACGTGAAAATTCTCAATCCGCAAAAGGACAATCTGGTGCTTGATCCCGCCAAAGTGATGGAGACCCTTGGCGTGCCACCGGAAAGGGTTGTGGATGTGATGGCTTTGCGAGGCGATTCCGTAGACAACGTGCCGGGCGCGCCGGGTATCGGGGACAAAGGCAGCGTTGATCTGATTGTCCAATTTGGAAGCGTGGAAGCTGTTTTGGATCGCACGGAAGAAGTAAAGCGGAAGAGTTATCGCGAATCGCTGGAGCACAATCGCGGCGCCGTTCTGCTTTCGAAGGAACTGGTCACAATTGATTGCCGCGTTCCTCTTGAGCTTGACCTACACACGATGGAGACGTCAGAACCGGATCTGGAGGCGTGCCGGACCCTCTTCACAGAGCTTGAATTTACATCGATGCTGCGAGATCTGCAGCCGTCTACCAGGGCAAGCAAGATTGAGCTGATTGAAGAACCGACTGTGGAACAAACGTCGGCATTCTACAAAGCGGCAAAGCGCGACGGCTTTGCGTTTGTCTTGGATGCACCGGCGCCCCGAGCCGGGGAGTCGGAAGATGCAGTTCCGGAGACACTTTCTTTGCTTGACGCTGCCGACTCAGAAGAGAGGAAAGTCGATTGTCCCATCGGCGTAAGTGCGCAGTCGGAAAATGCACTCCGAATGCATGTTGCGCCGGAATTGAAAATGCTGCTCGAAGATGCGGCCGTTCCCAAGCGCGTGCATGACTGGAAGCAAATGCTACATACGCTTGCAGAGCTCGGGATTGAGCTGGGCGGCCCTGTCGATGACACGATGTTGCTTTCTTATTCCCTCAACCCCACCCACGCCACGCAGTCTCTGGCGGATGTAGCTGCTCGCCACGGTCAATCGACCCCTTCGACGCTCGCAGCAGGCGCCGCCGCGATTCGAGCCCTCGTTCCAGCCCTGCGGGAGGAAGCGGAGAAGGTGGAGGTGACCAGAGTTTACGGTGAGATTGACCTGCCGCTCGCGCCGGTTCTGTATCGGATGGAACGCGCCGGAGTGCGCATTGACATCAAGGTTCTGGAGGGTCTGTCCTCGCGGTTTGCAGGTGAGCTCGAGCGAGTGGGCGAGCGAATCTACGAGTTGGCTGGACGGCGGTTCAACATCAACTCGCCGAAGCAACTCGGTGAAGTTTTGTTCTCGCACATGGGTCTACCAGCGCCGAATGTCCGCGGCAAAGGCAAGACGGTATCGACTGCACAGGATGTGCTGGAACAACTGGCCGAGACCAACGATGTTCCTCGGCTGGTGCTGGAGTTCCGGCATCTGTCAAAGCTGAAGTCGAACTACATCGATGCCCTGCCCCTGCTTGCGGACAGCCACTCCCGCGTGCACACGACGTTTCAAGCGGCTGCAACAGCGACGGGACGATTGTCTTCGATCAATCCGAATTTACAGAACATTCCCATCAAGACTGAGCTTGGGCGTGAAATTCGCGCGGCATTTGTAGCTGCGCCCGGAATGGAGATCCTCTCTGCGGATTACTCGCAGATTGAGCTCAGGCTGTTGGCGCATTTCAGCGGAGACCCTCTGCTCGTGCGGGCATTTGAGAACGATGAAGACATTCACACGCTGACTGCGAGCGAGGTGTTTGGTGTTTCTGCCGAAAAGATGGACAAGGAGACGCGCAATCGCGCCAAGGCGGTGAACTTCGGAATTGTCTATGGGATTTCAGCTTTTGGACTTGCGACACAGCTTGGGATACCGCAGGCAGAAGCGCGGGCCTACATCGACCGCTATTTTGCACGGTATCTTGGAGTGAAGGCATTCATCGACAGGACACTGGAGGAAACGCGTGCCAAGGGTAGCGTGCGGACCATGTTTGGCCGAATGCGGCCGATTCCCGATATCGAGAGCCGCAACCCCAACCAAAGAGGGTTTGCCGAGCGCACGGCTGTCAACACGCCCCTGCAAGGAACCGCGGCGGACTTGATAAAGCTGGCGATGATCTCGCTTGACCGGAAGCTAACCGAACGAAAGTTGACATCGCGGATGGTTTTGCAGGTCCACGACGAATTGCTGTTTGAAGTCGCACTCGATGAGAAAGCCGAAATGGAGAAGCTGGTGCGCGCAGAAATGGAAGGCGTGGTGAAGCTGAACGTTCCGTTGGTGGCGGATTTGGCGTTTGGACCAAACTGGCGGGATCTCTAAACGGCCAAACAAGATTTTTATTTCTCTCTTCGATTCACATGCAACAGTCGGTCAGTGATCGTTAGTTTGATCAGTGCCGAGTTCGACGCGTATCGCGTCGGCGATTGCTTCCGCGTGGCGCCGCATGGCTTCCTCGGATTCAGCTTCAATCATGACGCGTGCCAGGGGTTCCGTGCCGCTGTAGCGGATCACGACGCGACCTGAGTCCCTGAGTTCCTCTTCGGCAGCGCGAATGCGAGCGGCAATTGCGGTGATTGACTTGAGCGGCTTCTTCTCGCGCACCCTCACATTAATGATGACCTGCGGAAAGACTTTCAGGTCGGCAGTCAACTCATCGATACTCTTCCCGGTACGCGCAATCAGATCCAGAATAACGAGAGCTGTGAGCAGTCCGTCGCCGGTTGTGGCCAGGTGAGGAAAGAGGATATGACCGGACTGCTCTCCGCCGAGAGCCGCGTCGTGCTGCTGCATCTGCTCAAGCACATAACGGTCTCCGACAGGCGCGCGCAGCATGCGAAAGCCGGATCGCTTGAGCGCAGCTTCCAAGCCCATGTTGGACATGGTGGTGGCAACGACAAGGTCGCCCGTCAACAGGCCCCGTTGTTTCAAATCGCGAGCAGCCATCAACAAGATGGCATCGCCATTGATGACGTTATTATGAGCACCGGCCAACATGCAGCGATCTGCATCGCCGTCAAAGGTAAGTCCGATCTGCGCGCCGCGCGTGCTGACTTCAGCCGCCACCGATTGTGGATGGAGCGCACCGCAGTTTTCGTTGATATTGCGACCATCTGGAGCAATGTTGAGCAGGGTGACATCTCCGCCAAGACGGGAGAACAAATCAGGGGCGATGGCAGAGGCCGCGCCGTTTGCGCAGTCGGCAACAACCTGTAGCTTTCCCAGACTCAGGCCCGGGCATACGCTGAGAAGAAAATCAATGTAATCGAATTTGAGTGCCGTGTTGTCCTCAAGGGGAGGAATGGATTCCGGTTTAGGCGTAACACCTTTTGCCGCATGGACAAGGATCTCTTCTTCGATTGCCGCCTCTTCGGCATCCGGAAGCTTGAAGCCATCGCCGCCGAAGAGCTTGATGCCATTGTCTCGCCAGGGATTATGCGAAGCGGAAAGAACGACCCCGGCCTGGCAGCCAAGTTTGCGAGCGAGAAATGCCACGGCCGGAGTGGGCACTACCCCGGCACTCTCAACGTTGGCGCCAGCAGACCGAAGTCCAGCAGCCACGGTGGAAGCGATCCAGCCGCTCGACTCACGAGTGTCGCGGCCAAGGATCACTTTGGGGACTGCGGTTGACTTGCGGAGCGCATGACCCAGTGCGAGGCCTGCTGCATAGACAGTCACATGATCGAGGGGCGGTTCGCCAGCTACTCCCCGGATGCCGTCCGTTCCGAAAAGTTTGCGAATAGGGGATGCGCTCATTCTTTACGTCTTCCTGGTCTTTCGTCTTTCAGTGTGATTCAATGCAAGCTTTTCTTCAACGCGGCTCGCGATTGAGCCATCAGAAAATCTGGCGGAGATTAATTCTCCTTTATCGACTTGCGCAATGGATCGTATCAGAATCCCATCGGATGATTGGACAAGTGCGTAGCCCCGATCAAGGACAGCGAGCGGTGAAAGGGCGTGAAGCTGCGCTGCGAGCGAATGCAGGCGTGTCGTCGTTGTACGAAGAGAGTTCTCGATGGCGCGATCCAGGTGGATCCGGCCGGACGAAAGGCGCTCACGTGCGGCACTTATTTGGCGGCCTGGATCGTGATGCATCAGCGCCTGAACAAGGCGAGCGAGGCGACCTTCACCGTCATGAACACTCTGTGCAAGCGCAGCTTCGATGCGAAATGTGCAATCGTCGAGCCGTTGGCTGAGCCGATTGAGCAACGCAGTCATGCGCCATTCAGTGCTTTCTGGGTGCACACTTTGAAAGTGCTCACGAGCGTGGAGCAGCTGGTAACGGGTAGCGCGCTCCAACCTCTGTGCGATCAGTATTACCCGCTCGGCGACTTTGTGCTGTGCCTCGGTGATCAGTTCGGCAGCTGCAGAAGGTGTGGGGGCGCGCAGGTCTGCAACAAAATCCGCAATGGTGAAGTCGGTTTCATGTCCGATTGCCGAGACGACCGGTAGTTTGGATGCGCTAATGGCTCGCGCCACGCGTTCACTGTTGAATGGAGCGAGATCTTCGAGGGAGCCTCCTCCGCGTGCAATCACAATGACATCGACAAGCGCGGTGGTGTTCAGAGCCGAAATCGCAGCCTCGATCTCGGCCGGCGCCGAATCTCCCTGTACGGTGACGGGAAATAAGAGGACATTAAGGCCGGAATGCCGACGGCTCACGATATTCAGAAAATCTTGAATTACAGCACCTGCGGGCGAGGTAATAATCCCAACGCCGCGGGGAAAAGTAGGGAGGGCCTGCTTTCGATCTGCATCGAAGAGACCTTCGCCCTTGAGTCGCTCTTTGAGCTGTTCGAAGGCGAGTTGAAGCGATCCTGCACCGACTGGCTCCAAGGCTTCTGCAACGAGCTGCAACTGACCACGCTGTCCGTAGACACTCACTTTGCCTCGTGCCAGCACATGGAGGCCATCCTCGGGGTTAAAGCGCAGCAGCATTGCCTGACGCCGAAAGATAACGACAGGCAGCTGCGCATCAGCATCTTTTAGAGTGAAGTAGAGATGACCAGAGGGAGCGATGCGGAGATTGGATACCTCGCCTTCGACCCAAACGTCCGGGAACTGACGCTCAACCAGATCGCGCATTTCTTCAACTAACTCGCGCACTGGCCAGATGCGACGCACGGGCATTTCTTCTGCAAAGGAGAGGTCGAGCTGCCGTTCGGATGGGTCGCGGGAGATCATTCAAGTCGAGTTTAACTGGTGAAAAGAGGCAATCTACTTTTTCGATTCGATGAGTGTTCGGATCCTTGAAGCGATTAATTGGGGGCGTTCGGCTGAAGCTTGTAAAGCGCCAGCGAAATCGTCGTAGAAAATCTCGGCTTCTCTTGCGAGCTGTGTACCTTCTTCCAGACCGAACGTCCCGAGAACACCAGCCAGTTTGTGGGCTGCCGCACGAGCGGACGCGCAAGATTCGTCGTTCAAGCTGCGATTGGCGAGAGCCTCAGCCGCCAACTCGAGGACCAAGACACGTTCTTCGATCTGAGGTCGGTGTTGGTCCCATAGGCGCTGCATCGCTTCGGCGACGCGAATGTCGTTTGGACTTCCCATGGTCGGGTCAACTACTCCCAACCCAGCGCGCTTGCGATTTGATTGGAGAGAGTCATCGGATCGAAAGGCTTGACGAGGACCGCCTCGATGCCGAGGTCGGCGAATCGGCGCCGGTCGGTGGCTTGCACCTTGGCCGTGAGAAAGAGTACGGGAATCTTTGCAGTTGCAGGATTCTTGCGAAGTTCGCGGAATGTGGTGGGACCGTCCATCCCGGGCATCATCACGTCAAGAAGGATCGCATCGGGCTTGTACATTGCGGCTCGCGTTAAACCCTGGGCTCCCGAATTGGCTACCATGACCTCCCAACCTGCAACGGTCTCCAGACTCATTGCAGCGATCTCGCGAATATCATCTTCGTCGTCAATTATCAAAATACGGTGCTGCATTTTCGAACTCTCCAATTCCGGCCCTTGACAGTGAGTATCCCATTGGGCCGGTGCAATCAAAAGCGCTGCGCCGGCTGGTACTCGACTTTAGTATTCAAAACAGACGGCGTGCGACCGAATTCCTTCTTTTTTTAGATGGCACGGACCCCTGATATATCGATGATTTCCTCTTCCGCTTCGACGGGAGGATTGAGCCCGCGAAGGATGGTGATGAGCAGTCGCTCGAGTTGTTCGGGTTGAATTTGTGCCAAACGAACCAGTGTTGCCGGTTCCAGTGTATAGTTTTTTGCGCTGTCGGCCGTGAGCTGAACGCCCGAGTACAACACGAGGACGACTCGCGACAGAATTTCCTGTTCGCGAAGGCGATTGACCAGGTTGAGTGTCTCGTCTTCCGGTAAATCAAGATTCAGCGCGAGCAGATGCGGTTGAAACAGGAAACATTCATCCATCGCCTGCTCGCTGGTATGAGCGATTTTGACGGTCGTCTCTTCGCGCGAGAATGCTTCGCCTACCAGGAGGGCCCGCCCGGCATCCGCTTCGACAACCAGGACGCGAGCCGGATCGCCCACAGTACCTTGCGTGCGCACCAGTTCGGCAATGTGGCCTGCGGCACCCGCGGAACGAGCCGAGCCACTCACAAACCCATCTTGTCCAGTCTGCTGGGTATCGAGGCTCATGATGAGCAACGGTGTATGCGCCTCGGGGCTGGTCCGGCGCATTTGGGGTAAAAGTTCCCAACCGTTTGCTCCGTGGGAGCCCGTGTCGATGACGATGACCTCGACCCCGTCGTGGGCGGCGGCGAGCGTCTGGTCGGCAGTGGCGGTCTCGAGAATGCGATATCCGTGGTCGGCCAATTCTGCGCCGAGCAGCGGTCGAGAAGCGCCGTTGTCGCTTGCGAGGAGCACGACGCCCTGGCCCGGCGTATCAGGAGCCGTGGCCTTGGATTTCGATGCGGCGGCCGGCTGATACGGTAGGAATACGCGGAACGTGGAACCGCGGACAGGATTGCGCTCGGCCCAGATGCGTCCATTATGCTGGCCGACGATTGCCCGACAAATGGCCAGGCCTAACCCGCTGCCTCCCCGCTGGCGCGAATCGGATGCGTCCACCTGCTGAAAGCGTCCGAAGATCGCTTCAAGTTTGTCCGCAGGAATGCCACGGCCCTGATCAATGACCGAGAGCGTCACGCCACTCGATCCCGGGCGAATCATGATGGAAACCGCGGAGTTTTGCGGCGAGAACTTGACCGCGTTGGACAAGAGATTCGTAAGCACCTGGAGCAGGCGATCTGCGTCTGCCGTGATTTCGACCTGCGTCTTGTCGTGAATGAGGAGAACCCCAGCGGCCTCGGCTTGAAGCTGCATGCCATCCATAGCCTGGCGCACAATGTCGGCCATCTGGACCGGACGGAAAACCAACGGCTCGCGGCCGCTCTGCGCGCGCTCCAGATCGAGAATGTCATTGATCAGCCGGACGAGGCGATCGGAGTTACTGAGCGCAATGCGCAGCAGGTTCGACGCCTTTTCATTGATCTCGCCGAGGATGCCAGAGGAGAGTAACCCCAGAGCGCCGCGAATTGAAGTGAGCGGAGTACGCAACTCATGGCTGACGGTAGAGACGAACTCATCCTTCAAGCGATCAAGAGCGTAGCGCTGGCTGATATCGCGGAAGCTCAACACAGAACCCGAGTACCTGCCCTGATCGAGAATCGGGTTCAGGAAGTATTCTGCCGGGAAACCCACTCCATTGGCACGATAGATGGTGTCTTCTCCCGTGGATGGTACGCGTCCTGAGGCAGCGCGAAGCAGAGCGCAACTTTCGCCGCATTTTCGGCTGGCAGGAGCATAGCCATGCACGAGTTCGTGGACAGGTTTTCCAATCAGGCTTGCAACGGGCGCACCCAGCAAGCGTGTGGCAGCCGGGTTTGCGAACCGCACGAGACCATTGCGATCAACCCCGCAGATACCGTCTGCCACGGAATGCAAGAGAATTTTCTGCTGACGGCTGAGTTCTTCGGCGCGCTCTCGCTCGCGCGTCCGAGCCAGCATTTGGCCGAGCGATGCTGCCACGGTTTCCATTGCGGCCGTGGTTTCACGGTCTTCGCGAATGCGGAGATGGCAATAGAACTCGAGCACGGCGAGCATGCTGTTGCCAACCTGCACGGGCACGGCCCAACCCGAAACCATTTTGCGACGTAAGGAGTTTTTGACGCGCGCATCGTTGGTGGACTTGGCCAGATCGGTCATCCAGACCAACTTGCCTTCTGCCCAGGCGCGCCCTGGCAGCGTAGCCCCGGGAGCCAACGTTGCCCCCATGCTCTCCTGGATCAGCGCTTCGGCTTCTTTGCCCGGCATGCCCCAGGCGGTGCTGAACTCAAGGCGATTCTCTTCATGATTGATATCCCACTTGACGGCTACGTCCCAACCCTGCGAAACGCAAAGCGCTTCAAGAACGCGCATCGCGGCCATTTCTGAGGACACGTTTTCGCCGACAATCTGAGTGACAAGCAGTTGCAGAGCCAACCGATGTTCGCGCTGCTTCTGTTGCGTCACATCGCGGATGAGGCATTGGACAGCCATCGGCTTCCCTGCCCTGCGCCGCTGATGAAGGCTGATTTCGAGCTCCTGCACATGACCGTCGCCCGTCTCGTTGCGAACTGGAGCGCGGTCGATCGTTTCTCCATCCAAAACACGGCGCAAGAGAGCCGCGGCGTCGGCGCGAGAATCTGGATTAAAGGCCTGCTCGAAAAACTCGCCTTCTCCCGAAGCTGACTGGCTCTCAGCGAAACAACGTTTCCAAGCAGGATTGACGTACAGGAATCTGCCGGTCAAGTCGAGCGTAGCGATCATCTCGCTGGAGTTTTCGAAGACGTCGCGATAGCGTTCTCGAGCTTCGCGCTTCCACTGATCCTTGCGAATGGTGGTGCTTTGATCGAGGGCAACGCCGACAAGGCCGATGGGCTCACCGGCATGATTGCGCATGGACGAGACATGCAGACGAACCGGAAAGAGCGCACCATCTTTTCGCCGCATGTGCGTTTCAAAGCTTGTGACCTGACTTGGCGGAATGGAGCGGACAACTTCTTTGTATGCCGCGAGCCGTTCTTCGGAAGTTTGGGTGTCGGACTGGTCGATCCCGCAGAGCTTCTGCAATTCGACCACGAGACGGGCGCCTTCGCCGGGAGCAAGCAACTCGGTGGAGCGAATCTTGTTTAGAACTTCGAAGGCGTGGTATCCGAGGAGGCGTTCCGCAGAGGGATTCAAATAGGTAAGTTTGCCGTCAAGATCAATTGCGACCGTGATGGGACCGGCCGAATCAAGAGCGTCTGTAATCGGATCGCCGGGATACCGAGTTGCCGCTTCGCGTTCGGCGGAATTGTCGGCGAGGAGTCGCATGGCAACAGCGGCCGTTGTGCCCATGGCGGTGACCAGGAGCAGCCAGTCGAAACGCGGACCCTGTTCAAGCCGGACTGAGATGCCTCCGGCGGCCATGGCAAGCGAGAGCACTGCAAGCGCAGACCAGGTGGAGGGCGACGGGCTCTTACTCAATCCCTTGCCTTGCCGGGTTTCTCCCGTATCCATGGCTCTCGCAATCTCCTGCAATCAAGTGCAGTCTTCCCCGGACAGGTCTCGCGGGTCATGTGGGAAGCAGTTCGCCGGTGGCTGGCCAAAAAAAGGGCGTTTGCACCGCACTCGTTGCCGTCTGACGATGCGTCTGACCTATAGCTATGTTACTCAAAAAAAGCCGGGTTGCACCCGGAAGAGCATTCGTCTCGTTACCCCGGTGACCTGACCTTGGCGTCATGGGTATTCGGCCCGGAATCTGGGTTTCCGGTGCATCGGGCGTCACCTTTTCCAATCGTATACTGACTCCATGTTGAGGTCGGGTGTTTCTTTCGTTCTGTTGCTTTTTGCCGGTTCGCTTTTCATTGGTTTTCCCCGCACAGGGAATGCGTGGGGAAACGAAGGGCACCGGATGGTGAATCGTTTGGCAGCATCGGCTCTTCCAAACGACGTTCCTGAGTTCCTTCGTTCTCCGGCTGCTCTCGATGAAATTGAGTATCTGGGCCCGGAACCGGACAGATGGCGGTCGCCAGCCGAGCCAGAACTGAATGCCGCGCAGGCGCCGGAGCACTTTATCGACCTGGAACCTGCCGATGCACTGGGACCACTCCCTCGTCGTCGGCTCGATTTCGAGGCCAAGGTTTTTGCCGCGGGTGAAAGACCTGAAAAGATTGGACTTCAGCCGTGGGAGGCAACCGAGATCTGGGAGCGACTCAAGGCTGCATTGCGCGCTTATCGCCAATTGTCGCAAGAGAAACAGGACACGCGCGGTGTGGAGCAGGCGTGTTTGTTCTACGCGGGTTGGCTGGGGCATTATGTCGGGGACGCTGCGCAACCTTTGCACACGACGATTCAATATAACGGTTGGGTGGGACCAAACCCGCAAGGCTACACAACAGAGCATCAGATTCACTGGGCATTTGAAGGCCCCTTTGTGGCTGCGAACCTGCACGCAGAACAGGTTCGTCTGAAGATGACGGCGCCTCACGTTGTAGAAGGAGATCTTTTCGATGCATATGTAGCTTATTTGCGCCAATCGGCAACTTATGTGGAGCGGGTATACCAACTGGAAAAGGCCGGCGGCTTCGCAGGCGCCGGGACGAAGGAGTCGCGCGACTTTACTGCGGGCAGGCTGGCCGCCGGCGCGAGCATGCTGCGGGACATGATTGATACGGCATGGGTGGAAAGCGCCGAGCCCGTGCCGGATCCCTACGCAGGGAAATGACCCAAGGCGTGGTAGTTGTTCAATGCCCAATCCGGCGCGTCTAGAGGCCGCTTGGCATCCCGAATACTTGCGGCTCTGCTGGAAATGTCTCGATATCGAGATCGATGCTTACGATGTCGCCTCCGCAATCAGTCGCGCTGCGGCGTGTGCATTGGCAGAGTTCAGTCAGCCGGAAGTGACCGATGTGGCTCAGGTTGAGACCAGAGGAGACGAGTACGCTGTAGATGTCTTCGCAATTCTCGCGTTCGAACTCGAAAACCATGTGAACGGCACCGTTGTCGCTTGCGCCGCGGCTCAAAACCCAGCCGCCGCAGCCCAAAATTGCTCCGGTGAGGATTTGCACGAGACGGCCTGGTTCGACGTGAGCGGTTGCCCAGAATTGCAGAGCCCACGGATAAGCCTCCTTTCTTCTCGAGACAGCCGGTGCGTTCATATTGCTCATGGAGGGTTTATCGGACGTGCAGAATCGAGCGTGACAGGTGTGTCGGGTTGGAACGATGAGCTGACCCGCTTTCAGACACGTTTTTCGGACCTCTCCGATGACGCCGAGCCGGGGGCAAACTCGACGGCTTGGCCGCCAAAACTTCGTGAGGGCGAGTTCCAAGACGGTCGCGAATGATTTAGTTTCAAATCACAATGATCCTGGGCAGCGGCATTGACCTCGTGGAAATCAACCGGATTCAACAATCGCTGGAGCGCTTCGGCCAGCGTTTTCTCAATCGTGTCTACACGGAGGCGGAGCAGGCATACTGTTTGCGCAAACGCAAGGCGGCGGAAAGCCTGGCCGCACGGTTTGCTGCAAAAGAAGCGGGAGCCAAGGCATTGGGTACGGGTATCAGTCGTGGGGTGAACTGGCTAGAGATCGAAGTAGTGCGTGAGCCAGGGGGTCGGCCCTCTCTCCGGTTTCATGGCAGAGCGGCGCAAATAGCGGCGCAGCTAGGGGTTGCGCGGGCCGCGCTTTCGCTCACGCATACCGGTGATTTGGCGATGGCAAGCGTTGCACTCGAAGACGGGCGGTAATGCAGGTGGGTCTGGTATCCTCAAGGCGTTGAAGTTGTTTGCACCCTGCCCAGAACAGCAAGGGGAACGACGTGCCAAGCCGCAAAGAGATTCAGTGGTCACAACTTAGGGTTGGAGCATTGGTCCTTGCTGCCATGGCGGTGCTCATCGTCCTGATTTTCCTGATGTCAGGCTCGACGGGCGGCCCGTTCGCGCCGAAACTCACTCTCAGGTCCTACTTTGCCAACGCGTCCGGGCTGAAGAATGGCGCCCCGGTGACCCTTGAAGGCGTCACCATTGGAAGCGTCGTCCGCATCCGCGTGGTTCCAGATCGAAACCCTTCACCCGTGGAAGTGACGATGCGCGTGGGAGAAGAGTTCATACGTGACCTCCATACGACTTCGACCGCCTCGATTGCGCAGGCAGGAGTCCTTGGCGATAGCTACGTCGATATTGATTCGAGCGGCGCATCGGGTCCCCCGCCCGCGAGCGGCGCAGAGCTAAAGGCCACCGGTGCACCCAGCATCCAGGACGTTATACGGACCAGTCAGACTTCGATTGACGAAGTCGCGAGCCTGGTGAAAAAGCTCGAGGTCCTGGCAGACAACCTGAACTCCTCCAAGGGAACTGTGGGAGCTCTGATTAACGACCCGAAGTTTCTGGCCAAGGTGAACAAAATTACCGATGACCTGAGCAACATCACCGGCCACATCAGTCAGGGTCAGGGGTCCTTGGGCAAACTTATCACTGACGATACGTTGTACACGCGGGCGAATTCGACCATTGAGCACGTGGACAATATTGCAGCCGGTCTCGATGCAGGCAATGGTACGGCGGGAAAACTGCTGAAGGACGAGACTCTTTACAACAATTTGAATTCGACTGTGAATGAGACCAAGCAGTTGATAGCGGATATCAATGCCGGCAAGGGATCGCTGGGCAAGCTGTCAAAGGATCCCGCCTTTGCGAAGAAGCTCGATGACACGGTGACTCATCTTGACTCGATTTTGCAAAGTGTCGACGAAGGCAAAGGCTCGATTGGGCAGTTGATCCAGAATCGGTCGCTCTACGACCACGCCGACGAGACGTTGGATAATGCGCAACAACTCATCAAGGACATGCGCAAGGATCCGAAGAAGTATCTCGTAATCCAGTTGAAGCTTTTTTAGGCGATTCTGGCCGGCATTGCAACGAATCCACCCAAACAAGCGTATCTGGAGTTGATCCCTGGAGGTCGACGTGTCTCCCAAGAGACTTTTGCTAGCGATTCCCTGTTCCGTGCTCCTCGCAGGGTTGATCTTTGGCCACTCGGCTTCGATGCCTACTCAAGTTTCGGCCGCAGGTTTAGACACGCCGAGTTACGCCGCGAACGGCGACCTGCAGCCAATCGGCAATTACCGGGAGTGGGTTTTCCTGACTTCGGGGATCGATATGAGCTACTCGCCCAAAGCGATGGAAATGGATCAGTCGATGTTCGACAACGTGTTTGTGACTCCGGCTGCGTATCGAAGCTTTCTGGAGAAGGGCATGTGGCCGGACAAGACGGTCCTGGTGCTGGAAGTGCGCGGGTCTCGAACGAAGGGTTCGATCAACAAGACCGGACATTATCAGAGCACGGAACGGATGGGGCTGGAAGTCCACGTGAAGGATGAGGGGCGGTTCCCGGGCAAGTGGGCGTTTTTTGATTTCGACTCAGCGGATAAGAACGGCACGCTGATCCCGCAGGGCGCTCCGTGTTATACCTGCCATATCGCGCACGCAGCCGTGGATACGACGTTTGTTCAGTTCTATCCCACCCTGTTGCCGCTGGCACAATCGAAGGGCACTTTGAGCGAAGCCTATCTGAAAGAGGAAGCAGCGAACGGCGCGAAATGATCAGCCGATGCTTAGCTTGCCATGGAGATTTAAGCCGGGTTTCCGCGAAAAGTATGCCAGAACTCAAGGAAGCCCTTGAGCTTGACTACATGGAAGTAATCGCTGGCAACGAGATAGAACAAGATGGCGCCCGCAGTGACAAAGTGCAAGGCATCGGGGCCGAGTTCATCGCTGAAAGGCAAGGGCGCCGCGGAGAACACCATGGCGAGCACGATCAGTGCCAGCTTCACGATGCCCATGACCAGATTGATCTCCATGAGTTTGCCGGTGAAAGCGCGACCGAGGCGAAAGCTTTCGATGATTGCGGACAGTGGAGAGCGATTTTCAAGGAGCATCACTATGGGCGCAATCGCGAGAGGCCAATTCACGACCGCCCAGAGCGTGAAGAATGCGAGCGAAAGAAAAATCGCCCAGATGAAGTAGCCAATGAGGTCTGCTTCTCCGTTGGCCGTGATGTGAGTGGCGGCAGCCCATTGCATGGATCGGAACCACCCAAAGAAGACAACGACGAACAGCGCGGTCCAAACGAACTGAAGCGAGATCATTCCTACAGGTCGAAAGCGCAGTGCAGGTTCGAGGCGCTTAAGAAGGAAGCTGCGGCCAATGGCCGATGCGATGACCCATGCCACCGCGCCCATGGGTATGAGCCAGCGGAAAGCCGCGAGGATATCGGGTTGGTAGCGCTCCCACGCATCGGCGAGTTGGACCGAGGCTACCCAGGGGTTCTGCGTGTCGAGATTTGCGAGGCCGGTCGATTGCAGAGGAATTGCTGCGATGATGGCGCAGCCCTGCTGCCAGCCGAGATAAAGCAGCGGAATGCCAACGAGCCAACGCCAGGCAATTTCGGAGCCAACGAGGGACGGTTTGCTGAAAACCCATCCCATCTGGTCGACAAGCGTCTGGGTACCTCGCACAGCATGCGGCCTGGCAGAGTCCGCGATCACTTCACCACCAAGTTCACAAGCTTTCCGGGCACCACGATGGTCTTGGCGACGGTCTTGCCGGCAAGGCGCGCGGCGACCTTCTCGTCGGCCAGAGCGGCGGCTTCCATTGTTTTGGAATCGGAACCCGCAGGCACTCGAACCACGATGACCAACTTTCCGTTGATTTGCACCGGGAATTCGATCTCGTCTTCTCTGGCGAGTTCGGGATTGCTGACCGGCCAAGGCGCACGCAGAATCGCACCTTTTTCGCCGAGTTCCTCCCACAATTCTGCGGCGACAAACGGTGCAAACGGCGCCAGCAGCAGAACGAGATTTCGCAGGAGTTCGGCCAAAATCGGCGAAGGAACCTCACCGGCGGCGATTTGCGCGTCGGCAGCCTGGATCTCGTTCACCAGCTCCATGATTGCGGCGACACAGGTATTGAAATGCCAGCGGCCTTGGAAATCCTGAGTGATTTTTGCAATGGTCTGGTGGAGCTTTCGCCGCAGTTTCTGCGCGACCGGTTCGACCCTTTGGGTTTCGGTCTGATTCTGAGTTCCCGAGTGGACTAACGGCGCGTATTTCGCAGTCAGGCGCCACACTCGGCCGAGAAAGCGACTGACGCCAGCAACGCCATCTTCCTGCCAGTCGAGATCGCGGTCGGGAGGGGCGGCGAAGAGTGCATACATGCGCGTTGCGTCTGCGCCATAGCGCGCAACCATGTCGTCGGGCGAGACCACGTTGCCCTTGGACTTCGACATTTTGGCGCCGTCTTTAATGACCATGCCCTGCGTGAACAGGCGGCGTGCCGGTTCGTCGTTGCGGACGAGGCCCAGATCACGCATGACCTTGGTCCAGAAGCGTGAATAGATGAGATGGAGAATGGCGTGTTCGACGCCGCCTATGTACTGATCAATGGGGAACCAGTAGCGAACACGGGCAGGATCGAACGGGGCAGAGCCATTTTTCGCGTCGGTGTAGCGATAGAAGTACCAGCTTGAATCGACGAAGGTATCCATCGTGTCGGTTTCGCGGCGCGCGGGTCCACCACATTTTGGACAGGAAACGTTGACGAAATCGGGCACACGGCTGAGCGGCGAACCGCCCTGTTGCGTAATCTCAATTTGCGCAGGCAGGATCACGGGGAGCTGGTCGTCCGGCACCGGGATCAGACCGTCGCGCTCGCAATGGATCATGGGAATGGGCGTGCCCCAGTAGCGCTGCCGGCTAACGCCCCAATCCTTCAGGCGGAATGTGATCTTGGCCTCTCCAAAACCCTGGCGGGCGGCGGACTCCTGGAGTTGTTTCTGAGCAGCGGAGCAGGTCATGCCATCGTACCGGCCGGAATTGACGAGCACGCCGTCTTCAGAAACGAAGGGCATGGACGGCTCTTCGACATTGGGCGCAGGCGGCGCAATTACGCGGCGAACGGGTATTCCGTATTTGGTTGCGAACTCGAAGTCGCGCTCGTCGTGGCCCGGAACACTCATGATGGCGCCGGTGCCGTAATCCATGAGTACGTAATTGGCTACCCAGATGGGCACTCGTTCGCCGTTGTAGGGATTGAGGGCGAAGTGTCCCGTGGGCACGCCATGTTTGTCGATTCCGCCCACGTCGCCCGCTTCGCGAGCGCGGCCCTGCTCTTCGACGAGTCGAGTCACTTCTGTCTTAAGTTTGGGATCGTTTGCAGTGAATTCAGCAACAAGCGGATGTTCGGGCGCGAGCTGCACGCTCGTCGCTCCAAAGATGGTATCGACGCGCGTAGTAAAGACTCGAATCTTGTCGCTGCGATTCTCAACGCCAAAATCGACTTCAGTGCCTTCGCTTCGTCCGATCCAGTTGCGCTGCATCGTGCGCACTTTTTCGGGCCAGCCTTCGAGCTTGTCGAGGCCTTCGACCAGTTCCTGAGCGTAGTGCGTGATGCGGAAAAACCACTGCACCAGGTCGCGCTGCTCGACGATGGTGTCTTCGTGTCGCCAGCATTTGCCATCGATGACTTGCTCGTTGGCAAGAACAGTGGCGCACTCAGGGCACCAATTGACCTTGCTCTTCTTCCTGTAGGCCAAACCCTTCTCGTACATCCGCAAGAAGAACCACTGGTTCCACCTGTAGTAGTCCGGGAGGCAAGTGGTGACCTCTGTAGCCCAGTCGTAGCCCAGGCCGAGGCGCTGCATTTGCCGCTTCATAGCTGCGATGTTGGAAAGCGTCCACTCGCGCGGAGGGGTGTTGTTCTTGAGGGCTGCGTTTTCGGCGGGCAGGCCGAAGGCATCCCAACCCATGGGATGAAGCACGTTGTAGCCGCGCATCCACATGTGCCGCGCCAGGGCGTCGCCGATGGAGTAATTGCGCACATGGCCCATATGGAGCTGGCCGCTGGGATAAGGCAACATCTCCAGAACGTAGAACTTGGGCTTACCCGAATCGGTAGGCTCGGCGGCATAGAGCGCAGGGTTCGCAGCCCAGCGCTCCTGCCACTTGGTTTCAATTGCTGCAGGGTCGTATCGGAACTCTTTTTCTTCCGCCATCACCTTCCAGTGTAAATGGGTAGGTTATTTCTTCGCGGGAGACATCAGGCTCTTCAATACTCGGACGTTTCGCTCTTCGTCCCCGGGCTCGTCGACAGGGGTCTCTGCAATGAAGGCGCAATGGGCAAAGCGCTTGTCGTTCAGGAGCCTGCGGAATGGCTCGTTTCCGATGGTTCCCTGTCCGATGTGCTCATGGCGGTCTAGCTTTGAACCCTGGGCGGCCTTGGCGTCGTTGCAATGCCAGACTCGTACGGAGTCGAGGCCGAAGGTTGAGGACGCCAGCTTCACGGTTTTCTCGTAGCCTGCAGGGGTGACGATGTCGTATCCGGCGACATGGGTGTGGCAGGTATCGAGACAGACGCCGACGGGCGCGTGCTCACGCAAGAGCACGACGAGTTCGGCGACCTGCTCAAAACTGCCACCGAGAGAAAACTCTGCCCCGGCCGTGTTTTCGATGAGGATCTGAAACGGGGCTTCCTGCCAAGGAAGGCCATCGATGGCCTGCTTGATGGAGTTGGCGGCCAGTTTTAGGCCTTGGTCGCGGGTGAGGCCCTTCCACGAGCCGGGATGGAGTACGAGGTATTCTGCACCAAAGGCAAGGGCACGCTCGATTTCGCCACGAAAGGCGTCGATGCTCTTTTTGCGAATCTCGTCGGACTGACTGCAGACGTTGACGAGGTAGCTGGTGTGGACAACGAGAGGGCCAACTTCAAGAGCGGAGCGAAGCGCGCGCATGCGCTCGGCCTGCTGGGAATCGACCTTGGGAGCGCGCCACATGCGGGGGCTCGAGGTGAAAATCTGAAATGTATTGGCACCTATCTGCTTTGCGCGCTCGACGGCATTGGATGCGCCGCCCGCTGTGCCGAGATGAACTCCGATTCGCTTGTTCGCTGCCATTGTTTGGTTCTCTCCGGCTACAACAATTTCATTGCTTCAGGATCCCAGCGAATGATGGCGCCACGCTCAATGCTCAGGTTGCTGAGAAGCGCCGCTCCGGCAGCGCGGTAGCCAAATACGGCGTCTTCGACGACAGGTTGACGCGAGCGAATTGCGGCAAAGAAGTTCTTGAAGTGGTCGTATTGATCGCTGTAGCCGTCGGGCGCGACGTACCGTTCGGTTCCAACAGGCGGTTCTCCCTCGGGGTGCGGGTGAGGGAATTTCCTGCTGTGTTCCGCCTCAATCTGGTCCTGCATCGCCTCGGGAAATGTACCGATGGTGAGGCCCGGGTCTTTTTCACGCGGCACGCGGCTGACGGTGACCGCGTCTCCTGCTATCTCCATGGTGCCTTCAGCACCGGTAAAGATGAGTCCTTCACTCTCTTCTCCTCCGTCGACAAAGTTGACGCGCAGGCTGAGGTTGAAGCCTTCTTTGTAGTCGAAGAGACCGAGCAGGACGTCATCTGCGTCCCTGCCATCCTTCCAGAATCGAAGTGCCCCTGTCGCCATGGCTCGCGTAGGTCCGTGGGCGCCGGTGATGAAATGTGTGCCGCTGAAAAGATGCACAAAGAGATCGCCAGCGACGCCGCTTCCGTAGGCTTTCCACTTGCGCCACTGAAAGAAGTGCTCGGCGTTAAAGGGAATTTTTGGCGCCGTTCCGAGAAAGCGCGGCCAGTCGCAGTTTTCGGTCGAGGCATCGGGGGGAACAGTGTAGTTCCACGCTCCCATCGATGAATTACGATCCCAACGGGCGGTGACCATATTCAGCTGGCCAATTGCGCCGGATGCCAAAAGCTCTTTGGCTTTGGCATAAATGATGGAACTGACGCGTTGGCTTCCGATTTGGATGATGCGGCCGGTAGTGCGGGCGGTCTCAATCATCTCCGGGCCGTCTTCGTAGAGGTGGATCATCGGCTTTTCGCAGTAGACGTCTTTGCCTGCCTTCATGGCGTCGACCGATGCCTGTTTATGCCAATGGTCGGGGGTGCCAATGATGACGGCATCGATGTCTTTGCGGGCGAGGATTTCGTTGTAATCGCGCGTGGTGAAAACGTTGTCGCCCCAGATTTCCTTGCTGCGCGCAAGGCGGCCGTTGTAGCAGTCGGCCACAGCGACCAGTTTGACGCCGGGGACCTGAACAGCGGCCTTCGTATCACCCTGACCCTGACCACCCGCCCCGATGAGGGCAATCTGGATGTGGTCATTGGCGGAGATTCGGCGTGAGGGCTCCGACTGGATTCCCGTAAGTGCGTGTAGCCGTGTGCCAATCAGCGTGTCTGCCGAGGCGACCCCAGCCGCTCTTAAAAAACCTCTACGATTCAATGCGCACACATCATCCTCCGGATCGCAAGAATTCCACCGCATACAACCATACACGGGCAAGGAAGGGATGCTGTGAGGGCGTGAGATTGGGTTTCGATCGACATCAGGAACGAAGGTTAGTCATCGTCGTCGTGCCTCGACATTTTGCTGCGCTGTTTGAGCATGGCTGGAACCGGCTGGCTGCCCATCGCGTCCTTCCAGAGGATGACGTTCAGCTTTTGCGCATCGGCACGGTCGGCATGGCGGAAGTCCATTTTCATGCTTTCGTGCGCGCCGGGAGCGTCTTTCGCGTTGGCCGTATAGATGAGGTTGTTTTCACGGTTGGAAGTGTCAGCCACATAGGGAGGCTGGTCGCCAGGGCCGGAAAAAAGACTTCCGATGAGCGAACTGAATGCGTCGTTGTTGTTCATGGGCGGCAGGTCGAGGAGAGATTCCATAGTGCGGACGACGCTGACTGTGGAATAGAAATGGTTGTCGACGAAACTCGAGCCATTCGCTCCGTGCGGCGCATATTTGCTGATCACAAGCGCATAGCTACGATGCGCATCCACGTGATCGCCGCCATCCTGCGCGTCGTCTTCGAGGATAAAGAAAGCAGTATCTTCCCAGAAAGGCGAGTGGGCGATGGCTTCGACGGCGCGGCCGATGGCCAAGTCATTGTCGGCAACGGATGCTTTCGGAGTGGGCCCACCGGGGCGCGTGCCTGCTGTGTGGTCGTTGGGAAACCGCAGCATGACGAAATTGGGCATGGTGTCTTTTCCCTGCTGCTTGTCGGCAATCCATCCGTGTAGGTGCTGCAGGAAAACGTCGGCTCGCACTTGATCCGGAATATGCAAATTGAAGTCAGGGGCTTCAGGGGCAAAGTGCCCTACGAGTTCCGGTTTTGTTGCGGTGTTTGCGGCAATCAGGGGAATGGGCCACGGCCATTTGTTGACGCCACCGCCCCATTCGTCAGGAAGAGCATCGCCCGGAGCGATCGCTTTCTTTGCGCAATCGCGACCCGCCAGGACCGGGCCAAGTTGAGGATCGGCAGCAGCCGGCTCATCACAGAAGACAGTCGAGATGAATTCGCCGAAATGGTAGTAGGTTTTGCCGTGTGCCGCGAGGTTGCCCCACAGGTAGCCGCTCGCAGGCTCGTTGACGTCGGGAATCTTCTGCAAGAGCGGGTAGCCATCGGCAACCACTCCTTCGAAGTCGTAGGTTCGCTCTTCGCCGCGATAGGACTGCTGCCAGGTTTTCTCCAGGTAGTCGGACCCTATGGCGGCGTTGGACCAGACATGGCCGTCGCCGGAAACCTCGCCTGAGTCAAAGAAGTTGTCGAGCACGCCGAATTGGAGGGCGAGCCTGTGGATGTTGGGCGTGACAGCAGCGCCGTACATGGTCAAACTTGGATCGCCGTTGCCGACTGGTTTGCCGTTTTGTTCGAGATCGCCGAGGACCTGGTCGTAGGTTCGGTTTTCTTTGATGATGTAGATGACGTGCTTGATCGGATTTGCGCCACCGGCAAATGGAAGCTTGAGGGCTGCAGCTTTCATCCGGTTGGACTGTAGTACTTCGTCAGTCCAAGGCTTGAGGTTCTTTTCGATCTCGATGGGATCGATAGATGCGAGCGAGCCATAGAGCAGGGTTCCGATGTAGGTGCGAGTGGACTTGGATTGCTCCGCAGCGGTTTCGTCCGCAGGGTGCTGAGGGAAGTTGTTCGGGCCAGTGCCCTGCCCTTTGGCGGTGGCCACGTAGAGCTTGCCGCCAGATCCGGAAGAGACGAAGGACATTGAAAATGGCAACCATTCCGTAGGGACGAAGCCTGCGGGCTCGACCATTCCCGCGCGTGCGGTCTTTGCGGTGAGCTTGCGTGTATCGAACACGGCTACAGCGTCGCTGCCCATGTTGGCGGCGTAGAGCCGGTCTCCAGACTTGTTGACCGCGATGGAAACGGGCTCGGCGCCGAAGTAGCTTTGACCGGGCAGGCGCGTATCGAAGTATCCCTTTACATGAAATTGGCCGCCGGCGATATTGACGGCGGCAATGGCATCGCGATTTGCGAGGGCAACGTAAAGAGTATCGCCGTCACTCGTAAGCGCAAATGAGCATGGATGCGTGCTGGGAGCGACGGGATTGGTGGGTTTAAGCAGAGATACTTTGCGGCCAATCGTATTGCCGACGAGATCGAGTTCAACGATCTCCGAAGCGTTCCACAAGGCGACAAAGGCGCGATGGCCTTCTTTGGAAATGGCGAGCGCACCGGGATAGGCGGAAGGCACGGCATTGCTTTCGGCAAGGTCAAAACGGTGATCGATGGCCCCGGATGCGGGATCGAGGAGCAAGACGTCGTCGGAGAGATTGTCAGCGACAAGCAGCTTTTCGGCGCCTTCCGGACCGACAACGGCGATATCCGCCGGATACGGGATGCCTTTGTCGCCTCCCTTTTCCTCGAGTAAGCGGGTGGTGCGACCTTGCGCCAGTTGCTGTAGTGGAAGGTGGATGAATCGCTCAGGAGCGATCTTGCCGTCCTTGAAGCTGTACACGATGATGCCACTGCCCGAGTCGCCTTTCTCGGTGCCGAGTGGATCAGTGACGGAACCCATGCTGGCGTAGAGATGGGAACCGTCGCGGCTGAAGGCAAGGCCTGAGTAAAGCGTCTGATGAGCGCGACGGGCCACGGTGCGGTCATCGGGATAGTCGGCGAGTGCGCCGGTGGCTGTATCGAGCACTGCGAGGGATTGCATGTAGTGCGATTCCCATGTGCCATAGCCGGCGTTGACCGTGACGAGATAGCGGCCGTCGGGTGAAACTGCCATGGACATGGGCAAGCTGTTGAGCCGCTGAGGATGACCTGGAACTGGTTCGATAAGTTCCTTGCTCGTGGACAGGTTGCGCGTTTGCGCTACAAGGCTGGCAGCCAGAAACAAGGTGGCGAGGGAGAGGTGAGCAAACATCGCCCGAATCTGCATGCCTAAGAAGATAGCAGGACAGTGCAAGCGGCGTTTTAATTCGATGTTACGCGGGCGCATCCGCGGCATGGGTTGTGTTCTCAGAGTTGGAGAGAGTCAACCGGCGAAGCGCGCCTGCAATAATGTTTTCCATGAGCACGGTGTTGACCGCAAAGAAGCTTTGGGATGGAAACCGGCTGATCGAAGGCCCGATTGTCTCCATCGAAAATGGGAAAATCGCAAATATCGCGCATCGGAATTCAAACGAACTTCCAAAAGGCGCGCAGGTTTTCGATTTCCCAGATGCCACTTTGGCGCCGGCATTCTTCGATGTCCATTTTCACGGCGCAGCCGGGCATGACGTGATGGAAGCGACATCGACGGCATTGTCGACGATCAGCGAATTCCTTGCCAGCCGGGGAACAGGAAGTTTTTTGGCGACAACGGTTACGGCGCCTTTGGACGCGACACTCCGCGCGGTCGAGGGCTTGGCCAAGCTCGTGTCAACGGGACCTCAAGAAGGCCGCGCACGCATTGTTGGAATCCATCTGGAAGGCCCGTTCCTTTCGCACAAAAAGCGCGGAGTTCAGCCGGCAGCACATCTTCTCGCTCCGGACATTGCCACATTTGACAGGCTTTTTGACGCGGCCGAGGGCCACGTGAAGCTGATGACGCTTGCGCCGGAGTTGCCGGGCGCAGTGGAGCTTGCCGGCCATGCGACGGCACGGGGTGTGCGCATCTCGGTGGGACATTCGGACGCAACCTCCAGCGAGACAAAGGCTGCGATTGCCGCCGGAGCCACGAGCGCGACGCATACATTCAACGCGATGCGCCCACTGGATCATCGTGAGCCGGGAATCCTAGGAACGGTGCTGGCGACGGATGCGCTTTATGCCGAGCTTATCTGCGACGGGATCCACACGGCTCCTGAGATGGCGAAAATCTGGTGGCGTGCCAAGGGCCCGGAGCGCGGAATTCTGATTACAGATGCAATGAGTGCAGCTGGAATGCCTGACGGCGCATACACGCTGGGCGGATTTGCCGTGCAGGTGGCGAACCGGCGCGCGACCGCGAATGGTGTGCTGGCCGGCAGCGTATTGACCCTGGACCGCGCTCTTACAAATTTCCTCGAGTTCACGGGAGCGAGTGTGGAACAAGGACTGAGGCTGCTCACGGCAAATCCGGCAACCATGACAGGGCTGAGCGGGCTGACTGGAACTCTTGCAGTCGGTCAGAGCGCGGATCTGGTTGCCGTGAGCGCAACCGGAAAATTGTTGGGTTCGATTGTTGGAGGACGGCAAGTCTCGGCTGCCTAAGGTCGCTTTTCGGCTAACCGCTGTGCGCGCCAGAGGGCGCCGTCGATTCCGATCACTTCTGTCTTGCTTACGGGCATTGAAGGCGCGGCTTTGCAGAGTCCGGAAAAAAATGCCTCGCGTACCAGCCGCGACTTGCCAATGACGCTGCCGATCCAGGCAACCGGTAACTCCTCTATCAGCCCGTGCTTACGACGAAGCTTCGTCCGCACCAACAATACGAAATCGACGAGGTCGGCTGCGGCCTGTGCGAGAACGCCGAGAGCGACAGCATCGCCTTCTTCGGCCAGTTTGTCGATGGATGGGGCAAGGGCAGCGAAGTCTGGTCCGGGCGTCCCGTCGCCCACGTTAATCAGTTCGTCAATCGTAGATGTGCCCCAGATGCGGCCAACTGTGTCGAGGACCCTGGTGGGCTCCTCACGGTCGAAGGCATGGAGCGCCCGACGTACGGCATGCACGCCAATCCAATAGCCCGATCCCTCATCGCCCAACCGCGAGCTCCAGCCACCTGCACTCTCGCGAGTCCCATCGGGAGCTCGACCGATTGTGTTTGAACCGGTACCGGCGATTTGGAGGATGCCGGGGCCACCTTTGAAGGCCGCGTCGAGGGCAATGACTTCGTCTCCGACAATCTCGATGCGTTCAACACCGAAGCTGTTCAGAACATCGGTGATCCACTCGGCTACGCCAGGCATTTTCGAACTGGCTACGCCTACGGTGGCGGCCTGGACTTTGGGCTTTCCCGCTTCAGCAAAGACCGTGTTGAGGATGGATTTCAGATTGGCATCGGCGGTTTCGACGCCAACGCGCAGCCGTTTAATCGAGCCTCCCTCGGCAAAGGCAAGCCTGGTTTCTCCGGTAACGAGGGCAGCGCGCGTACGTGTTCCGCCACCATCGATACCCAGGACTACGTTCATTTTGGACTTACTCCTTTGTTCACTGGCTGGCTTCGGCCCCGCCGTCGCGCAAGGTTCCGGCAAGAATATTCAGGCTGCCGTCGGACTTCGGTGGTTTGAGTCCCAGCATGTGCGCGATCCATGGATAAAGATTAACGTTTTCAAAAGGTCTGACTGTGCGGCCCGACACGATGTCGCGACCCTCGGCGTAAAAACTGGCCTTCATTTCGGGCATCTTGTGTGGGTCGAATCCATGCATTCCGACGGTGGGAGCATGATCCGGCTTTCCATCGGTCGGGCCGTGCGCGCGGATGGCGTAGGGGCCGGTGGCGATGACGACAGGATCCCCTTCGCGCGGATTCTGGTTGTAATCCAAGTCTGCCGGAACGTTCTTGCGGCGGTAAACGACGAACTGCGGGGACGCCTTCTTGAGCTGGTTGTAGACGCGATCCGCGTCTGCATCGGTTTTGGGATAAAGCAGAGGACCAACGGTTTCGAATCCGGAAAGATCGGCGAATTGGTCGAGATTGATCCAGTCACCTTGTTCTTTCGCCATACCGTGATCGCTGACCACGACGAGGTCGAGAGGCAAATGGGTGGCGTCGAGGCCCTCTTTGAGTTTGCCCATCAGGGCATCGACCTTGAGGACGGCTGCCTTGGTTTCGGGAGCGTCGGGTCCGAATTCGTGTCCCTCGTGGTCTGGCTCGGAATAATAGAGGGTGATGAAGTGCGGCCGGTCAGCCGGCGGCAAGTGAAGCCAATCCAGGACTTGCTGGATGCGCGCGTTGTCGTCGATTTTGTTGTCGAATTTCAAATAGTACGTTGGACGGAAGCCGGCGATTTTGGCTTCAGAACCGGGCCAGAAGAAACACGCGGTGCGCATTCCCTGGCTCTCGGCCAGGCTCCACAGGGGAACGCCTTTGTACCAACTGCCGTCGGTGACGGCGGAGGAGTCGCCAATTCCGTAGCGGGCATTTTTGGTTTCGTCATAGAAACCGTTGGCAACAAGGCCATGGTGCTCGGGGTAGAGCCCGGTGACGATAGTGAAGTGATTCGGAAATGTGAGGGATGGGAAACTGGGCAGCATCCCTTCGGGAGCCCAGACGCCGTGCTTCCCGAGAGAGAGCAGATGTGTTGCTCCGTAGCGCTTCGCGTAATCCCAGCGAAAACCGTCGAGCGAAACCAGGACAACGTAGTGGGAGTTCTGCGCTGCCTCGGAGTTGGGCCCATTATCGACATGAATGACGGGCAACGCCGCGCCAAGGGTCGCTCCCTGCCCGGTTGCCAACGCCGCGCCGGTTGCAAGGACCAAGCCTGCCAGGGCCTTTCGGCCCCAGACGAGAAAACGCATGCCGTACACCTCCGCAGCATCAGCTTATCGCACGGATGCGCTGACTGGACTTTGGGTGGCGACGGTGGAGGCGGTTGCGTTCGACTGAGAGCAGCGCGGACTTCTACCGAGCTCCCAACCATCTTATGCTGTGGTCATGCAAAAAAACAGCTCCCTCCCGACAGACACGGTCCTTCCACATGTGACCTACAAAGATTTGGCTCGGGCCATTGCGTGGCTAACGCAAGCTTTCGGTTTTGTGGAGCACTACCGCTATGGCGAGCCGCTTTCCGGGGCACAATTGCGAGCCGGGAGTGCATGGATCATGGTGAAAGCGGGCAGCGCGGAATATCAGAACCCAGCCGAGCTGGGCTTCGGGACGCAGAGCTTGACGCTGTTCGTGGAAGATGTGGAGGGACACTGCTCCAGAGCTCGCGCAGCAGGCGCCGGAATTCTGGAAGAACCGCACGAGACGGTTTATGGGGAGTTTCAATATGCCGCACGCGATCTGGAAGGCCACCATTGGCTTTTCTCATGCCACGCGCGAGACCTCAGCCCAGAAGCATGGGGCGCGACGGTGAGTCATCCGCGGGAGTGACCGAGTTTTCCCGGCTTGAAGCGGCCTGGGGCGACACGCAACCCTCAGTGACCCGGACCGGGTGCAGGAGCAGTTGCAGGAGCTTCTGCGGGCGCGGCTGGAGCCGCGGCTGAGGAGGGCTGATCTTTACCCAAGCTGCGGATATAGGCGACCAGTGCGTGGACTTCATCGTCCTTGGCGCGCCCTACGTCCTCGGATGGCATCTTGTCCTTGCCATTCCGAATGATGCTGAAGAGCTGCTGGTCGGTCTGGTTTGCCAACGATTTTGAGTCGGTCCAGTCGGCCATCGTGAGTTGCATGTCCTTGCCCAGATCAGTCTTTCCATTGCCCGAATCGCCGTGGCAGAGTGCACAGTCTCTTTGATAAACAGCCTTGGCTTTCACAAGGGTTTCGTTGCCAGCCCTGGTGGGACTTTTTGCAGCGGAATTTGCCTGTGGAGAGGCGGTTGGGATGGCCAGCGAAGCAAGCGCAAGGAGCGTAACAACGGAAAGAAGTGGGAACGACTTCAACATGACACTCTCCTCAGTTGGCAGGTGTCGGGGGATTGGCATCTGGCAGCTGTCTGATATTGATTCGACAGCATTATAGGCCCAGTTGAAAGTGAGGCGCATCACCAAAGATTGAGCTGACCGCGCGCCCGGCGAAAACTGGCTAACTCAACGGTTTCTAAGCGTTTCTGCGCCGGGTATGGTATACGTTTCGGCATGGTTCGTGCTTTCTTTCTTTTTGTTGCAGCCGTAGGTTTTGGCGCTTGTGCCACCGGGATGGGTTTCGCGGAAAAGATTGCGCCCACTCCGCCCCTGGGATGGAACAGCTGGGACGCCTACGGATTGACGATCAACGAAACGGACTACCGTGCGAACACAGAGGTGTTGGCGGGGCTGAAGGAGTATGGCTGGCAATATTCCGTAATCGACGAGGGTTGGTATATGCAGGATCCCTTTGCCGAGAAGCTGGACGCCCGGAAATATGTGTGGGACGGAAACGGGATTCTTATTCCTGCAGTGAACCGATTCCCTTCCGCGGCAAAGGGAGCGGGGTTCAAGCCGCTGGCAGACTGGGTCCACGCCCAGGGGCTCAAGTTCGGGGTTCACATTGTGCGGGGCATACCAAGGCAGGTAGTGGATCAGAATCTTCCGATTGCAGGTTCGGGATTCCACGCGGCGGACGCTGCGGACAAAGAATCTCCCTGTCCGTGGGATGACGGCAACTGGGGCGTGCGGGACAATGCCGCAGGACAAGCCTATTACGACTCGATGCTGCGGCTTTATGCCTCATGGGGACTGGACTTCATCAAAGTCGACTGCATCAGCGACCATCCCTACCGGCTTTCTGAGATTCGGCAGATTTCTTCAGCCATCAGGAAAACCGGCCGGCCAATCGTGCTGAGTCTTTCGCCTGGGCCGACGGCACTGGATCATGCTGCAGAAGTTGGGAAGTATGCGCAGATGTGGCGCATCGCCGATGATCATTGGGATGTCTGGGCGCCGGAGCACAAGCCGGGAGCGAATGAGTTCCCGTTCGGGCTGCGCGACGCGTTTGACAGGCTGGCAGAGTGGCAGCCGTATGTGAAGCCAGGAAACTGGCCCGATGAAGACATGCTGCCGGAAGGCGAACTGACGCCGCATCCGGGCTGGGGTGATCCGCGGACTTCGCGTTACACGAAAGACGAGCAGCGCACAGAGTTCACGTTGTGGGCTATTTCGCGGTCGCCGATGATCCTGGGCACAAATCTTACCAAGCTCGACGAGTTTACACGCTCGCTCATATCGAACAAAGAAGTGCTGGAAATGAACCAAAAGGCTGTGGAGAGCGGACAGGGATTGATGCCATTAAAGGACAGTCAGGCCGATTCCTTTCCGCAGCGCTATTGGTACGCGCGGGCAGGCAGCAAACACTACCTCGCGGTGTTCAATCTACAGGACCAGGCCACGGCGTCCGACCTGCCGTGGATGGTGTTTCATTTGACCGACAAGCCGCATGCTGCTTTCGATGTGTGGAATCAGAAGCGTGTTCGATCGGCCAAGACACTGCATGTGGAGCTGGCGCCCCATGGGTGTGCGCTTTTCAGGGTCGACTGAGGTCTTCAGGCCGAGGATCAAGGGATGGAGCGAAGACGCTTTCTCGAGTGCATGGGGCTAATGGCCGCGTTAGCACGCACAACCTGGGCGTCTGCCTCGAACGGACGGAGACTTGCCACTGCGGCCCGCGCACAGGTGGGCATAACGACAGGTTATGACCCGCAGTGGAGACAGCTGAGCTATCCCGGGGGAGACGTACCCCGGAACACCGGCGTGTGCGCAGATGTGGTGATTCGCGCAGCTCGCGATGGACTAGGGATCGATCTGCAAAAACTCGTACATGAAGACATTGCCGCCCACTTCGCCGCATATCCCGCTCGACGAGTCTGGGGCTCAACGCACCCCGATGCCAACATCGATCATCGGCGCGTGCTGAATCTTGAAACCTATTTCGAACGGGTTGGCGCCCAACTTTGGCGTGCCGCAGTTGCTGTGCCGGGCGATTCGTTCCCGGTTGGGTTTGCAGAGGGCGATATCGTCACCTGGTTGCTCGATGCGCGTCTGCCTCACATCGGCATCATCGTAAGCAGTGGGGTCAGCTCCGCTGGAAATCGCAATGCGCGCGTCGTTCACAATATTGGGCGCGGCGCTGAAGAGTCGGAAATCGGCGAGTTCTATTCAGAGCGAGCTATCGCACATTACCGCTGGCCCAAATCGTCGTGACCTGCCTGGTGAGGGAGGTGTTTGCCGGTCGGACGCACGCCCGCGAGAATGCCGCTTTCGTATGCGACACTAGGGTGTCCGGCTACCGCCCTCGCTGCCCTTGCCGGCCGAGTAACTGATGCCAGTTCTACGTTCAGCGTTCATCGCGCTCTCACGCAATCCGACGATGCGCAACTTCTGCGAAAGCTCCCGCATCGGAGGGAAGCTGAGCTCGCGGTTTGTTGCGGGAATGGAAATTGAGGACGCTTTGCGCGTCGCGAAGGCCGTTAACGACCAGGGAATGCATGTCACGCTGGATTCACTGGGTGAAAGCGTAACTTCTCCAGCCGAAGCGAACGTTGCAGCCGAGATCTACCACCAGTTGCTGGACGCAATTTCCGCGCGGAAGCTGGATGCCAACATCAGCGTCAAGCTGACGCAGATGGGACTCACGCTCGATCCGCAACTTGCCGGCGACATCGCGATGCGGCTGACGGAGCATGCAAAGGCGACGAACAACTTCGTGCGCATTGACATGGAAGATTCTTCGCTGACACAGGTGACGCTGGACATTGTGAACCGGCTCCATGCGCGGCCGGATTTGCGCGGCTCGATTGGCATCGTGATCCAGGCTTACCTGTACCGCTCGCAGGCGGACATTGAGCAGCTGGTCGCGGATGGCATTCGCGTGCGGCTGTGCAAGGGCGCGTACAAAGAGCCGCCGGAAGTCGCATTCCCGAAGAAGTCCGATGTGGATGCGAACTACGTGAAGCTGGCGGGCCTGCTGCTGGAGAGCCCTGTTTACCACGGACTGGCGACGCACGATGAGCTGATGATTGCAGCGGCAAAGTCATTTGCGAAACAACACAACATTGCACCCGGCCGGTTCGAATTCCAAATGCTGTTTGGGGTGCGCCGCGACCTTCAAAGAAAACTGGCGGCAGAGGGATTTAACGTGCGGGTCTACATTCCCTTTGGACGCGAGTGGTATCCCTACTTTATGCGACGGCTTGCAGAGCGACCCGCAAACGTGATCTTCATTGCGAAGAACATGCTGCGGAAGTAGAGCCGCTTACCGGATTTTTGCCACACGGCCTTTGGATGGGAATTTCGTGAATTGCAGGATGTCATGGCCCGGCACGACGCGATCGGGTGAGCCGGCGAGCTCGAACATTCGTGCCTGCTGCGCGATGTTAGCGGAGTGATCGGCATCGCTGAAAGTTGCGCTGGCCAGACGTTTGGAAAGGTTCAGATAGAAATAAGCATTGTCTGAAGCCAGGACGAAGGGCGGATTGCCGTCAACGCGCAGATATTGGGAGGCGTAGGTGTGGCGCGAACCAGTGTAGGCGCGAATTCCGGGGAATATCTCGACGTTGTCGCCGTCAACGAGGTGCACGCGGCCCTCGGTGTTCAGCTTGACCAGTTCCTGGACGTCGGCTGGATCGATACCGCCGTGATCGCCGCCGGGCTGCCACCCGTCTGAGGTGTAATAGCGGTATTCCTCGCGCTGAATCCAAACAACAGCTTTGGGAAAGAGGTCGATGCCGCCCATGTGGTCCCAGTGGGCATGGCTGATGACGATATCGGTGACTGCGTCGGGGGTGACACCGGCTTCTTTCACCGCCTCATCGGGACGAAGATAATCCTTCATCGGGAATTCCTTGAGGAAGGTGTCGCGGTGAAAGCCGCTGTCGAAGAGAATGGTGTGGCCGCCGCCGCGGATGAGCCAAACGACCATGGCGATGTCGACTTTGTCGTGCGGGCCGTCGACGACAAGTTCGGATTGATCGACCCCTGGGGAGACAGCGTAGCGAATGGCGTCGATTGAGTAGTCAGGCGACTGCGCTGTAGCCGACAAGACCATCGCAAGCGCACAAAGACCTGAGATTATCCATCGAGACATCCATTTCTCCTAGGCTGAGACTTACTGCGCAGCTTTGCCTGCACCGAGTTCATCTTTGTAAATCTTGCCGCCCTTCATGACGAAGGAGACATGCTCGAGCGCTTCGACATGGTCGAGCGGATTGGCCGTAACGGCAATGAGGTCGGCATACTTGCCGGCTTCGAGCGTGCCGACATCATGGGCGCGATCGATGAGGTCGGCCGCGGAAGACGTGGCAGCATGAATTGCGCCCGCGGGGGTGAGACCGAACTTGACCATGTAATGAAACTGTTTCGCATTGTCGCCGTGAGGATAAACGCCGGCGTCGGTGCCGAATGCAACTTTTACGCCGGCAGCGACGGCTTTTTGGAAGTTTTCGCGCTGGAGGCGGCCCACCATTTTTTCCTTATCGACGTTTTCCTGGGGCAGGCCGAACTCGATGGCTTTTCCGAGGATGTAGTCGTCGTTGTAGATGTCGGCAACGAGATAGGTTCCGTGGGCTTTCATCATCTGAATGCCCTCGGCGTCGATGAGGCTGCCATGCTCGATGGAATCGACGCCTGCGCGGACGGCATCTTTGATACCCTCGGTGCCGTGTGCATGCGCGGCCACCTTTCTGCCGGCGCGATGTGCCTCGTCGACCGCCATCTTCATTTCGTCATAGGTCATTTGTTCAGCACCAGGCTTGTCGCCTGCGGAGAGCACTCCACCCGTTGCAAGGATCTTGATAACGTCGACGCCATACTTGACTTGCTCGCGCACGACGTGACGCACGGCCTCGGGGCCGTCGGCGATCTGGAAGTCGCGCTCGGCGGGATACATCAGGTTTTCGACCGCGGGAGCAAAGCCGTTCATATCGCCGTGGCCCCCGGTGATGGTAATGGGCGGACCGCTGGCGACGACGCGGGGACCCGGGAATTCGCCCGCATCGATGGCCTTGCGGAGGTCGACGGCGAAGAATGGCTGCGAGCCCACGTCGCGGACGCTTGTGAAGCCTGCCTGCAATGTCTTATTGGCATTGACAACGCCGTTGAAGCCGCCCATGAAGGGTGTCTCGCGGACATCCCAAATAGGGTCGTAGTGATCCGCGCGAGCTTCGAGGTGCGTGTGGCAATCGATGAGACCGGGAAGAACCCAAGCACTTGAGAGGTCGACGACGCTGGCGCCTGCAGGAATAGTGACCTGGTCAGCGGGCACAACACGTTGGATGCGTTGGCCTTCGACTACAAGAACTAGGTTGTCGCGCAAGTTGTCGCTGGTGGCATCGAAGAGGTGACCGGCCCTGACGTAGACGATGGGTTCGGGCTTCTGTGCGCTCTGCGCCGAAGTATTGGCGCAGACAGCGGCAAGGCAGACAGCGAGTGTGGATGAAACGGAGATACGGATCAAACGGCTCTCCTGAAGCGGGGACTGTTTTGAGGATTATAGAGAAGCGGGCTGTACGGAAATACGTTCAGGGTCTGCTGCGGAGTTGTGCTCCGTTCGCTTTGCGGACTCGCTGGGCGCGTTTGCGAAAGTATTTTGTTTCGCGGCAGATCGGACACTCCCATGGATAGTAGCCAAAGAGCGGAAGAATCTTTTGTTGCAGAAAACCGTGACGAGGTAGTCGGCGGAGGTGACGGCTGCCACAGTCGGGGCAGCAAAAGCTTTGCGGCACCGCTTGATCGTGCACGGATGGGTTGGCCACGGAATGCCCTCATTTCAGTGAGCCGGAGATCGAACGTTCGGCGAGTGGGTGCAAACGACCGAAACCATGGTAGGGCATGGCGGTGCGGTCTGAAAACAGGGTGAGTCTTTGCGGTTAACCCTGCAGCCGGGTGAGGCTGGTGGTTGCCAAGGCGGCAACGGCGCGCGCGAGGGTGGGTGATTCGTTGAGAGATTCGGGGCGTTCGAGACGGATACCCAGTTTGGCGGCGTATTCGCGAAAGGCAATGTCGATGTCGTAGAGGATTTCGACGTGGTCGCAGAGAAAACCGATGGGCTGGAGCAGCAGATTCCTGACGCCCTGAGCGGCAAGTTCATCGAGGGTGGATTCGACGGAGGGGCCGATCCAAGGGCCGCCGCTTGCTCCCTGGCTTTGGAAGGCGAACGACCAGCGCGGAATTTCAGAGACCCGGGCGGCAACGAGTTCGGCGGTGTGGCGGGCATCGGAGGCATAGGGATCCGGGCCTTCGCCGGCGGGCCACATGCGAGGGCCGGATTCGGGCGCGCTGGGCGGTTCTACGGTGCGGGTGGGCACGCTGTGCGCTGTGAAAAGGACCGGGACGGGAGCGCCGGTCTCGGCAGTGAATTTGGCCTGGGCGGCGCGGAGGCGTTCGGCAAAGGCCTCAGCGAGGAGGGGGTGGTCGGCCCATCCGCGGGTGAAATCGATGCGAAGGGGGCCGGCTTCAGCGCGGACGGCACGTTCGTAGAGTCCGACGCTGGTGCGTGAATTTTGGGGAGCGAGACAGAGGACGGCGGCTGCTTCGACGCCGTCGGCGCGCATCTGCTTTACGACGTCGGGGATATAGGGCTTCCAGTTGCGCATGCCGACGTAGACCTTGACGGGATGCCCGGAGGCGGCGAGTTCCGCTTCGACGAGGGCGGCGTGCTGGAGGGTGAGTTCGGTGAGCGGGCTGCGGCCGATCAGGCCGTAGCGGTGCTGAATCTCCTCGATGACGGTTTGCGGGAGAGGGCGGCCGCTGACGACGTTGCGCAAATACTCGGGAATCTGCTCGATGGTTTCAGGGGTACCGTGCGCGAGCAGGAGGACAGCAGCTTTAGCCATGTGCGGCCTCTTCCAGATGGAATTCGCGGACCATCCGGACGACGGCCTGCACATTCTCGACCGGCGTGGTGGGGACGATGCCATGGCCAAGGTTGAAGATGTGGCCGGTACGTCCGGCGGCGGAACGCAGAATGGCTTTGACGCGTTTCTCAACGACATCGAGAGGCGCAAAGAGTGTGATGGGGTCGAGGTTGCCCTGGACTGCGTGGCCGTGGCCGACGGCACGCCAGCCTTCGTCGAGGGGTTGCCGCCAGTCGAGGCCGATGACATCGGCACCGGTGGAAGCCATGGCGCCGAGGAGGCCGGCGGTTTCGACGCCGAAGTAAATCACTGGGACGCCGAGAGCCTGCACGGCGCGCACGAGGCGCTTGGAAGCTTCAAACGCGTACTCGTTGTAGTCGGCGAGGGAGAGCGAACCGACCCAGCTGTCGAAGATCTGGATGACATCGGCGCCGGCTTGTACCTGAAGGCGGCAATACTCAACGAGGACGGTGACCAGCTTGTCGAGCAGCGTGTTCCACGAAAGAGGATCGTTGTACATCATCTGCTTGGTGAAGATGTAATTGCGCGAACCGCCGCCCTCGATCATGTAGCTGGCAAGGGTGAATGGCGCTCCGCAAAATCCGATGATGCCGAGGCGATCGCGGAAGTGTGCGGCGACTTTCTCGATGGCGCGGGCGACGTAGGCAAGATCTTCGGCCTTGTCAGTACGCAGGGCGAGGACGTCGGCGGCAGTGCGAACGGGATGATGGACTACAGGTCCCTCGCCTGCCTGGAACTCGAAAGGCAGGCCCATTGGCTCAAGCGGCAGGAGCAGGTCAGCAAAGATGATGGCGGCATCGACGCCGAGTTTTTCGGCGGCAGTGATGGTGACTTCGGCGGCGATTTGAGGCTGCTTGCAGATTTCGACCAGAGTGTGATGTTTGCGGACGTCGCGGTACTCCTGCATGTAGCGGCCGGCCTGACGGAGGAACCAGACGGGCGTGCGGTCTACGGGTTTGCGGAGGCAGGCGCGGACGAAGCGCGTGCCCTGGAGCAGGCTGTCCTGTTGAGGCGATGGGACTTGCGATGTCGTCATACAAAGACGATTTTAATGGTCGGGAATCACAGACTGGAGTGTCGAAGAGCACTCGACTTTGGGGAGATCGACAAGGCAGCCGAGGGATTTGCGCGACGGTGCGCGTCGGCACAGTTTCACAGGTTCACAGTTTCACAGCCCGGGGAAACGGGGGGAAGGCGCATAGTGAGCGGAGTTGACCGAGTTGGCGGAGCCGGACGCACCATTGATCCTATCGAATTTTATTGGCCAGAATTTGTGATTTGATGAACAGGCATACCCCCGGGGGGTATGGGGGGAGGGGGGGGGGTACACATTTTGGCCTTATCTTCAACATTTCAGGGATGTTTTCGACAAAAAACTGCGTTGAAAACGGCACTTTCCCGCGCATTTTCTGGCATGCAAGTGAAGTGCCTCGCGGATGGCTAGCTTGTGGGCTCCGGCATACATTGTGCTGGCCGGGGGAGAGTTCAGGTTGCGCGCCGTTTGAAAATCGGGAAAACGCGGCACCCGTTGTCGCTGAAGCCCTCGATTGGTGCATTGCCGGGCAGGCAGCGTGGAGAGATGAGGTTTCTGGCGTCTATTTTCATTATCCGCTTTTGGTGGAATTAGACTGCAGCGCCGGCAAAAACATTTGCGCCGCGGAATGAGGTGGTTGGGATGATTTGCACAAGCGCGGGTCTTGACAGGATTTGGCGGTGGCTCTGGAGAGGCGCGGGATGCCGTGTGGAAGCAAAAGCAGGTCTTTCGGTTCCCCGCCCCGGGCTCCATTTACCCCGCGGGGTGAAGCCACGCGGGGCCCCCCGGCCGCTTCGCTCAGGATGACGGGGCTTATTGGGATGGATGCGTTGCGAAAAGCAAGAGCGAAACCTTGAGATCAGCCGGTTGCAGTTGACTTCGATATGGGGCATCCATATATTGATACTCCATATATGGAAGGATGACCCATGACGGCAGAAGTCGAGTGGAAGAAGGTTAGTGCGGAGCTCTTGATCCTGTCCCTTGTTGAGGCCCGTCCTCGGCACGGCTATGAGATTTCAAAACTCATCGAGCAACGCTCCGGCGGGGCGGTTACCTTCTATGTCGCTTCCCTTTATCCATTGCTTTATCGCCTGGAGAAGCGCGCGTGGATTCAAGGCAGGTGGGTGGAGAAGAGCGGCCAGCGGCGGCGGCGCTACTACCGTCTGACGCCGGAGGGCCAAAAGGCGCTGGCTGCGCAACGCAGTAGTTGGCAGGCGTTTGTGGAAGCCGTGAACCGGATTACGGAGGCGGAACATGCCTGACTGGCGAGAGGAGATTGCTGAGCGGCTCAAGTCTATCCGGCTCGACTCAACTCGTGAGATTGAGATTGTCGAGGAACTGTCGCAGCATTTGGAGGACCGTTACGAGGAGTTGCTCTGCGGCGGCACGACGAACGAAGAAGCCTGCCGCACGGTGCGGATGGAGCTCAATCATGAGGACGTGCTGGCGCAAGGGCTGCTGAGGACGGTGGGCGAGGCGCCGCAAAACCGACCGGCGCCCGGGGCCAGCGGGCACAACGTTTTCGGGAACGTGTGGCAGGATCTGCGCTATGCGCTGCGCCAGGTACAGCGCAATCCCGGTTTTGCGTTGGTAGCGATCTTCACGCTCGCACTCGGGATCGGAGCGAGCACGGCGATCTTCAGCGTGATCGACAACGTGGTGCTCGAGCCATTTCCCTACAAGGATGCGGGGCGGATCGTCCATCCGCGGGTCCATGGCGCGACGGATGGCGCCGATGAGGGGCGACAGGGTTTCAGCGCGGATGAATTTCTGGCGATGGCGGAACCGAACCGAACATTCCAGAGCATGATTGGGACCGCGGACGATCCCGTGCTCTACAAACATGGCGCGGGCGTGGAATGGCTCTACGGAGCCGATATGACGCCGGGTTCCTTCGAATTTTTCGGGATGACGGCGTTGTATGGCCGGGGCCTGGAGCCTGCGGACTACAAGGCGGAAGCTGCTCCGGTGTTTGTGCTGCGGTACAAGACCTGGAAGGCGCACTTTAATGGCGATCCCAGTGTTTTGAACAAGGTGTTTGTGCTGAATGGGACGGCACGCACCCTGGTGGGCATCATGCCGGAACGCTTTGGCTGGTATGACGCCGATGTGTGGATTCCGCGGACGCCGAATCCGGGAACAGCAGCCGGCTTTGCGGGGTTGCCGGAGCGCTGGTTCATTCTTGGTCGGCCAAAACCCGGCGTCACGCTGGAGCAAGGGTCGGCAGATTTGACCGGAATTCTGAGCCGGATGGCGAAGCTCCGTCCGCAGGACTATCCCGCACAGTTCCAGGTTTACGTGATTCAGCTTGGCAACTCGGGAGCAGCGCACTTTGAATCGACTCTGTACACGGTGCTATCAGCGGTGGGATTGCTGCTGTTGATCGCCTGTGCCAATGTTGCGAATCTTATGCTGGCCCGGGCGACTTCGCGAGAAAAAGAGTTTGCGTTGCGCGCGGTGCTGGGGGCCGGCCAGGGGAGTCTGGTGCGGCTTTTACTGGTGGAGAGTCTGGTAATGGCGGCGGGCGGCGCGGTGCTCGGCGTATTGATTGCGTGGGGCGGACTGAAATTGATTGTCACGATGATACCGCCGGATTCGATTCCGGCAGAATCCGCAATTGGACTGAACGCGCCAGTGCTGGCATTTGCGCTGCTGCTGGCGGCACTGACCCCACTGATTTTTGGTCTTGCTCCGGCTCTGCAGGCGGCGCGCCGGGATCTGAACCGCCCACTGCGCGATGCGGGAAGAGGGGTGATCGGAGGAATTCGGACAGGCCGCTTGCGCGATGCGGCGGTGGTGATGGAAGTAGCCGTGTCCTTGACGCTGCTGATTGCCGCGGGGCTCTTGATGCACAGTTTTCTGGCGTTGAGGAATGTAAGTCTTGGACTACGGGCAGATCATGTTTTCAAGACGATGGTGCTGTTGCCGCCGGATCGCTACAAGACTGCGGAGCAGGTGAGCGCGTTTATCCGTCCGGTGCTGGAAAGTGTGAAAGCGATTCCCGGGGTAGTGGACGCGGCGGAATCGAGCTCGGCGCCGCCCAACAATAGCCCGGACAGCAAGATCGAAGTTGTGGGCAAAGCGCCCGATGAGCAGTGGCGCGCGCAGCTGCAAAGTGTGAGCGGGACCTACTTTCGCCTGCTCAGTATTCCGTTTGAGACGGGACGCGGGTTTACGGCAGAAGAGGTGAACGATGCGAAGAGAGTGGCGGTGGTGAACCGGAAGTTTGCGTCCACGTATCTAGGCGGTGAGGATCCGATTGGACGACAAGTGAAGATTGCAGCACTCAGGAGCGTTGCCGGTCCGGAGCGCGAGCCGTCATTCGAAATCGTAGGTGTGGTCGACGACGTCTCAAATCAGGGTTCACCAGGCTATGGCAGAGGCGGCCTCGAGGCGCCCATTGAACCGCAGGTATGGGTTCCCTACACAGTAACCGGATCGGGAATGCGCGGATTGGTGATTCGAACGTTGGGGACGCCGATGGCGCTGATGGATCAAGTGCAGGCGGCAGTGTGGGCGAAGGATGCCGGTGTGGCTCTGATGTATCCCGAAGCATTGGATCATATGATCAGCCGAAGGTGGTATGCGGGCCCTCGTTTTGCCTTGCTGCTGATGATCCTTTTTGGATGCGTGGGGCTGATCCTGGTGGCCGTGGGCGTTTACAGTGTGTTGGCCTATACGACAGCGCAAAAGACGCACGAGATTGGAATCCGCATGGCGCTGGGTGCGGAGCGCGCCAACGTGCTTCGCTTAGTGGTCTTCGCGGGCCTGCGTCTGGTTATGGCGGGAGTCGCGCTTGGCCTGGCCGCGAGCTTGATGCTAGGGCGCGCCATGGAGTCTGAGTTATGGCCAGGCGTAAAGTTCTACGATCCGGCGACCCTGGCCAGCACCGTTGTGGTGCTGCTGGCGACGGGTGTAGTGGCTTGCTGGGTTCCGGCGAGGAGGGCAGCCCGGGTGGACCCGATGGTCGCGCTGCGCCACGACTAAAAGAAGAGCGGAGAGCAGGAGGGTTCACACGGAGGACCTTTTTGGCAGAGTGAAAGTTATGTTGAGTGATTTGCGTCACACACAAACGCGGTGCGAGGTGCCATATTCCCAGCAAGAAAACGCCTGTAGGATCGGTGAAGCGATGGCCAGCAGCAAGACGCAGCCCACATTCTCTCTTCGGCTTCCCAACTCCACTCGTGAAGAGGCAGAGAAACTGGCGCGGCACCTCGGCGTCGCCCTGGACGACCTGATCTTAGCCGCTGTTGACGAGAGAATTGCCCGCCTGAAAGCAATGCTCGGCAGACCCGCGAACATCTATCCAAAGCCTAACTGAAGACGAACCGCCGATGAGCATGTGCCGGCGGAAAACGGCGTGCCTTGACACGCCTTGATCTGTCAATCGAGGGCAAAAAATCGCGCGGGCGCGGAGTTGGGCTTTGCCCACGAAGCCATCAAAACTGCCACTGGCTGATGAGGTAAATGAGAGTTGCAGATCCAAGGCAAATGATGGATGAGAAGGCGAGCCCCCCTCGCAGCAGGCCTTTGAGCAGCCAAGCTCCCGGCAGAGTTCTGTCATTGCGGGATGCAGCCGCTCTTCCTCTTGACGATCAAGAGGAGATTGTTCATACTTACTCTAGATCGTCTAGTGGAGGCGGAAATGTCCGCGAAGAAAGAGGAGCGGTTGGAGGCGGAAGCAAAGGCGAGCGACCTAGTGCAAGGCACTCTGGAGATGCTGATTTTGAAGACGCTGGCGCTGGAGCCCATGCATGGATATGGGGTTGCGTTGCGCATTGAACAGATCAGCAAGGGCGTGTTCAAGGTGAATCCGGGATCGCTGTTGCCGGCGCTGAGCCGGATGGAGCGGTGCGGCCATGTGAAGTCGGGATGGCGGGCGACGGAAAACAATCGCAGGGCGAAGTACTACGACCTGACGGCCAAGGGCCGGAAAGCACTGAGCCAGGAGACGGAGCAGTGGCAGCGGCAGATTGATGCGATCGCGCGCATTCTGGATGCGGAAGCGTGATGCAGCGAGTTACCGACCTTAACGGAGAGGGCTGAGACGAATGAGATGGCCGGCGAATTTGACGAGTGGCATGAAGGCGCTTTTTGGGAAGAGCCGCGTGGAGCGGGAGCTGGACGAGGAGCTGGAGGGCTACGTTGCGGCTTCGACGGAAGACAAGATGCGGAACGGGATGCCGGCGAAGATGGCGCGGCGCGCGGCGCTGGTGGAGCTGGGCAGCGGGAACGCGGTGAAGCACCAGATCTGGTCGTCGCGGTGGGAGTCCGCGCTGGATAACCTGCTGCAGGATGTGCGGCTGGGCGTGCGCTCGCTCAAGAAGAGCCCGGGGTTTACCGCGGTTGCGTTGATCTCGCTGGCGCTGGGGATTGGCGGGAATTCGGCGATTTTTACGCTGATCAATCAAGTGCTGCTGAGGAACCTGCCGGTGCGCGACAGCCGACAGCTGGTAGCGTTTGGCGACTCCATTTTTGGCGGGGTGGCGGGCGGCATCGACCTGGGAGATTTTGGAGGCTATTTTCCGTGGGACTTTGCGCGGCAACTGGAAGAGAATCCGGGACCGTTTCAAGGGATTGCCGCCTACGGAAGTTTTTCGAACAAGGCAAGCGTGCGTCCGCCGACCGTGGCGGGACAGACTGCGCCTGCAGCGCTGGCCACGGTGAATCTGGTGTCGGGCAACTACTTCAGCGTTCTGGGAGCGGAGCCCATGCTGGGGCGGACGATTGTGTCCGCGGACGATGGGGCGACGGGCAGCGGCGCGGTTGTGGTGCTGAGTTATCGATTCTGGCGCGAGACGCTTTCATCCGATCCCGCGGTTGTGGGCAAAACGATTTCGTTGAACGGAGCGCCGTTTGAAGTTGTCGGGGTGATGCCGGAGGCGTTTCACGGGTTCAGGCAGGAGCTGGAGCCGACGGGGATGTGGACGCCGATCAGCATGCAGCCGGTGGTGCTGCAACAGCCGACCATGCTGCTGCCACACTCGGGGCTTTATTTTCTGCACATTTTTGGACGGCTGAGCGCGCAGGCCGCGAGCAACAAGACGGCATTTGCAGCGAGCCAGAACTGGCTGAATGAACAGGTGCATGCGGGGGTGCGCGCGACGGAAGGCGGAACGATTACGCCGGCACGCCAAGCAGAGATCGAGCGCATTCATGTGCCGCTGGTTCCGGCGGCGCAGGGAGTGTCGTTGATTCGGAGCCAGTATGGCGAGTCGCTGAAGATCCTGATGGCGGTGGTGGGCATGGTGCTGTTGATTGCGTGCGCGAACCTGGCGAATTTTCTGCTGGCGCGGACCGCGACGCGGCAGCGGGAGATTTCGACACGGCTGGCGCTGGGGTCGAGCCGGGCGCGGATTGTGCGGCAGAGTTTGATTGAGACGCTGCTGCTGTCATTGACGGGCGGGGTGCTGGGACTGGGCTTTGCTTTTTTGGCGACGCGGATGCTGATTGCGTTTGTGAGCCAGGGGAACTGGGACATTGCGATGAGTCCTGCGCCGAACCGGGAGGTAGTGCTTTTCACGATGGGCGTGTCACTGGCGACGGCGCTGCTGTTTGGGCTGGTGCCGGCGGTGGTTGCCGCGCGGGTGGGCAAGCGCGGAAGCCTGAACACGAGCGCGCGCACGGCGCATGGCGGCGGAGGCCGAGGATCGCGCATCTGGCCGAAGACGCTGGTATCCGCGCAGGTGATGCTTTCGCTGCTGCTGCTGGTGGGGGCTGGGCTGCTGTTGCGGACACTGCGGAACCTGGAGAACCAGGACTACGGATTCGAGCGGACGCATGTGCTGCTGGCCGATTTCAATCCGAAGCTTGCGGGGTACGCGCCGCATGACACGCCGGCGCTGCACCAGACTTTGCTGGAACGATTGGCGACGATTCCGGGAGTGCGGTCGGTGGCGCTGTCGGCGACTCCGCCGATCAGCGGGGGCGCGTGGAGCTCGAATATTGAACCTGGGGGCTACAGGCCGGGCCCGAAGGAAAACATGGTTTCAGTGTTGAACCGGGTTTCCGGCGAGTATTTTGAGACTGCGGGGATTCCGATTGTGGCGGGGCGCGCAATCACGGCGACGGATACGGCGAACAGCCTGAAAGTAGCGGTAGTGAGCGAAGAGATTGCGCGAAAGTATTATCCGCATGGAGACGCAATTGGGCACATGGTCAAGCTCGGCATCGATTCTGTAGAGGGGCCATGGGAGATTGTGGGGATTGCGCGGGACACGAAGTCAGGGAATCCGCGGGATACGGACCCGGTGCGTATGACGTATATTCCGCTGGCGCAGATCGATGCGTTGATGCCATACGCGCCGAAGACGGCCGACGGGGCTGGGGCGGGACCGGCGCGCGAAGAGAATCAGGATCGCTACGCGAATACGATTCTTTTGCGAACAACGGGCGACCCTGCGAGGGTGATCGGCGACCTGCGCGCCGCGGTGACGGCCATCAATCCGAATCTGCCGCTGCTGCGGATTACGACGATGCGCGAACAGGTGTCGAACTTGATTGCAAACGACGAATTGATTTCGACGCTGACGATGCTGTTTGCGGGACTGGCGCTGCTGCTGGCGGCGATTGGACTTTATGGGGTGATGAGTTACAACGTAGTGGAGCGCACCAATGAGATCGGGGTACGCATTGCGCTGGGCGCGCAGGTGAACACGGTGCTGTGGATGGTGCTGCGTGAGTCGCTGGTGCTGCTGGCGATTGGCGTGGCGCTGGGATTGCCGCTGACGTTTGCAGTGACCAAGCGGATCGAGGACCAGCTCTTTGGTTTGAGCGCGAGGGATCCGCTGAGCTTTGCGGCTGCGATTGCGGTGGTGTGCGGGATGACGCTGCTGGCGGCGTGGATTCCGGCGCGGCGGGCGGCGAAGGTGGATCCGCTGACGGCGCTGCGCTACGAATAGGAGAGGCTGCGGGCTTCGGGCTGGGGGTTTCGGGCCGGGCGGGGGCTGAGTTCTGAACAATAGAGACGGGAAGACGCCTCAGGATTTGCTGGGGCGTTTTGCTTTTTTGGGATGAGGAGATTTTGCTGTTGACAATTCATAACCATTTGGTTATGGTTTTGGAGTGCGAACTTCTCCCGATTCCGTGTTCAGGGCGCTGGCCGATCCGACGCGGCGCGCGCTCTTTGAGCGACTGGCTCGTGAAGGCGAGCTGACGGTGCATGGATTGACGGTGCATGCCGGAGTATCGCAGCCGATGGTGTCGAAGCATTTGTCGGCATTGAAGCGCGCGAAGCTGGTACGCCACCGGCGGGACGGGCGCGAGACGCACTATGAAGCGCGGCCTGAGGCCCTGGCGCCGTTGCTGGACTGGATCGAATACTATGGCACGTTCTGGCAAAACAAGCTGGATCGTCTTGGAGAGATTCTGGAAAGGATGGACAAATGACAACGCCTGAAGCATCGACCCGTTCGGTGATCGTGGAAAAGGACTTCCCTCACCCGCCTGAAAAAGTTTGGCGGGCGCTGACCGAGACCAATTTGATTGAGCAGTGGCTGATGAAGAATGATTTTGCGCCGGAGACGGGGCACGCGTTCAAGCTGCGCATGGACCCGGTGCCCGGATGGGACGGCGTGATCGATTGCAAGGTGCTGACCGTGGATCCTTATAAGTCGCTCTCCTACACATGGGGAACGCTGGGTATGGGGAGCGTGGTGACGTTTACGCTGACGCCGACCGCATCAGGGACGCATGTGCATGTGGAGCAGGCTGGTTTCAGGGCAGATCAAGAGCAGGCATTCAAGGGCGCCACGTATGGATGGCGCGGGTTTATCGGCAAGCTCGAAGACGTGGTTGCGGGGCTCGCCTAGAGCCCTGGCGACCGGGCCGCATCGCCGGCAATGCAAAGGAGGTCATCATGAACCGAAATTTCCGTTTGATTCTTCGCTGGATTCACATCATCGTGGCAATTCCGATTTACGGGTATTGCTACAGCCCGTTCGACAAGCTGCCGCTCTACGCACGGCCGACGCGGTTCGTGTTCTTCCCACTCATGCTGGTGACGGGACTGTTGATGTGGAAGGGTCATCTGCTGTGGCGGCTGTTTCCGAAGAGAGCGCCGCAGAGGCAGATGGCCAAGTGAAAAAGATGCGTCGGGGCGAAACTCGCTTGAGACCGTGAGCGGGATTGCGCATGGAGGCATCGAAACCAGGATCGGAGGGAGTATGAAAACGACGAGCCAGGGCAAAAACGGTGCTGCGGCAGCCATCAAGAGCAAGAAGACTGAAGATGCCGGGGATTGGCGCGGAGAGATGCTTTCGCATCTGCGGCAACTGATTGTCGATGCCGATGGGGAGATGGTGGAGGAGCGGAAGTGGGCAAAGGGGACGCGGCCCGGCATTCCGGTGTGGTCGCATGACGGCATTGTTTGCACGGGAGAGACGTACAAGCAGGTGGTGAAGCTGACGTTTGCACGCGGAGCCGCGCTCGACGATCCGAAGAAGCTTTTCAATTCGAGCCTGGAAGGGAATGTGCGGCGGGCGATCGATTTCCACGAGGGCGAGAGGGTGAACGAGGCGGCGCTCAAGCAGCTGATTCGGGCTGCGGTGAAAGCCAACCAGGCAGTGATCGCGGAACGAGCAGCAAAAAAGAAATAGGGCGAGATGTTGGGACGATACACCTACACGCTGCAGGAAATTAAGACGGGGCGGGCACTGATTGGCGCGGATCTGCGCGCGTACCGAGAACTGCCGGCCAAAGCGAAGACGAAGGAATTTGAGGCACTCTACTTCAATCGCGCAGTACAGATGCTGGATTACCTGTTTGTGCACCGGTTGAGGGCGGTCGAAGGCAAGGATGGCAATGCGCTGGTGGAAGTGCGCGTGCTGTGCAATTCGATCCTGCTGAACGAGGGCAAGGTGCAGATCGAGAAAGTGCGGGAGTGGCCGGAGTCGGCGGGGAGCTCGCTGAAGCTGGCGCCTGAGAAGTCGGTGCTGGGCATGAAGAACGGCGATCCGGTGCAATTGACGGAGGCGCAATTTGTGAAGCTCGCGGATGCATTTTTCAAGGAACTGGAGAAGAAGTTTATCGAAGGAAGCGCGAGCCCGATGCCGGCCAAGCGGCGGGTGCGAGAGCGAAGCAAAGGCATGAATACGTGGCTCTAGCGGGTCGCGGCGTCGTAGTGTTGTTGTGCATCCCGAAAGCGAGCGACGTTGCCGAGTGCCCACAGCCATAGAGGGTGAACCTGCTCAAGCATTTCCTGGCCGAGGGGTGTGATGGCGTATTCGACGCGGGGCGGAACTTCAGGAAAGACGGTACGGGTGACGAGGCCGTCGCGTTCGAGTTGACGCAGGGTCTTGGTGAGCGACTTCTGGCTTACGCCTTCCACATTTTCCATAACGCGGGAGAAGCGCAGGGGTTTTGCGGCTTCAGCAAGGACCGCCATGGTCCAGAGAGTCCACTTTTCAGCCATGCGGGTGACGATGTCGCGGGTGAGGTCGTCGAGGCCGGGAGCGAGGGCTTCGCAGGCTGCATTGGCTGCGATCCAGTCGATTTTCTTTGATTTTTTCATTGTTACCTCGAGGTAAGTAAAAGCCGGAGAGGTGCCTTATTGCCAAACGATACTGTTGGCAGGATACTCCGGACATGACAGAGAAATCGAAGCCAAGGGGTTGGACGGCGGACCTGATTCCCTCGCAGGAGGGCAGGCGGGTGATGATCACGGGGGGCAACTCGGGGATCGGATATGAGACGGCGCTGGAACTGGCGCGGCGTGGCGCAGAGGTTGTGTTGCCGGCGCGGACGCCAGCCAAGGCGAATGGGGCATTGGAGAGGATCCGGCGCGAAGTTCCGGGGGCGAAGCTGCATGGGGGGACGCTGGACCTGGCGTCGCTGGGGAGTGTGCGGGCATATGCGGCGGAGTTTGCGGTGCGGTTTCCGGGGGCATCGATCGACGTGCTGATCAACAATGCGGGGGTCATGGCAGTTCCCACGAGGGAGTTGACGGTGGACGGGTACGAGCGGCAGTTTGCGACCAACTATCTGGGGCCTTTCCTTTTGACGGCGCTGCTCTACGGGCAGATCAAGCAGAAGGCAGGGAGCCGCATCGTGATTGTTTCGAGCTCGGCATCGAAGATGGGAAAGATCGAATTCGACAATTTGCAGGGCGAACGAAGGTACATCCCGATGTGGGGCGCGTATGCGCAGTCGAAGCTGGCCGATTCAGTATTCGCGGTGGAGCTGCAGCGGAGGCTTGCGGCGGCCGGTTCGAAGGTGATTGCTGCGGCTGCGCATCCTGGATATGCAGTCACCAATCTGCAGACAAGCGGGCCGGGGGAGAGTGGAGGCGGACTGGTGCAGCGGCTGGCGATGGTGCTGTTGAAGCCTATTGCGTCGCAGGATGCAGCACACGGCGCGCTGCCGACGCTGTTTGCCGCCGCGGCGCCGGGAGTTGTGCCTGGAGGCTATTACGGCCCTGATCGAATGATGGAGCTGAAGGGGTATCCGGTTCCGGTCGCTGTGGCGAAGGCGGCGAGGGATGCTGCGATGGGAGAGCGGCTGTGGAGCGAGACGGAGAAGCTGGTCGGAACGCGCTTTGAGATTGGTCGAGTGGGATAGCGCGGAGGAGAAATTTAGATCCAGACAAAAAACGGCCCCCGTTTGTGGCGGGGGCCAAGTTGCCTTGGTTCTCTCGTGTTGCGAGAGCTTGATTGGCGGCCGAACGGCCGGGGAGCCGTCGGGGCGGAAAGGAGCCTCAGGGGGTGGCTGCAGCAGCCTTACGGCTGCTCCGCTCCCGTCGTGGACGCCACGCCATGGGGAGACGTGGAATCCTGGGCCGCCAAACTGTTTTCCATCAACCGAATGTGCACGCTGCTGGTCCGAATACGGGCCGGCTTGTCGGTGTCGTCGCCCGGGGTGGTGATCGGCGCATTGCCGAGGGCTACGAAGTGCATGCGGTAGACGGGAATCTGGTGTTCGGAGACGAGATAGCGCTCAACGGACTCGGCGAGTTTCTGCGAGTTCTGGATGCCGACTGCGCCGGCTCCCGGAGAGTGCGATTCGATCTCAATGATGTAGCCCTGGTGACCGGCAAGGCTGGTCGCCATGGTGTCGAGCTGACCCTTTGCGTCCTTGGAAAGGACTGGGCTGCCGCCGCGGAACGGGACATCTACGTCGCTGATCTGGTGATACTGATCAAGCCCGTTGACGGTGGTGTTGAGCTGATCGACGTGGCCGGATGCGCCCTGTGCCGTGGTGCTGGCGGTCTGGGCCTGGGTACCGGCTGCGGTAGCTGTCTGATTGGCCGCATCTGCGGTGGACTGGGCGTGCTGGATCCCGGCTTGGGCACGGGCATCGACGTCCTTGATATCAGACGCGTTCTTGGCGTTGACTTCGTCGAGTTCGGTCAGGCGATCGTTAATCGGATCCAGGCGCTTCTTCACCCACTTCTTGCGGGCGAAGGGATTCATGTGCCCCCAGAACCCCTCTTTGTCGGTGTTCGCCGAAGAGGCCGAAGGGGAGGGCTGCTGCACCGATGGAGGGGTGCTCTGGGGAGCGCCCGTCGACTGCGCTTGGGCAATCGCCGGAACTGCCATAACTGAAGCCAGGGCTAGAAGTGCAAGCTGGCCAGGGAACGAGCTCGAAATTTGGGTATTGTTTTTCATTTTTTTGATGGCCTCGTTGTGTGGCATCCGCGCACAACCTGCGGGGAGCTTTCTTGCTGCTCGCCTTGTACTAGTGCAAGGGGTGTGCCAAACGAGGAGACCCTGTGGGTTGCTGCTTTAAGTAATGAGATTTGTGCGGATTAGCGAGTGTGTGCGAATTGGCCGAATGGCCTGAATTGGGGTAATACCCGGGTGTAATTTTTACCGTTCAAAGTAAGTCTTACTGAGTAGATACCGGGGTGGGGCGAACGGGCTACTGGAAGTCGACGTGGAGGATACGGATTTCGGGGTAGGCGCCGTCCCAGTCTGGAGAGACGCCGTCGAAGATGAGACGAAATTCGCGGGTGTCTCCGGGCTTGAGGGGGGCGGCGGCAACGGGCTCGACATCAATATAGGGGTCGCGGGTGCGGATCCATTGGAGGGGGTGGGTCTCGTTCTGGGTAACTTCGTGGGCAAAGGTGCGGAAAAGGACCTGGACGGAGATGGCGGTGACGGTGCGGGAGCCGGTATTGGCGATGTGTCCGTCGACGTAGGTGACTTTGCCGCCGGCGAGGTTGGTGGACTCGGACATGACAAGGCCGGAGACGGGAAGGCTGGCCGCGTAGGGGTCGAGCGCGGCGGTGACGGGAGCGACGGTCACGGGTTTGTGTCCGCGCTCAAGAACGAAGATGACGACGGCGGCAAGGAGCACGACGACGCCGGCCGCGATGACGAGCGGCAGCCAATTGCGTTCGCGCGCTTCAGTGCGCGGAACAAGTTCGAGATTTCGACCAGTGCTCACGAGCGGATTTTACACCCGGGCTGAAAGGAAGATGGAAGCGCACTGCGTTCTTGTGAGTGAGACATCCTGTGCACCTTTGGTAGATGTTTACGGAAATAAGTGCAACAAGAGGTACCGTGACTACATCCAAAGGGTTATTCGCAGCGTTCTTTATGCGAGCCTAGAGTTGGACAGTCGCAACAAAGGGCTCGAACCTGGGATGCGACGACAAGTGTTGCCGCAGGCAAGCGTGACGGCAGAACCCAAAAGCAAGCAACCGCAGGAAAGCAGAAATTGCAATGCCCTCCCCCCTCGAACAAACACGCAGCATGAAGTCGCCGAGGCGCGCCGCATGGCTGCGCCGGGAACACGGCGATCTGGCTTACCAGGCCGTGACGATCGGTGCGATTGTCACGGTGTTGGCCAGCGTCTGGATTTTCTAGGACGCGTTGTTGCCACGGCCCGCCGCGCGGAACAGCGCGACGAGATGCGCTGCCACGGTTGAAAAGATCAAAAACAGAAATACAGGGAGCACCTTCGGGAACAGGCGCCCGTCGCTGTTGCGTGCCGACTGCACGAAGACCCATTGCAGAACAGCGAAGAGGCAGACCATCTCGACCTTGATCCACGCGATCATGGTGAGGGTGATTTCCTGGAGTCGTGCACGGTTCAACGGAGTGACGCGCACGGGATAGTTGAATGCCGAGGGGAAACGCGCGACAACGGACATGAGCAGGTAGACACCGGCGGCGATGACGGGAAGGATGATCATGCCGGCAGGAGAACCCCAGCCATTGGGATTGCCCGCGGCGTCGAAATGAGTGGGAACGCGATCGGGCAGACGGTCGGGACCATACAGGGCCGACCAGGTGATCCAGAAGAGAATGCCGAGGGCGAAGAGGCCGACAACTTCGAGGATCTTGCGCATGAGGAACATTCTTGCACCGGGGACTCGCCCCTTCGACTTCGCTCAGGGCAGGCTTGCAGACAGCCGCGGTGCTGGCCGCTCTCACAGTTGCACAGCTTCACAGTTTCACAGCCCGAAAAGCGGAGTGAGCGGGGTTAGCGGAGTTAGTCAGGCCGGGCCAGCCGTTGATCCGGTGAATTATTCGCTGGCCAGAAATGCGATCCGGTCAACAGGCATGGCGCCAGAGTAGGGGGGGAGGGGGGGGGTACCCCTTTTGGCCCTTATCCCATACATTCCCGGAAAGTTAGCGCTGAGAAAGTGCGTTCTATACCGCACTTATGTGCACATTTGCTGCATTGGCTCCCAACGGAGATTTGCCGCAAAAAGGAAGCGGCGACCCGGATTGGGGATCGCCGCGTTTCTTTTTCGACTTCTGCTATCAGCCTACGCGCTTGAAGGGTATTGGACTGCAAGGGTGCAGAGTGATTCTCAGCCGTTGGTCACGTGCGCGTTCCGATTTGGGAAGGAGTTTGAACTGCTGCTGGACTCATTTGACGGGGGGTAAGTAAAACCGGTGGCGGGTTGAAGTCTGTGCTCTCCCACCTTTCGCTGGGAAGAAGCGAAGGGTAGAGCACCCACACGGGTGTCAACAGGTCGAATTCGAAAAAACATAGGGTGCGCCACCCGCCCGGGAGATGGGGCTAAGATCGATTGCGCGCCACAACCTGCCATGCAATTGAAGCTTTCGGCCCACTATACTAGCTCTTCGGATAACTATCGCCGTATTCCTTAAGCTTTCGATAAAGGGTTGTCTTTCCAATTCCGAGAAGTTTGGCAGCCTTGACCCTGTCTCCGTTAACAGCCTCGAGCGTCTCGATTATCGCTTTTCGCTCCACGGCGGCCAGAGAGCGATCTCCCAGAGATTCTGGGTGCTTAGAGCTGTATTCTTTTTGGCGCTGAAACGCGGCGGAGAGTTCAATGGCTTTTATTGATGTGGGAAGGTCACCAAGGCTTATCTCTGACCCGTCGGTTAGTGTGCAGGCACGATTCACAGCGTTCTCAAGTTCACGTATGTTACCGGGCCAATCGTGGAGCATCATCGCACGAAGACAACCATCGCTCAATGAAAACCTGCTTCTTTGGCCACGATTCCGGCTATTCTGCTCCAGAAAATGCGCAATCAGGAAAGGGATGTCGTCCTTCCGATCCCGAAGCGGTGGGATTTTGAGACACACCACGTTGAGCCTGTAATACAGATCTTTACGAAATGTCCCATGGCTCACCATGGCGGATATGTCACGATTTGTTGCCGCCAAGATGCGGGCATCAACGGGGATTGCGCGAGTCGACCCAATTGGCCGAACTTCTTTTTCTTGAAGGACTCGGAGGAGCCGCGTCTGAAGTTCCAGCGGGAGTTCCGCAATTTCATCAAGAAATACAGTGCCACCACAGGCGGAGGCAAGTAGCCCTTTCTTGCTCGCCGATGCCCCCGTATATGCACCTTTTTCATGCCCAAACAACTCGCTCTCAATCAACGTAGGTGTCAGAGCTCCACAATCAACAGCCAAGAATTGATTCTGAGCACGTGGTCCAGTTTCGTGGATTTTCTTTGCCAGAAGTTCTTTTCCAGTGCCGCTCTCTCCGAGAATCAACGCGGGAAACGAACTGTTTGCGACCTTTGGCAGCATGCGGACGAGATTCTGCATACAGCCAGACCGCGTGAGCAAACACCCATCGTCGCACGTTGTCTCAAGATGTCTACGGATATTACGAATCTCTTTACGATCGATGCGTCTCGAGACCATGCGGTCAAGGACCTGAACAAATTCGTCTACCCCAAAGGGTTTCAACAGGTAGTCCAAAGCGCCAAATCGCATCGCTTCAACTGCGAAGCTGACTGTGGTCGTTGACGCCAAAGCAATCAGGTCTATTTCCGGATTTGAAGACTTAAGTTCTTTGGCAAACCCAATCGCAGGGGCACCTCCATAGGGAATGTTCAAGATCATGACATCGATTGGATGAACCGCGATCCACTTCCGGGCGGATTCAACATCTTGGACTTCACTAACGTCGTGCCCCATGCCCGAGGCAATCTCTGAATAAGCGGAGCTAATCACCGAATCCGGGTCGACGATGAGCACACGGAGCGCCTGATTTGCTGTTTCGCTTGAGGGTCCCTCTGAAGAAGATGGGGCGGACAAGAGCGAAGTTGAATCGAAATTGGATGCTGAAGGCATTCGTCGAATTCGGTCAATCAGGAGATTTTGTGTGATTCAGATACAAATCTAAAAGCGGCTATCCCCTGGAGGCGTGATGGGTGTCACGGTTGTGAGGAGTGACAAATCGTCGGAACTTAATCTAAGGGTTCAATAAGTTATCGGACTATCGACGCTGAAAGCGCGACAGAAGGTCAAGCAGTTCCGGTTCTCGATCAGCAAAGCTACCAACCGCGCCCGTAACCACAGGGCCAAAGTTCAGCGACTTCAATTGCCTAAAGAGGGAGGATGGATCGACTTTCGAACGCATGGAAAAATCGTCCAAGAGGGAGGCGACAAGTTCCTTCTTACTCGAGTCTACGAAGGCCGGCCACGCCGGATTGACGAAGAATTCGCCTTGATTCGCGCTATGAGAGAGTAAGACCGCCAGCGCATTGTCGCCGAGCGTTGCTATGACTGGGATGCTCTGCCCTGAGTGCATCAGGATGCAGAACTTCGTCTCCGGGTTCAGATCTGGGGGCGGCTCGGTCAAGCAATAGGCTCCGGCGGTTGTTCTCGATGAACTCATCGAGAATTCTGTTCACGGTTGTTGCGTCGCCCAGACGGTCAATGCTCATGGCAAAGCAATTGAGCGCAGAAACCGTCTTCCACCCATCGGGTAGTACATCGATGCGCTGCCATAGGATACCAGTGTCAATCGACTTTAGGCGGTTGCGCAACTCCAGGAGCTGTTCGAACGATGTTCTCGGGTACAACCGACGGTCGAGATATCTCGACGCAAAGACGTTGTATATGGATCCTCGTTGACCATCCGGACCCCCGAAAAGGTGCCCATGATCCAGGAAATAGGCCCAAAGATGGCGATCGGGAAATTCAAGAAAGGCCGCTTGACGATTGTCCATGTGGCTGGCGCATACATCGATCAACCAGGCAAGCCAGAAACCTTCCCGGTTGCAAACACGCCTAAAGGAGTTTCCTGGGAGAATCTCAAGCAACTGCACCCCGGGTCCCCCCAGAAATCTTGAGCCGAACGCTAGGCCCGGCTCCGGCATCCAGCACTCCTCTTCCTCTCCGGCGCATGGCGATAGACTTCGCTGGATGAACTCCTTCGTCACGAGGAGTGGTTTCCATGGCGGAACATCCAGCCCGAAGAATCGATACAACTCGGTACCCATGCTCTCATTGAACAGCAGATTCGGACGAAGCAACCTATCGTTAAACTTGACGACATAAGTAAAGCCGTCGCTGGCTGTTGCCAAGATCGGATGAGAACTTCCGCGCAGTCTCCGCAGGAGACGTTGAACAACGCAGAGCTGAGAGCCCAAGGTGATCACACTTTCAAATAATGCAATTCTGAATTGTGTTTGGAACAATCCCGCTAGGAGCCGCAACTGCAGAAACGACTGTCCTAAAACGAGACTATCCCTCGGTTAAAATTTCCAGTCAAGAACTGAATGAATCAAGAAATCCAAAGTTGTATGATTGTGATTGCAATCACAACAATTCGGGAATTCATTCCTATTCTTGCACTCACTAAATATCACTGTTCCACGGCCCGCCATCGATTGGCCGCCGCTTCGCGGCGTAGCGTGTTGGCAAATCGGCGAGTCGGCGGAAAGGCGGCGGCTCGAGGCAGGGTGGGTTTGAGGACGAGGGAGCGCAGGCAACCTTCGTGGAGCGGGGCAGGATCGGTTGAGGTTCGAGGGGAAAAAACGAGAGTGGGCAGATCCCGCCGCTTCCATCTGGAGAAGTGCGCAGCAGAGGCTGAAGCCCCGGGGATTTGATCGGTGTTCTCTCTTCATCCACAAGAAACAGACGTGAGGTACGGGCCCTTGAACACCATTCTCCTGTTGCAAAAGCTCATCCATATAGAAATGGTCATTGGGAAACTAGAGCCGGTTGAGGTGCGCCGGATGATCATTGACGCCGAAGACTGTTTGCTCGCAATGCAGAAGTCCGCGGTCACCCGGTCCGGCGAAATCGACAGCCGGATCCAGCGCACCGTGACAGCCGTGAGTTCTGCCCGATGAAACTCTCCGGCAGTTTGCGTTTCGAAGACCTCAATCCATCCGAGCTCCACTTCCTCCGCGCGTTCGAGGATGCACACATGGGCGAATACGAATTCGAATATGGATTCGGGAACGCGGTGGTCACAATTGGGTGGCAGAACTTTCACGGGCTCTCTGCGCTCACACATCTCGCCGCCGACGTCGAGGTTTTGCGCCGCAAGCAGCAATGCAGCCCCACCGCAGCGGACTGATTCTCAGGCCGGAGAAGGCGCTTTGACTCTCTGCGCCCGCTGCGGACCCCTGCGGGCCGGAGGCAGAGGGACCCTGAATAAGCCCCGCCGCTACAACGCGCGGCACGCAAAGCGCGGTCAAGCCGGTTCCGGCTCTCCCAAACAATGAGCTGGATTGCACAGACAGGAGGGCTGCAATGTGCAATCGTTAGGTATGCCCAAAGACAGCGCGAGACCGTTCAGTACGAAGAAATATCTCGCGACTGCGGGACCGGGAAAGACCATCTTTCGCGTCAAGGCCAAACAGATTTTTTCCAGCCAAGGAGACCGTGCCGAGTGCCTGTTCTACCTTCGGTTGGGCCGAGCCCGACTCACCGTTGTTTCCAAGGGCGGGAAAGAAGCCACTGTGACTTTGCTGGCCGCCGGGGATTTTTTTGGTGAAGAGTGCCTGGCCGGACCCAACGAGCTGAGGACGACCAGCGCCACGGCCATCACTGTCTGTGTGGTGTTGAAGATTACCCCTGACGAGTTGATACGGGTTCTTCACGAGGAGAGCTCATTTGCAGATCGATTCGTTCAGTTTCTTGCGCTGAGGAGTACGAGAACGCAGGCCGATCTTGTCGATCAGCTGTTCAACAACAGCGAAAGGCGCCTGGCGCGCATTCTTCTGATCATGGCGGACTACGGCAACCAGTCGGGCCCTGAGGCGCTGATTCCGCAAGTTACGCAGGAAACCCTGGCAAATATGATTGGCACCACGCGGTCGCGGGTAAGCTTCTTCATGAACCGTTTTCGAAAGCTCGGATACGTCAGCTACAGGAACCGCATCCGCGTTCATAAATCGCTGTTGATGATGGTTCTGCAAGACCGGTTGCCGGAGCAAAATGCAACTCGGCCCACATTGCTCGAAGCCGCGCCCGGGCGCGCCCGAAACCGCAGGGGAACCAAGGAATTGGAAGTGCCAGAGGGCGCCCGTAAACTTGCCGGCTGAGCGAGCCACGCGTCGCCAGAAGCCCTGCATCTGTTTGCCAATCGAAAGCGCCTGCTCTTGAAGAGCACTGAGCTGCTGCGGCACACGACGACAAAAAAAATCGAATCAAGATCAAAAGTGAACAGAGGTTTTTTTGCGGGGAGCGCATGGTGAGTGTATCGACCCCCAAGCCTTTCAGTGAGGAGATGCATGACGCCTCGACAAGCCCTCCCGAATTTTCCCCATCGGCATAACGCAGACGGGTCGCACGACTCGATCTGCACGAAATGCTTTCAGACGGTCGCATCGGTTCGAGACGAAGCCACGCTGGCCGAGCGTGAGAAAAAGCACCAGTGCGATCCCTACATTCTCTACCGATTCAGCCAGACCTTTGGCAAGCTCGACTATTTTGAGAAACGGACCGAGATCAACTAACCCCGAGTGGCCGGCATTCTTCTGCATCGCCAGGGACCACGATCACGTGCGTCCATTGGTGGAAAGTGGTTCGAGGGGAATCCAGATCTCGACCGGGCCGATGGGTGTTCCATCTTCAGAGATGCTGGTGAATCGCTCGAACTCCGGCGCGTGTTTCTCGCGACGTCCGGACGTAGCCAGCCAATCGGTCAACAACCACACCCACGTATCGCGGAGCTGGGCTGGATCGTCGACAGGAATCACCGCATATTCTCCCGCCTCAAGGGTGAGGCGCTCACCATTGGCCATGCCAGTCGCGCCTTCGTCCGCGATGCCGGTGAGGTAATGAATTTTGCGATCCTTGGTGCAGGGCGATGCGCCGTAGAATTTTGCACTGTTCTCAAGCGCAGGGTGGGCCTTGCGAAACGCGCGCCACTGCTGCGGAATCCCCGCAGAGGCTGCAGCCTGTGAGTCGTACGTCGAACTTGTACCGACCAGGGCCATTTCTTCGATGGTGAGGAACACAGGATTCGGTCGAATCGTCATGGCGTTCAGGGTACTATGGGCCGGATTGGATAATACAGTGAGCCGGCCGACGCGGGAGGGCCATGCGATGAGTGCAAGGATTGATTTCGATCAGCGTTCAGCCGCGATTCTGAGAATGCTCATCTATCCGATCCAATTCGATGAGGATCCGGTGAACGGAATCGACCGCGTGGTGGAGCAGGTGGTGCATGCGGAACATTTGCAGCTGACCGTGGCGGATGTCCTGGCCGCGATTGACGCAGGACTGGCCAGTCAAAGCAGACTTTCAGAGCTGATTCCTCAGCCGCACTCCGAGGCGGTGATCCGCGGTTTTCTTTCAGCGTTGCGTGCGCGGTTGCTCCTCGACCCAGTAGAGAGTTAGCACCGCTTGCAGGTCCGCGCCCTGCAGCATGAACGCGGAGATGGATCGTGGAGAGGCGAACTTCCGGGCGGACGTTGCAGGTGGGGAAAGCAGGTCTGATCGAATCCAAGCGAGAGATGAAGGCACGGAGACTCCGCACCTTCATCTGGCCGGGAAGTTAGCGAATACCCTATTTGATGGTTCCGTTGAGGCCGCTGGGGTAGAAGACGCCTCCGCCGGATCCGCCGCCATAGACAATGCTGAGGACCTGGCTGGTGGTGCGCGCGTAGGTCATGCCGTTGGCATCGTTATCGACGATGGTGGCCGCTCCGCCGTTGAGGCCGACGCCAATATCGTCGGTGTTGGTGCCGTCGAGCTTGGCGCGTGTTGCGGCAATCGCCTGCGAGATGTTCTGGGCTGCCGTTCCTGCCTGGAAGATGCGGGTGCGAATGGCTGCAGCATGGTAGGCCTCGACGTTGTGAATGCCGACTGCCTTATCCAGATAGGCTTTGCTGGTGATGAGTGCCGCAGCTCCCTGATAGGCGGTGACGCCGACGTCTTCAAAGATGAAGGCACCGAGGAGGAAGTTGGTTTCGCTGGCAAACGGGTCAAAGCTCGCACCGAGTCCTGCGGCCTGGGCGAGAGTGTTGAAGCTGGTCATCAAGTCGATGTTGGGTTGGGCGACGGCCGCGGTTCCGAGGGCGGTCTGCAGGAATTTGACGTGATTCTGCTCGTCCATGGCGATTTCATTGGCCAGCTGCTGCAGGAGCGGCGTGGTGAAGGTGACTTTGGGATTGGCCTTGACGGTGACGGTGCCGCCTGCTGACCCGTCTCCGCCCTTGGTGGAGAGCCCGGCCTGATCGAGCGTCATACCCGTGGTGGCAAGGGTGTAGAACTGGCCTTCGAGATATTCGAGGTTGAGCGCGAAGTTGAGAATGTCGGCGTCGGTGACCGTGGTGGACTGAGCGAAGGCCGTGCGGCTGAGCGCGAGGCCGGCCAAGGCTGCGCCTCCGAGAAGGACAGCGGAGCGGCGTGTCGAGGTCTTCTCAGAAGGCAGAGTTTCGAGAGTGTTGACGGTGTTTTCCATGTGTGACTCCTAGGAAGCTGTGGCTGTGATTTTGCCGTTGAGACCGCTGGGGAAGAAGCCGCCTTTGCTGACCACGCCGGCTGCCGCGCTGAGATAGACGATATGCAGCACCTGATCGGTGGTGCGGTCGTAGGAGATGGAGTTGGAGTCGGCGGCAACGATGGTGCTGCCGGAAAGAGTTGTTTCGGCTCCGCCACCGGCGGTTGCGCGCAATGCAGAAATCTGATTTGCGTAGGTGAGATAGGGAGCGCCGAGCTCGGCGATGAGGGTGCGAATTGTACCGGCATGGTAGGCCTCGGTGGCGAGGATGCCCGCGGCTGCGGCGAGATCACTGGAGACGGTGAGGAGACTCGCGGCTCCGTGATAGGCGGTGACGCCCACGTCTTCGAAAGTGAAGGCACCCACGAGGAAGCTATTTTCATCCGCGAACGGGTTGAAGGCAGCGCCGATTCCCGCTGCGGACGCCGCGGTATTGAAGCTGTTGGTAAGGTCGATCGGAGGGCGCGAAACGGCGCTTGATCCCAGGGCTTTACGAAGGAAGCGCACATGCGCGAGCTCGTCGTTGGCGATTTCCTGGGCGTATTGCTGAATGGCGGGAGTTTTGAATTGGACCTGAGTGCCTCCGGTGACGGCACCTGCTCCGGAGCCTGCGTCTGCGGCGGAGAGTCCTTCGCCGGTGACGGCACGCAGATAGAACTCGGCTTCGAGGTATTCGAGGTTGAGAGCGAAGGTGAGGATATCGGCATCGGTGATCGTGGAGTTGTTGGGGGGAGTGGTTGTCTTGCCTTTACCGCCGCAGCCCGCGACGACGGTCATTGCGGCTGCTGCACCGACCCCGGTTCCGACTCCAGCAAGGAACCGTCTGCGCGACAGGCCAGAGATGGGGAGATCTTGGACACTTTTCACGTGAATCCTCCGCGCAGGCAGCGTGGTTGGCCGCATGCGATGGTCGTACCTCTTGGCAACGAGCACGAGGCCGGATTGGATTGGGGGGTTGAGTTGTTTCGAAGCGGCGATTTGATGGGGGCAACACAACGGGCGGGAATTGTGATGGGGCTATCAGAGATCGGGAATTGAGGATCGCAAGCGCGATTCCGCGGCGGTGGGCCGGAGTCCGGTTCGCGCCGCTTGAGGTGAGTGTTTGCTGGGTAGCGAGACGGAGAAATGGAAGCGGGGGAGAGAATCTAGCCGAATTTGGCGCGCTGGACTTCAGTCTGGCGGAAATCTTTGCCGGTCATCTCGACCTTGACGCACATTTCAGACAGGCGGGAACGCATGCGGTCGCCGATGCGGTCGCCGAGAGACTGCTCGCGTGCTGCGCGTTCGGCGTCGGTTTGCGCGCCACCGCCGGCGGGGAGATCGGGGTAGTTGGTGGTGATGATGGTGGACTGCCGGTCGTTGTAGCGGGTGTTGAGGATGAGGGCAACGGTGTCCCAGACCCACTCGTTGGGTTTTTGCGCGCCGAGGTCGTCGAGGACGAGGACTTCTGCCGCGAAGACGGGTTTGAGGAGTTCGAGCTCGGTGGTATTGACCTGCGAGTTGTAGCTGTTCTGAATGTTTTTGAGGAGCTCGCGGTAATCGCAGAAGAGGCCGCGAACGCCGCGCTCCTGGACAAGGCGGCGCAGGACGCCGACGGCGAGGTGGGTTTTCCCGGTGCCGATGGAGCCGGTGAAAAGCAGGCCTTTGCCGGCGGTGTCGACGGGGTAAGCTTCAACGAATTTGCGGGCAGTCTGGAGAGCGCGGCTAAGCGTGTGATCGGCGGTGTTGTAGATCTCGTAGCTGTCGAGGGTGCACTCGCGATAGCGCTGGGGGATGCGTGCAGAGCCGATGCGATGATGCTCGCGCTCCATTTGCTGGCACTCGCAGGCACGGGAGACGAGGAGGCCGGAGGGAGTCGTTTCTTCAACCAGGCCGACGCCGCGGCAGATGGGACAGACGGTCATTGCTCTAGAAAGCGTAGCGCATCTGGACGGAGCGCGCTGCGGTGCGGAGCAGGGGCGCTTGTGTGGAAAAGGCAGAGCGGACGAGGCGGCTGCCCTGGCCAAGCCGCCGACCTATAATCGGAGCGCATAGGAAAAGCGGCGCCAGAACCTATCTAATATCAGGAGAACTCACCGTGCATTCGATTTCAAAGATTGCTGCTTTGGCTGCAGTTGCGTTTGCATTGTCTTTGGTTTCAATTTTGCTTTCCGCGCAGGAGCCGGGCGGCAAGCCGGAGACGGTTGCGCCCCCGCCGACACAGGCTGCGCCGGTGAAGCATCCGGATAATGATTATTGGCGCAAGCATGACCAGCAGATCATGACGGATTTTCCGTGGCTGGCAAAGTTTCACGATGCGGATGAGGCGGTTGCCGCGCCGAAGCCGGACGAAGACCGGGTGGTGTTCATGGGCGACTCGATCACGGAGGGATGGCACCTGGAGATGTCGTTTCCCGGAAAGGCATATATCAATCGCGGAATCAGCGGGCAGACGACGCCGCAGATGCTGGTGCGCTTTCGGCAGGATGTGATCAACCTGCAGCCGAAGGTGGTGGTCATCCTGGCAGGCACGAACGATATTGCGGGCAACACGGGGCCGGAAACGACGACGCAAATTGAGGACAACCTGGCGTCGATGGCCGAACTGGCGCAGGCGAACGGCATCAAGGTGGTGCTTTGCTCGATTACGCCGGCGTACGACTATCCCTGGCAGCCGGGAACGCTGCCTGCGCCGAAGATCGACATGGTGAACGACTGGCTGAAGGACTATGCCGCGAAAAAGGGCTTTGTGTATGTCGATTTTCACAAGGCAATGAAGGATAGCCGGGACGGGCTGCCTCCCGCACTGAGCAAAGATGGAGTGCATCCGCTGCCGGCAGGATATGCAGTGATGGCGCCGCTGGCGCAGGCGGGAATCGACAAGGCCCTGAAAGGCGCAGAGTAGCGACGAGGCTATAGGGAACGGCGGCCAGTTGAAGGGAGCGGCGGCGATTCGGCGAACGTGAAGAACAGCATTGCGCATGGCTGTGCAAGGGAGTCTTCACGGTTCGCTCTTCCCTTCTTGCGATGTCTGGGATCGCCTGTTCGCGGCCCTTTGCGGAAAGACGATCGGCTAGGGCAATCTCTGCGCAGTTTCTTTGATGGAGCAAGCAGCGGCACCGGATTTTCGGCAGGCCCGACTCATTCCACCGACAACAGGAACGGAACACTGAGCTGATCTGAGCCGGAGGTGGCGGTGAGATTGACAGTATAGGTGCGCAGGCTGGAGTGGTCGCTGCCGCAGCCGGTGAAGGCAATCAGAGTGCAAAAAGCAATGAGGAGCAGCGTCATCGCACGAAGATTCTTCCGCTTCAGGAAGACGAGGCAGCATCCGAGCGCGCTAACCGGGAAGAGGAAGGGCGACAAGTGCGTGGATGTGATGAGGGGTCTTGAGTAGGTAACGAGCAAAGCGATTTTCACGGGATTTCCGTTCGGAACCAATGTGGATGGAGCGAAGGTGCACGCGGCGCCGGCGGGCAGGCCCGAGCACTCGAAGGAGACGGGATCTGTGAAGCCATCGGCGGGTTCCATGATGATTTGCGCGGCACCGCTGTGATTGGCAGTGGCTCCGACCGCATTCGGCGCCATCATGAGAGTGAAATTGGAAGAACTGGCGACCGCGGTTGTCTGGGAGGGTGAGGGTGCGGAAGACAGATTCGCATTTTCGATTGGAAGGCTGGGTTGCGCAGATGCGGCTAGAGCGATGTGGAGAAAGAGGACGAAAGACAGAACCTTCACCAGCATGCAACTGAAAGCACGGAGTCTTGCCTTGTGGGCGCCAAAGGGGCGCAGGTTTCTGGAGCGAGCGTGGCAGATTAAGCTGGGGTGAGTGAACGACGAGAACGGATTGAAGATGTTTGCAGTAAGAATCCGAGTGATTGACATGCAGAATTCCCCCTTCACGATTCCGAGCAGATGGCGCAGAAGATGGAGAAAATCCTGCAGAGCATTTCAATTCTTCGTGACATCGACTCGATGATTTGGGATAGCGTAGCGCTCTCGTCTTTCGAATGAAATTCAAAACGCCGGAATGCGGCGGCCTTCTTTTGCGCTTCGTTCTGTTTCAGGAAATTCCCGAATCGAGAACACGCGCGGGCGATCACTGAAAGATGTAGCGGACTCCGAAGTTGGGGAAGATGGGCATTTGATCGAGCTCCTTCACGGGCATGTTTGATTCATTCACCGGTTTCCGGGATCTCTGTTCCATTTGAGGCAGCCAGACATAGGCAAGGAAGTTGTTGCGGTTGAGAATATTTTCGACGCCCATGTACAGCTCCAAATGGAGACCCCGTATTTTCATCTCTTTATTGAGCTGGGAATCGAGGCGACCGTAGGCCGGAACGCGGAGGGCATTCATTTGAGAGACATCGTAGATGGGCCTGTCTTGCGCCAGTGAGTCGGGCGCGTCGAAAGGTGTATAGGGGCGGCCGGTTGCGTAGGCGTAGCGGGAGGCGATTTCGTATCCGCGCGAGAACCGCTGCAGTGCTTCGACGTTGACGATCCATGGAAAATCGAAGTTGCTGGGACGGGAGATGCGATCCATTGCCGCGAACATGGCGCGGGAGTAGGCGATCGATCCACGCAGGACAAGGTGGGAGCGGATGCGCGTGAGGTCAGAGATCTCAATACCGGAAGCGGAACCGCGCGCATCGCTGTTCATGGGGAGCCAGACGAATTGTTGGCCAAGCATATCGACCATGTCGTGTAGATCGACAGAGGGATACTCGGTGGAAGCAGGAAGGGCGCTGTAGGCCTTGTGGTAGGCCTCGATGTGGATCGCCGAGGAGGTAAAAGCGTCGAGGTCGAGACCGATGATTTCGTGCGTGGAACGCATCGGCGCGAGAGAGCGATTGGACGGGTAGGACTCGAGGTAGATGTAGGGCGGCAACTGCGCGTAGCGTGCCAACGCGATATGCAACCCGGCATGTTCACCGAGGAAATAGCGCAGGCTGAGGCGCGGCGTGAATGTGATGTGGTCACCGAAGGCAAACGTCTGGATGCGGCCACCGGCGCTGAGGGCGAGCGATCGGAGCGGATGGAGGGTGAACTCGGCGAAAGAACCGGTTTCGCCCGTGGAGAAGCTGGATCGAAAAGAGGTGGAGTCGGCGCGCACCGGAGCAGCAGAGTAAGGAGAGAATGCTCCCAAAGGCTGCTGAACGGTGTAGTGGGGGCGCTGCAACCACGTGGCGCTGCCGGCAATCATGGACACAGCGGGACCGGTCCATTCGTAGCGATAGCTCGCGTTGCTGAAGGCGGCATTCGAGTCTTCCATGTAGACCGGCGTGGGCTGGGAGA
>Ga0210385_10000150_pt1 | contig 74732 bp, 62 predicted proteins | sample IncBWH26OmetaG_FD_160107 | JGI IMG/M metagenome (GOLD analysis project Ga0210385, IMG submission 160107) | Forest soil microbial communities from Barre Woods Harvard Forest LTER site, Petersham, Massachusetts, United States - Inc-BW-H-26-O ... | reverse complement strand
ACGCACACGCTCAATCAGACTGCCCTTAGCGTGAATGCCACCCGCGTGAACCAGGTTGTTACGTCGCCGGCTGCAGTCAGCCAGGGAACAGCGACAGCGACGAACAGCCTCACCTTCGTCACCTACAACGGTGTCACCTCGGGCGCCCGTTTGCCCTATTACACACAGGTGAACGGCCCATCCGGATCGCTCGGCACGGTCGGCTATCTCACACTCAGCGGCGGATCGACCATCACCGCTCCCGTTGCCGGCGCGTTCAGTCCTGATGCCACGCTCTTCTTCGTCTCCACCGCGGGCGACAATAAAATCCACTACATCGATACGCAGAAGGCGCTCACCGATCCAACCAATGCGGACACACAGCAGATCAGCCCCAACCTCCCGGCGTGCACACCGGGTTCCGATCCTGACTGCTCTTTGACTTCGCCTATTACCGGGCCTGTTCCGGCAACCGCCATCGCCGTCAAGCCGCGCTCCACCACCTAAGCGCAGCACCGCAGCACACGCTTCATCGAAAGGCCGGCACAGTGCCGGCCTTTTTTCTCCATCTTCGCCCGCTTCTCAGACACGCCCCGCGCTGCTCTGCCCAACGCAGTCGCCCCCCGACTCCGCACGATAGAATCGAAGAGTGATCAAGGGCATTTCAATCCTGCGACCCGTCGGCACACCCGCGGTACACGACCGCGTGTCAAGCTTCTTTGCGGCGCTCGGATTTGCCCCGGGCGCAGGCTGGACTGAAGAAGACAGCCGCGGAGCTTCGTTTCTCGCCCCGCTCGGCAATCTCGAATTTGTCGACGGCAAAATGCCTGCCACCGCCGACATCCTCGTTGAAGTCACCGCTCTCGACGCTGTCTATCAAGCCGCAACCACCTGGCTGCGTGCCCAGGGCGGCGACGCCGCGCTCTCCCGGCTCTCCGCCATCACCGATACCGATTGGCAGTCGCGCATCTTCACCGTCGAACCGGAGCCGGGCTTTGCCTTCAGCTTCTGGGCCTGGACCGATCCTCTCCGCGGCAAGCCCGTTGCCATCGAGGGCGATCTCTCCGCGGAAGGCATGAAGTTCGCTCTCGTTGTCGCGCGCTGGAACGCCGTCATCACAGATCGCCTTCTCGAAGGTGCACTCGATGCGCTCCTCCGCAGCGGAGCCAAACGCAGAGAGATCCAGATTGTCCGCGTGCCGGGCGCATGGGAAATTCCCGCTGCGGTGCGCACCATCGCCGAGCAAGGCAAAGTCGATGCCATCGTCACCCTCGGCTGCCTCCTGCGCGGCGAGACAGCCCACTACGAAGCCATCTACAACGAAGTCGCTCGCGGCATCGGGCAATCCCAGCAGGAAACAGGAATTCCCCACAGCTTCGGCGTGCTCACCTGCGAAAACCTCGAACAAGCCCTCAACCGGGCAGGCATCAAGGCCGGAAACAAGGGATTTGAAGCAGCAGTGGCAGCCATCGAAATGGTGAGCCTCCGCCATAAACTGGCTCAGGGCGGGGCCGCTTGACCGCCTCGACGCGACGCAAGTCGCGCGAGCTCGCCATGCAAATGCTCTTTCAGGCGGACATCGGCAAGCAGACCCCTGACCAGGTCCGCGCCACGTTTTGGAAATCCGGCGATCCTGTCGAGACCGACGTGCGCGGTTTTGCCGAAGATCTCTTCCGCGCTGCCACCGAGCGACAGGAAAAAATTGACGAGCTCATCTCCGCCAATTCCAAGCACTGGCGCATTGAGCGTATGCCCGCCGTCGACCGCAACCTGCTCCGCATGGCCATCGCCGAGATGCTTGCATTCACCGGCACGCCCTTCCCCATCGTCATCAATGAGGCCCTCGAAATCGGCCGCCGTTACTGTGCGCCCGAATCCATCAACTTCCTTAATGGCATGCTTGACACCGTGGCGCACAGCCTCCTGCCTAAATAGCCCTTCGCAAAGATCAACTCCTTCCGCCCATCTCCATCGAAAGTTCGACTGCGCAATCCACTCATTGTCCGATGTGTGTCTCTCCCCTGGCACGTAGGGTTGTGAACGGAGCACCGCAGAGAAAGGCGCCCAGTCGACACAGCTCAATCGTCGATTGAGGACAAAACTTCCCAGCCTTCGCACGTTCTGCGTCTGCCCGCAACGAACGCCCTTATTCGAGAGAGGTCCATCTGCATGCAAACTGCGTCTTCGCCACGCCCTGGCCGCATTGTCTCGGTCGCCGTTCTTCATCCCGCCGTCTACGCTCTTCTTGTCCTATGCCTCCTCCTTGCTTCGGCTTTTCATGCAAGCGCGCAGGGATGCATCCTGGCTCGGTCGCCCCAGCAAGGATTGCCTACCGGACAGGGCGGCGTCCTTGCCCCAGGCCATTTCCAGATCACCATTGGTGAGCGCCACCAGTTTTCTTATCAGCATTATGTTGGCGACGTGTACCAGGAATACCGCGCGCAGCAGGGAACCCAGGTCGAGAACCGCATCAACCTGCTCACCACCAACCTGACCTATCAGTGGACGCCCCGCATCAGCTTCGAGGTCGATGCGCCATGGCTCTTTGCATCGCGCAAGAGTCAGAACTCACCCATCAAGTACGCTTCCTCCGGCGTGGGCGACACCATCCTCGGCGCCAACGTCTGGCTGCGCAATCCTGAGCATGCGGCCAGGGGCAACATCTCTCTCGGTGGTGGTGTATTGATGCCAACGGGCAACGATGACGTCACCAACACGGTCAACACCAACACCACTGGCACGGGCTCTCCTGTCGAAGTCACCGCGCCCGTCGACTACTCCATCCAGCCGGGCAACGGAGGCTGGGGACTGGTCATGCAATACTCCGGCTACGCCGTCATTGGCCACTCGCTGGTCTTCTACACCGACGGAGATTACATCGCAACGCAAGGCGGCACCAATGGCGTGCAGCGCGGAGCAACGCTCAGCACTACCCAGCCGCTGAACAACTACGTCGCCATCTCTGACCAGTATCTGTTCGAAGCGGGCGTGCTGATTCCCGTCCTGCCCGAAAAGGGATTATCCGCGACCTTCGGCCCGCGCGATGAAGGCGTCCCCGCTGACAACCTCTTTCCCAACAGCAATGCAGGCTTCCGCCGGCCGGGCTACGCTGTAACACTCGGCCCAGGCATCGAGTACACACGGGGCTCGAATCTCCTCACTGCCGGCGTCTACAAGGCCATCCACCGCGATCGCACCGTCAGCTACCCTGACTCCGTCTATGGCGCGCACGGCGACGCTGCCTTTGCGCAATACGTCTGGCTGGCCAGCTGGACGCACCGCTTCTAAGTCCTTCACCCTTCGCGAGGAGTTGGGCAAGTCCAGGCTCTTCTCCAATGCACAAAAACCTCAGCGGAAGAGAATCGTTATGCGCCTGCGACTTGCCTTCACATTCGTCCTGCTTGCCTTCCTCGGCGCGTGTGCCCACGCTAAACGCGTGCCCAATCTCGAACTGAAAGACCTCGCCGGCAAGACGCAAAAAATCAATGACCTGCGCGGCTCCATCGTGGTCGTCAACTTCTGGGCTACCTGGTGCGGACCATGCCGCGAAGAGTTGCCCATGCTTTCTCGCCTTCAGAAGGAATATGCTCCGCAAAGGGTCCGTTTCCTCGCCATCTCTGCCAATGAAGCGAAAGACCGCGCCAAAGTTGACCAATTCCTGACCGCGAACCCTCTGGGTATGGAAGTCTGGCTTGGCGGCGATCTCTACATGCTCGACCGCGCCGGCCTCGGTAACGAACTCCCCGCCACCATGATCCTCGACGAAAATGGCGAAATGGTTGCCCGCATCCTTGGCCAGGCCCACGAAGAAGACATCCGCCGCCCTCTTGACTGGCTGCTCGGCGGAAAAACCACCACGGCCCCGGTCTCTGTGGTCAAACACTATTAAACTCAACAGGCATTTCGCGCTTCCCGCCCATCCCCTTCCATCCGGCAACTCATTGGGTATCAGCGGCGTCCAATACGCATGCAACGGGCGCGGAACTTCCTTTGGATATTCCGCGTACCTCTGCCGGACTCCCTCTGCGCCGCTATCAAAATCCGGCGTAGCCCCGGTTTTGCGGCGTACCATGGAATCTGGTACGCTCAGGCTTCTTAGATGAAAGGTTGGAAGGAGATATTCCGTTATGGCTGATGATTCCAGAGCTCAAGGTTTGGCGTGGTTTCTTGCGGGACTCGGCGTAGGCGCCTTGGTTGGCATTCTGTATGCGCCCAAGAGTGGTCGCGAAACCAGGGAAGATATTGCACAGAGCGCTCGCGATGGTTCCGAGTATCTCCGCACGAAAGGGCGCGAGGCCGCCGGCCGAGTCGGAGACTTGGTCGATCGCGGTAAGGATCAGGTAGGCGATTACGTCGATCGCGGACGCGAAGCGTTTGACCGCGGTCGTGCGCAGTGGGAAGAATTCGTCGAGCGTGGCAAGAGCCTCGTCGGTGATCAATCCGCGCGCGTAGGCGCCGCCGTCGACGCAGGCCGCGAAGCCTACAAGTCGGCCGCTGCCGAACACGGAGAATAACTACAGGCGCCCGGGCGCACTCCAGCCGCTCGGGCGCTCCACTGCAGGAACACACAACCGCAGTTTCATCCTTCCTGTTGTGCGCACCTGTTCAGCTTCTGCTGGAGATCCGCGCTCCCGCTTTCGTTAAAGACGCTCAACCCCAGGGCGCAAGGCATCAGCGGCACGCGTGCGAGAAGGTCACAGGCACATTATGAACAACGAAACTGTATTGGTCGTCTTTGTTGCCCTCACCGCGGTTGCTGTGTTGCTGCAGGGAGTTGTTCTCCTTGCGCTGTTTTTTGCGCTCCGCAAAACTGCGGAATCCATGAAGGAAGAGATTTCCGATCTCCGCAAAACAGTCACTCCCGTCGTCTCCGATGCCAAAGACTTTCTGGCCCGCGTCGGACCCAAGATCGACGCAATCACCACCGATCTCGCAGGTCTCTCCCACGGCCTGCGCACGCAAGGCGATGAGTTGCAGGTTTCGGCCACCGAGATTCTGGAGCGCGTACGCCGCCAGTCCGGGCGCCTCGATGCCATGTTCACCACCTTGCTTGACAATCTCGAGCGCGCCAGCGGCGTCGTCGTCACCGCTGTGAATACGCCTTTGCGTCAAATCAATGCTGTGGCTGCTTTCGCGAAAGCCGCCATCGGAACTTTGCGCGCCGGTCCTGCACAAAACGGACCCCAGCCTACGCATTCCCCTGCCGACAAGGATCTATTCGTCTAATCTCAGTAGAGTTCGAGGCTGGATATCCATGCGACCTCACCAGTACTTCGTCTGCATCGGGTTTGCTGCGGCTCTCGTTGCCTGCGCCACGGCTCAGCAGACTACCCCCAGGGTCGCGCTTCTGGCGCTGTCCAAGTCCGATCACACCCTTGCGATCGTCGATCCCGCAAGCCTGCACATCGTTGCGCGCGTCCCCGTCGGCGAAGATCCGCACGAAGTCATCGCCTCCACCGACGGCAAAACCGCCTATGTCTCCAATTACGGCTTTGGCGCCTATCACACCATCGCCGTCATCGATCTCCTTGCGCAAAAGCCGCTCGCGCCCATCGATCTCGGCGCGCTGCGCGGACCCCACGGCCTCGACTTCGTCGATGGCAAACTCTGGTTCACTGCCGAAGCAGCAAAAGCCATTGGCAGCTACGATCCGGCGACCGGCACAATCGATCGCATCATCGGCATCGGCCAGAATCGCACGCACATGGTCTACGTCTTTCCCGGAACCAAACGCATCCTCACCACCAACGTCAACGCAGGTACGGTCACGGTTCTCGACAAGACCGAAGGCGCAGCCGGCGTACCGCCTGGCCCTCCTCCTGGAATGCCTCCCGGCCCACCACCGGGCATGCCCGCTCCGCCGCAAGGCCAGCCTCCCATGCGCAGGATGCCTGGGCCCCCGGGCGGCGATTGGAATGAAACGGTCATTCCTGTCGGCTCGCGCGACGAAGGCTTCGACGTATCGCCCAACGGCAAAGAGGCCTGGATCGCCAACTCCGGCGATGGCACCATCTCCGTCATCGACCTCGCGCAAATGCAGGTCGTTGCCACCATCCAATCCAACACCGGCAGCGCCAATCGACTCAAGTTCACGCCGGACGGCAAACGCGTTCTCGTCTCGCTGCTCGGCTCGCCCGATCTCGTTGTTCTCGACGCTTCCACGCGCCAGGTCATCACGCGCGTGCCCATCGGCCATGGTGCGGCCGGCATCCTCATGCAGCCCGACGGGACTCGCGCCTTTGTCGCCTGCTCGCCCGACAACTACATCGTTCTCTTTGACCTCAAGACCCTCGCGGTCACAGGCCATCTCGACGTCGGCGGCAATCCCGACGGCCTTGCTTGGGCCATCCAGCACTGATCCAGCCATCTGCCGATCCAAAGCAAAGGGCCGAAACGCAGCGCGTTCCGGCCCTCGTCGCTTACTGTGCCCCTCATTCTTCTGCGATGCGCAGCACTTGGATCGAATACGCCGGCAAGGTGTGCGCAATCTTCCCGCCTCCCACGTGCACTGTCGATTCCACCGGTACCACGCGCTCTGGATCGCTGATCGAGTTCGTTTCTCGCGGATCATGCGCGCTCAGGCTTGCCACCTTCGCAGTCGCCGCTGTCTTCGTCCCCGCCAGGTCGATCTCCACCGCCTGCGCATCCGATGAAGCATTCACCAGCTTCACATAGAGTTCCTTCTTCGCCTTGTTCTCCGTCACTGAGTAGAAGAATTTATCCCCGCCCCCGCTCAAATCCGTCTTCAGCGTCTGGCTGCCAAGATACGACCCGAACAACACCTGCGCATAGTATGCAGGCGAGCCATAGCTCTTCATCGCGGTATAGCCGATCAGGTCCGTCTCCCATTGCATGCCTCCGGGATCCACCTCGACAAGGAGCGGCGCATAGCTCGCCATCACAATCAGGTCGCTATTGCGTTCCAGCCCCGTCATCCACGCCGCATCGCCCAGGGCCGCGCCAAAGTCGGGAGTCGGCGAGCCCTCGCGCGTCGCCCACTCGCCCACAAAAATCTTGGGCCCGCTGCGGTCGTAGGAGTCATAGTGCGCCGCATCATGGAAATTCTGCGTCGCGCGCACATAGAAATGTTCGTCCAGAACATCGGGCTTCATGTTCTTCAACGGGGCAGTCGCCATCAGTTGCAGCTCGGGATACTTCGCCTTGATCGCTTTGTAAAACTGTGCGTACCGCCCCTCATAACTGCCCGACTTGTCGAACCAGTCTTCGTTGCCGATCTCCACATACGTCAGCTTGAAGGGCGCCGGATGCCCATCCTTCGCCCGCTCAGCACCCCACTTCGTTTCCGCGCCGCCGGTTACATACTCAATCTCGTCCAGAGCATCCTGCACGTACGAGTCCAGGTTCGCACCTGGCTCCACATGCTCACCTTTCAGCGAATACCCGGCATACACCGCAAGCACCGGGTTCATGTGCAGATCTTCACACCAACCCAGAAACTCCAGCAGCCCCATCCCGTCCGACGACTGATAGCCCCACGGGCTCGGATGCGTCGGCCGATCCACCAGCGGCCCAATCGTCTTCTTCCACTCGTACCGGTCCTGAATGCGATCCCCTTCCAGATAATTTCCGCCGGGGAAGCGCAGAAATTGCGGATGCATCGCCGCCATCTTCTCCATCAGGTCGGTTCTGAACCCGTTTTCACGGCCCTTGTACGTCGGGGGAAACAGCGATGCTAGCTGCAGCCAGTACGATCCCGCATGCCCAACCGTGATCTCCAGGTGATTCGTCGACGAAGCCTCGATCGCGCCTGTCTTCAGCACAAATGAGTATTGCTTCCATTCCGTCGACAGCCCCGTCACTGTTGCCGTGGCTACCGCCTTGCCCGAATCATTGTTCACCAGAGCCACTGTCACCGGGCCTGAATCCGAAGCGTCCGCTTTTGCGTAAATGGACCCCTTGTACGATGTCTCCGGCCGCAGCGCCATACCCCACCAGCCCACATTCATCACGCCCGCCGGATTCTTTGCGTCGGCTTGCTGCACTTCGAGCCGCAGGCTTGTCGTCAGCGCTGCGCTGGGCCCCGTCGATTTGTCTGCTTCCATCTTCGCCGCGGCATTGCCTTTTTCCACCAGGTACCAGCTGTGCACCCCGCTCCAGTCGCCGCGGAAGGTCCGGTTGCGCACCATCTCCGCATACAGCCCTCCGTCATAGCTGTAGTTGATCTCCTCGGTCATCAGCCCATACAGCGTCGGGCTCACCGCATGCGCCGGTTGGTCGGCGTGAATCGTCAAAACAGCCGGTTTCTGCGCCATCCCGGCGCCCACACAAAACAAAAGCCCAGCCAATGCAGCCAATCGAGCAAACGTTTTCTCAGCCATGCGCTTTCCCCCAAATCTTGAGTGCCGGGCCAGTATAACGTGTCCCTCGCCATCCAGAACCGGCCAGCCTTTCCCGAGTCTCGAACCACCGAGAGTGGTATTCCCTGTAACACCATTAGGCGATGAGAAAACGCCGGCTTTTGACTAATCTGCGAAGGAACACCAAGCCCACATCTTCTGTGTGCTTAAGGAGAGTCCATGAAAGTCCAGACCCCTTCTGCGCCGACCCCGTCCGAGCGCTCCGACCGCCTCTTGAGCGCCCTTGCCTATTTCTCCATCGTGCCTGCCTTCCTCTTGCTGATTCTCCCGCGCTCTCGCCGCCGTTCAACGGTGCGCTTCCATGCCTGCCAGTCCATCCTCTTGAACGCGGGTCTCACCGCTGCTCTCTTCTTCGTGGGATTAGCCGCCTCGTTTACGCTTCTTTTCGAACCGGCCAGCGCTCCTGCACTTTCCATCGCGGTCGCCTGGCCTTGCCGATTCGCATGCCTGTTGGTTTGGATTCTGTGCGCTGTCCGGGTCGCCCGCGGCCAGAGCATTCAGCTCCCGTTCCTCGCCGCCGTTGCGCAGCGTCAGGCTTCGGGGCCGCTTTTCCGATCCGTCCAAACGCCGCAGCCTTCTTCTGGAAATCAACCCTTGATCCACGCCATTCGTTAAACAAAGCAAAGGTCGCTTGTCCCGCAAGCTGAAGCCCCCGCGCTCTATCCGACTTTCTAGACCCGCTCAGCTGCCGCCGTACACCGGCACCGATGCGCCGTGGATTAACTTCGCCTCTCCGCTGCACAAGAACAGGATCACCTGCGCAATCTCCTCCGGCTTCGGCCACTTCGCAAAATCGGCGCCCGGCATCGCTTTCCGATTTGCCTCCGTATCGATAATGCTCGGCAGAACCGTGTTCACGCGTATTCCTTTCCCACTCAAATCCGCAGCCAGGGAATCCATCATCGCCACCGCCGCCGCTTTTGACGCCGCATAGGCGCTTGCCCCCGCCGCATGATCCACTGCCGCCCGCGACGACACATTCACAATCGCCCCGCCCTGCTTCAACAACGCCGGAACCGCCGCCGACGCCAGCACAAATCCCGATCGCACATTCAGCGACATCATCCGGTCGAACACCTCCGCGTCTGTCTGCCACAGTGGCGACCCGCCTGCGTAGGCGCCCACCGCATTCACCAGCACATCCAGATGCCCGTCTTGCGCGCCGATCTTCTCTATCGTCTGTGCCGCATCCGCCGGGTCTGTCACATCGGTCCGATGCCCCCGCAAAGCATTCGCAGTCTTCGCCGCCGCACCTTTCAGCGCCGCTAACTCATCCTCTGAGCGGTACGTCACATGCACCGTCGCCGCTTCATCCAGAAACGCCAATGCAACGGCTTTCCCCAAACCGCCCGTACCGCCGGCCACCAGTACTACCTTGCCGCTGAATCGCTCTGCCATCGCCCGTTCCTCCAACCTTCCAATCTCAACCAGATTTATCCCGCTCGCCTATCTCTGCTCGTGCCGGTCCAGCAGATTCCGGTCCCATTGCGCCGAGTCCGCGGCAGCACGGTAAGCATTCTCAATAAATTCCAGCACTGCATCGTCCGGCCGCGCCTCGCGTCGCACATTGTCGTACTTCAGAATGTATTCCCCCAGTGTCTTGTCCCACTCCGCCGCAGCCGGCAAAATCTTCTTCTCTGCCAGTCCATCAGGCACCGGCGCAGCATAGCAATAGAACGCCGCCGCGCCATATCCCCCATTGCCCGGCCAGAATCCAGCGGAAATCACTTCGTGGGAATACGCCTCTGCCTGGATGCGATCTGCACCCGGCCTTGGCGGCGCCATTCGCCCGGAAAATCGCGTGGCGCACAGGTCAAAACTTCCCCAGAAAAAGTGGATCGGACTTACCTTGCCCATAAACCGCGAGCCCCACAGACGAAACACCTTTTCTGTACGCACCAGCACCTGCCAGAACCGCTGCGCATATTCGCCGTCATAGGATGCGTGCGCCGTGTCCTGATCAAAACGAATCGGATTCTGAACTTCTACCGGCAGCGGCCATATCTTAACGGCCACGCCCAACGCATCCAGCCGCTGTCGATACTCACGATAAAATTCCGCGACGGTCATCGGCTTCAGCGCCAGCGTCTCATTCTTTCCTGAACCAAGCCGCATCCGCAGTTCGTGCTTCACAAAATCAAATTCAATGTCGAGGACATCCTCGCCATACGGCATAGCCGACGTACTTAGCCCACCAGCCGTCACATACAAGGGCACATTCCACCAATGGTTCTGCAGCGGAGTCAGCGCCAGCCGCGTCTTCCCCACAATCTGCGTCCACATGTGCAGAGTATCGGCTGTCTCTGACCACGCGCTCCACTCGAGTTCAGGCCACGCTGTGTGATCCATAGCGATCCCTTCCGTTCCGTGCACCGGAAAACACAAGCAACTCGCTTGAGCTACCCGTTCTCCACGCGCGTCTTGATATCCGCGTAGGCCGTCTCGATCAGCTTTTTCAGTGCCGCTGCGTTGAAGGCCGTTCCCGGTCTCAGCTTGATATGGCGCATTCGCTTTCCCGTGCCTTCCAGCATTCGCGCTGGGTCCGGCAAACCTGCGCCCTGGAAGAAACCTACGTTGACATGCGCCGTGAAGACATTCACGTAGCCAAACGGCACATCGCCTAAACACGCAACCGGGCAGCCGTCATGCACCAGCTCCCGCACTTCGTCTCCGCAGCCGCGCATCACTTCAAACCACTCTCGCGCAAGATCCCCGAGTGCGCTCGCGTGCGCCTTCAACCATGCATCCACTGCGGGATCCCGCTCTACCGCACCATCCAGCCGCAGCAAATCTGTTTTCATTGCCGCACCCGCCCCCCGTCTTATTTCTTCAGCTGCCCTGCATACTTCGCGCCCACAATGTTGCGCTGCACCGCTTCCATCGCCTGCTTGTCCGGCATGCCCTGCGTCATCACACCCTCAAAAAAGTAGCCCGTCGCCCAGTTGCTGTTATCGCCGCCTATACCCAGAATGATCGCGCCCTCCTGTTTCATCGGTTCATAGCCTTTGGGCAGTGGGATGATTCCGGTCGTCGTCAGCATGCCTCCCTGTGCGTTTCCCTGGTAGATGGCGTATTGGTGCTGTCCATCGCTCGCCCCCATGGCCGTCACAAACGGAGTCTCCGCCGGCACTTTCAAATGGCCGTAGATGCCGTCCTCCATGTCCAGCCCCGCATCGGGGTTGCATGGCTTCCCATGACACATGATGTTGATCGCATCCATGTGCCCGGCCTTGTTGTCCAGATTGTTCGTCTCCGCATTGCCGAAGTCGAAGCAGCACTTCTCATTCAGGTCCAGCGCCGACGTCACCATGTACACGCCCTCAGGCGCGCCGTTCACAGCCGTGCCGTTCGGCGAGTCATTGCGATAGCCCGTCCCGGGCGTAACCGCAACGCCATAGACCTTGTGTCCGCCTGCCATTGCCGGCAGAGCGCTCGCCACCGCAGGCACATCCAATCCATTGGGCCCCGGCCCGCGCGCTGCGCCGCCTGCAGGCGCCGGTGTCAGGTCGTTGTGCTTCGGCGACTGGTCGTAGAGCTTCGTCATCGTACACGTAGTCTTCGCGCAAAAAGCGTCTTGCGCTGCAGCGTTGGCGTAGCCGTCAGGCAACAGCCCAATATCCGCGGTCTTCCCGTCTGACTGCCGCGTCACCTGGTAGAGCGGCCCGCTGTATGCACGGTAGAGCGCGCGCGTCGTGCTGATCGCCGCCACACAGGGAGTCTTCGCCTTGTAGAGATCGCACGGACGCGTCGTCCTCCCCTGCGCCCAAACCGCGCCGCCCAGCGCCGCCGCCAAACTCAGCGTCACAATCAGCCGCATCCACGTCATCTTGGAAAATGTTTTCATTCGCATCGAATCTTCGCACACTCCCTCATTGGATTCCCGTCCATCTCTTCCACCAGCGACATCGGCATTCTCGCACCGCAGACGTCTCCCTGCGCAAGCCGCCCCTTTCCCCGCCAGGAATCACGGCTCGCAACACGTTCCACCTCATCCTGTACTCTGGAACCGCGCTGCAGTATCTTCATTCGTGAAACCTCGCCGCAGGAGCCCCTTCATGCCAATCAGGAGACGTAAGGTTCTCTACTTCCTCGCTTCCGCGCTCGGTTGGCCCGCCGTCACCAGCGCCGCGTCCACCGCAAACCCCAAATCCGCTTTTCCCGGATCATCTCTCTCTTTCGGCTCCCAGCAGCCCGCGCCCGCCGCTCCTCCCGCCGCTCCCAATCTTCCCGCTGAGCGCGTCCTTGGCATCGGCGGCCTTTTCTTTCGCGCGCACGATCCAAAATCGCTCGCCGAGTGGTATCAAACCCACCTCGGCGTCAACGTCATCCCCACCAGCTACGATCAGTCCGGATGGCGTCAGGAAGCCGGCCCCACCGCCTTCGCTCCGTTTTCTCTCACCAGCAAATACCTCGGCGACCCGCGCCAGATGTGGATGATCAACTTCCGCGTCCGCGACCTCGACAAGATGGCCGCGCAGCTTCGTTCCGCGGGCATTGACATCACCATCGACCCGCAGGCGTACCCCAACGGTCGCTTCGCCCACCTGCACGACCCCGAACAGAATCCCATCGAACTCTGGCAGCCCGCGGGTCGCGACGCAACCTAAATCCCCAACCCGAGGAGTCGGAGAAACAATGCGATCACTGTGCAATTGCGCAATCCCCGCGCTTGCGCTATTTCTTGGTTCTATGGTCATCCCTGCCGCCGCGCAAACCCCGGCTCCACGGGATTCAAATGAACCCGCTGCCACGAGCGATCTGCAAACGGTCGCAGAGCGCGCCTATATCTACGCCTATCCCCTCGTCCTGCTTCAAGCCACAGAATCGGTCATGCCGGTCAACCACCTCACCCACATTGCAGAATTTCCCGACGCCGGCTTTCGCCTCATCGTCCGTCCCAACGCAGACACCCTCTACTCGACGGCTTGGATCGACGTTTCCAGCGAGCCCATCCTTCTCCATGTTCCCGATTCCGCCGGTCGCTTCTACTTGCTCCAGTTCATGGACGCATGGACCGAAACCTTCGCCGACCCCGGCAAGCGCACCACCGGTACCGGCGAAGCATGGTTCGCGATCGTCGGTCCCGGTTGGAACGGCAAACTCCCCGATCACGTCACTCGCTTCGACGCGCCCACCAATCAAGTCTGGCTGCTCGGCCGCACGCAGACCAACGGCGCAGGCGACTACGACAATGTCCACGCCTTTCAGCACGGCATGCGTCTCGTACCCCTCAGTCAATATCCGGGCAAAGATCAACCGCCAGGCCCGCCGCCCAATCTTCACCGCGCTGCCGGACCCGCTCCACCTGACCGCATCAAGGCCATGGAACCCACAGTCTTCTTTGCTGCCTTCGCGCGCGCCCTCAAAGCCAATCCCCCGCATGCTGCCGACGCACCCATCGTTCGCGATCTCGCCCGCATCGGCCTTGTTCCCGGTCAGGACTTCGATCCATCTCAACTCACGCCCAATCAGCTCCAGGCCATCAACGCCGGCGCGCAGGCGGCCGTCGCACACATCGAAAAGTTCGTCGCCTCCGGCGGAGTCACCAAACCCGGTTGGACATCTTTCCAGGGCGCTCTCGGCCGCTATGGAACCAACTATGCGGCCCGCGCCGTCACCGCGCGCGTTGCCATCGGCGCCAATCCTCCCGAGGATGCCGTCTACATGAGCAGCTCTGCCGACAATCAGGGCCACACCCTCAACGGCTCAAATCGCTACCGCATGCATTTCGACGCATCCATCCTTCCGCCCGTGCAGGCCTTCTGGTCCATCACCGCCTACGACAAAGATGGCTACTTCATCGCCAATCCCATCAACCGCTTCGCCATCGGCGATCGCGATCACTTGAAGTTCAACCCCGACGGCTCTCTCGATCTCTACATCCAGAGCCAGAACCCCGGACCCGAGCGCGAATCGAACTGGCTGCCCTCCGGCGATGGAATCTTCAACCTCACCATCCGCTTGTATTGGCCCAAGCCGTCCATCCTCGACGGCAGCTGGCATCCACCCGCGCTCGAAAACGTTCCCTAAAACACGCGCCGCCCGTCCGGCAGTCCAAAATTTCTTCCGGAGGTCTCACCACCGCATGCAATTCATTCTCGGCGTCGTTCTCTTTGTCGTTGTCATCGGGTTCGTCGATGCCGGTGTGCCCTGGCCGCGTTGCCGCGCCGAAGCCGTCGCCCGCAATCCGGTCAAAAGGGTCAAGCCATGATCGCCGGCCACTTCGGATTCGCCGCCATCGTCAAAGCGCGCCAACCCCAGGTCCCGCTCTGGTCGCTCATGCTGGCTGCCGTCTGGCTCGACATCCTCTTCGTCCCGCTCTTTGCCATGGGCATCGAGACCGTCCAGCCCGTCCCCGGCCTCCACGGCGGCTACGGCGAAAACATCATCTACGCCGACTACACCCACTCGCTCCTCGGCGCGCTCCTCCTCTCCGCCGCGTTCGGTCTCCTCTTCGTCGCCCGCTGGGGTCGCCGCTGCGCCGTCGTCCTCGCCCTCGTCGCCTTCTCCCACTGGGTGCTCGATCTCCTCGTTCACCGCCACGACTTGCCGCTCCTCCCCGGCAATGCCTTCAGCCTCCCGCGCCTCGGCTTCGGCTGGTGGCAGTTCAGGCAGGTCTCGTTTTTCATGGAACTCGCCCTGGTCGTCTTCGGCGCGCTGCTCTACTGGCAGGCCGCGGCTCCTGTCACTGCCCCCGCACGCAAAGGACGCGCCCGCGCCCTCATCACCGCCGCGCTCCTCTTCATCTGTGGCGTCCTCGTGCTCGCTCTCGATGTCACCAGCTAGATACAATGCAACACGCAGCAAAGGGTTGCGCCGCGACCGCATGCCAGGGAATGCGCAGAAGGACAGAGGCAATCGGCGAAGGGCTTCCTGGCATGCACGATCGCTGATCACAAGCCGACTTATCGATACAAAGCCGGTTGAGTTTACTCGCTGCTGCAGCAGCGGCTTTGCGGCTGTACTATGGGTCTTCTGACAAACTATTGGTATGGGCACTCCACAAATTGCGATTCCTTTGCATGACGCAGATGCGCTGGCGCAAAAACTCCTTGCAGTTCGCAACACGCTCAAGCCGATTGATGAGACGGACCGTAACTACTATTTCTTCGAGATCGTGCGCGAGTTGGTAGATGCGGCTCTCAAAAACTTCAATGAATTGCGTCGTGGTTATACGAACGGGAATCTACACCTCACCGCGTGGGCGTCGCGCAATCTGCTCGAACTCTTGATTTTCACGAAATATGTTCTGAAGTCCGGCACTAACGCGAAGCGTTTCGGTGAAGACCGTCTCGTGGACGGCTGTGAACTCCTTATTGCCCTCCGGGATCTTGAGCGCCATTACGATCCGACAGCGCCAACGCCTGGACTGGACGATGCCCTTACTCGCATGCATGACCAGATGCGGGTCGAGAACGTCACGGCCACGAAGCATTTGGAAACGAGCGCACTTGCTCGCGAAGTTGGAATGAAGCAGGAATTCCACTCCATGAACCGCGTGACGTCAAAGTTGGTTCATCCCACCGCGTGGTCCACTCTTGCGGAGAATGCAGGACGTAACAGCTATCCGGAAGCCCGAGATCTGCTCTTTGGGACTGGAATCGCCCACATGAGCCAGATTTACATGGACGTGCGGGACCACAACAACGCGCGCGGGATGACACCGCTCCCGTAGCCGAAAGATTCTCTATATATGCGTGACTGATCCATTACCCCTGATAAACGCCCTTCGCTCCAGCAAAGCAGATCGCCTCGCCTTCACAGACGATCAACGCATTGCTTCCACTGATTTGCAGTTTTTTCCACCTGCGCATGAGCCGATCGCCCGCGCTACACAATCCAGCCGCCGCCCACCACTTCGTCGCCGTCGCAAAACACAGCCGACTGGCCCGGATTCTCCTTACGCCTTGCGGCCACTCTCAAATCTCGGCTGCGTGGCAGCGGAGCCAGCGGAACAGCAGAGCCGCAATCAGCGATGCGCTTCGTGTCCCGCGCGATCGCTGACGAGATGCCGACATTCGGGGTGTGACCTGCGTCGGTGAGTGCCTTAGCGGCTTTCGTGTCAATTGACTTGGGCGACAGTCCGAGTGCTGAGATGCAAAGTAGCTGGAGAGCGAGATGCGAAGAGGCAGGCAATCGGGAAACTAGATCACCAGGAACGGGCGAGCCGGGTTAGGTTCTAGTTGCGAAGGGATTGGGCGAATTTGTTGGGAGAATCCGCCCATGGATCGAGGCCCTTGGCTTATTACTGAAGGCGGGTCGCGGTGGCGGAGGCGCAACCTGACATGAGAACGGCGCCGGTGGAATCGAAGAACTGGACGGTGGCTTCGTCGGTGAAGGCGTCGGCGTCGTGATCGAGAGTGATCGAGTGAGTGAGCTTCTGGGTGCCCTGGGTGAAGGCGCCCCCGGTGAACTGAATGTAGGCGACGTCGATGGCGGAGTAGGTGCCGTGTTCACCCCGGTCCCAGGTGCCTACGCCGATGCTGCGCTGGCCAGGAAGAAAGCCAGGGTTAGAGGTGGTTTCAGTGAGCGTTCCGCCACGAGAGAACAGGAGCATGGAGCTGAAGGGCGGGCGCTTGACACCGGTGGAGCAGTTGTAGAGGGTGACGGTTACCCACCAGGCACCCTCCAGGCCGTGATGAAACGCGGACTCGTCCGGCTGGGCGTTCAGGAGCGGGGTAACCACAGGTGAGGACGTGAGGAACAAGAAGGCGGCGAGGGCGGCGGCGATACGGCTCTTGATGTGCGCGAACATGGGGAGATCTCCTTTGGGGAAAGTGGGTTGCAACTGCATGGACAAAGTAGCCCCGGCGCGGATGCGAAGTCTTGAGGATGGATTGAGGTTTCTTGCCGGAAATGTTGAGGGAAGTCGCTTCGAGGGGACGGAGGTGCTGCTAGAATCGCGGCACGTTGGGGCGGGTTCGAACGATGAACGAGAAACTCCAGGTTGCCTACGAGTTCGCAAACTTCAGGCTGTTGCCGAGGGAGAAGCAGCTGGTGTGCGGCGATCGGGCAGTGAAACTACAGCCGAAGGTCTTCGACACGCTGCTGGTGCTGGTGGAGAATCACGGGCGGTTGGTGGACAAGGACGACTTCCTCAAACGGCTTTGGCCGGACACGTTTGTGGAAGAGGCGACACTGGCGCATTGTGTGTCGGAGTTACGAAAAGCGCTGCGCGGGGGGCGCGACGGCGTCGAGTTTATCGAGACGATCGCCAAGCGTGGGTACAGATTCCTGGTGCCTGTGAAGACGACAGAGATGAGTGCACCGGTTGCGGCGACAGGAACGGTGCTAGCCGTTCTGCCGTTTGAAAATCTTGGACCGGAGACAGGCCGCGAGTACCTGGCCGATGGGTTGACGGAAGAGGTGATCGCAGCGCTTGGACAGATCGATCCGGCGCGGCTGAGCGTGATCGGAAGGACGACGACCATGCGGTATAAACGCACGACGAAGTCGCTGCAAGAGATCGGGAACGAACTGGGCGCGTCATTCCTGGTAGAGAGTTCGCTGCGCAGTGAGGGCGGCCGGATCCGTGTGACTTCGAAACTGGTGCGGGCGAACGACCAGGTGCAGACATGGTCAGCTACGTACGACAGCGAGCCGAAGAGCATTCTGGCGTTTCAGCGGGAACTGAGCACAACGATTGCGCAACAGATTAGCCTGCGGCTTTCGCCCGATCGTCTGGATGCGCTGGCGCGGCGGCAGGCACACAATCCCGAGGCATACGACGCGTATCTGCAAGGGCGATACTACTGGAACCTGTTTACACCGGCAACGACGCGCAAAGCAGTGGAATGCTATTTGCGGGCGACCCAGCTCGATCCGAATTATGCGCTCGCCTGGTCGGGGCTCGCGGATGCGTATGCATCGACTCCGATCCACGCGGATGCGCGTCCTCGCGACGTGTGGGAGAAGGCGCGGCGCGCAGCGGAGCAGGCGATTGCGGCGGAGCCCGAACTAGCAGAGACGCAGACATCGTGGGGCTTCGTGAAGTTTTGGTTGGACTGGGATTGGAGGGAGTCTGAGGCGGCATATCGCCGAGCGATTGCGATCGATCCGAACTACTCGCTGGTCTACCGGCTGCTTGGAATCGCCCTTGGACATGCGGGGCATCGCGAGGAAGAAGCGCGGCAAGCAATGGAGCGAGCGCGCGCGATCGATCCGCTGCAGGCGATGCATCACGCGCTTTCAGCTCAGGTGGCATTTATGGGGCGGGACTTCCCCGTGGCGCTCGAATTTGCGCGACAAGCGTCAGTGGTGCTGACCGACTTCTGGATTGCGAATCTGCAGATGGCGCAAGCATACGAACAGCTGGGCGAGGATGCTCTGGCCCTGGAGGCATTGAGCCGTGGCGGAGGAGTTGGCGGCGAGAATAGCAAGGTGCTCTCGCTCCGTGGATATGTTCTGGCGAAGATGGGGCGCGAAGACGATGCGCGCCAGGTGATAAAGGCGCTGGTAGCACTCGCACGGGAGAGATACATACCTCCTTATGCGATTGCGCAGGTGCATGCCGGACTTCGTGAAATGGATCGCGCGTTTGCCTGGCTGGAACGCGGCATTGAGGATCACGATGTGCACCTGGCGATGCTGCCGACCGAACCAAAGTGGGATACGTTGCGCGGGGATGCGCGGTTTGCAGAATTGCTAAGGCGGTGCGGGCTGCCGTATGGAAGTTCTGAGCTAGGAGTTCTTGTGGATCGCGATGGAAGTTCGCGAAAGATTTAAAGACGGTTCGATGAAGCATGCGGCGTTGCCGGGAGAATAAGGCTAGCGTCCCGATGCGCCGAAGTCACCGGACTTTCGGGTCGTCAGGCAGCATTGGTAACGAAAAACGCCCCTTCGATCCAGCAAAGCAGATCCTCTCGCCTTCACAGACGATCAGCGCATTCCTTCAACTGATTTGCAGTTTTGCCACCTTCGCAGGAGCCGAGCGCGTGCGGGCTAACGAATCCAGCCGCCGCCCACCACTTCGTCGCCGTCGTAAAACACAGCCGACTGGCCCGGCGTCACCGCACGCTGCGGCTCGTCAAAGATTGCGAGCACTTGCGCTTCACCCGCCGCCGCGGCACCAGGGTCTGCTCCACGCAGTGGAGACAGCGTCGCCCACGCCGGCTCGTGCCGGTGACGAATCTTGATCTTTACCCGCATCGGCGCCGTCAGCTCCGGAATGCTGATCCAGTTCAGCCGCCCCGCGCGCAGCTCCCGCGTCGCCAGCTCCGCATCCGCGCCCACCGTCACGCGATGACTCGCCGCATCGATTTGCAACACGTAGAGCGGTGTCGGCGACGACACCTTCAGTCCCTTGCGCTGGCCCACCGTGAAGTTCGAGATCCCGTCGTGCCGCCCGATCACCTCGCCGCTCGATGCCACCAGCTCGCCTGCCGTCTCCGGCATCGCCTCGCCCTGCTCTTCCAGATACGCCGTCAAAAACTGCTTGTAATCGCCGCCCGGAATAAAGCAGATCTCCTGCGAGTCCGGCTTCTCCGCCAGCGCCAGCCCGCGCTCCCGCGCCTTCTCCCGCACCTCGGGCTTCGTCAAATGTCCCAGCGGAAACAGCGTGTGCGCCAGTTGTTCCTGCGTCAGCCCAAACAGAAAATACGTCTGGTCCTTCGCCAGGTCCGCCGGCCGCTTCAGGATCCACCGCCCGCGCTTCTCGTCGTACTCGTTCACCGCGTAGTGCCCCGTCGCAATCCGCTCCGCTCCAATCGAGCGCGCCGTCTGCAGCAGCTGGTCAAACTTCAAATGGTTGTTGCAGAGAGAGCAGGGAATCGGCGTCCGTCCCGCCAGGTACTCGCTCACAAACGGCCGCACCACGTCCTGCTCAAACCGCTCCTGCTGGTTCACCACGTAATACGGAATCCCCAGCCGCTCGGCCACCCGCCGCGCGTCATACACATCGTCGAGCGAGCAGCAGCGTCCCGCCTTCGGCGCCTCGGGAATCCCATGCTTGCCGGCCAGCCGCGTCTGATCCCAGAGCTGCAGCGTCAACCCCACCACCGGATCGCCGGTTTGGGCAAGCATCGCCGCAACCGTCGAGGAATCCACCCCTCCGGACATGGCAACCGCAATGGTCTTCTCTGTGCTCATCGCTCTTCTTCCAGTGTAAGGCCGAATGTGATTTCGCTCACGCCTCCCCGAAAGCGTGTCAAGCGATCCTGCTTCGAACCCACGCCAAATCAGCCGCTTGCCTTTGCAGTCGAATGCCCCGTTTTCACTACAATGGAAGTGGGGATTGAGAAATGGCTGAAAGCTGAGGGCTGACAGCGGAAAGCTTGCAGGGTACCCCCCTCCCCCCCCTTGTGGGTGTTGTGAAACTGTGAAGCTGTGGACCCGCTCCGGTCTGTCTCAAAGCAAAGAGGTTCCAGCACAAACGGAAAGTTTTCTGTGAAACTGTGAGACTGTGAAGATGTGAAACTGTGCTGCTCGCAGCGCAGTTGCCCGTGCGGCGGGCGCCCTGGACAGCTAGTCGCCCATCGTTCCCGCGACCACCGGCGACAACGCCCTCAGCTTCTCCACCGCTTCCGGCAACACCCGGAGAACGTGGTCCACATCGGCGTCCGTCGCAGTCTTCAGCAGGCTGAAGCGCAGGCTCGCCCGGGCGCGAGCCTTATCCAGGCCCATCGCCATCAATACATGGCTCGGCTCCGTCGCACCCGAGTGGCAAGCTGAACCGCCGCTGACCGCGACCCCTTTTAAATCAAGGGCTATGACCAGTGCCTCGCCTTCGAGGTTGTCGAACCAGATATTCGACGTGTTGGCCACGCGCGGCGCGCCTTCCCCGTTCAAACCAGTCCCAGGAAGCTTCAGAATCTCGGTCTCAAGCCGATCCCGCAGCGCAGCCAGGCGCGTAATCGTGCCATCGGCCAGCGAATGCATCGCCAGCTCAGCGGCCTTTGCCAGGCCCACGATTCCAGCCACATTCTCAGTGCCCGCACGCCGCCGCCGCTCATGACTCCCGCCAACCATCAGGCTCTCCAAAGGTGTTCCGCGCCGCACATACATCGCGCCCACGCCCTTTGGACCGTGCATCTTATGCCCGCTGATCGAGAGCATGTGACACCCAAACTTGCGCACATCAAACTTGATCTTGCCCGCGCCCTGCACCGCGTCCATATGGAAAAAGGCGCCCGTATCGGCGGCAATCTTGCCAATCTCCTCAACAGGTTGCAGCACGCCCGTCTCGTTATTGGCCAGCATGACGCTGATCAGCCGCGTTTCCGGCCGAATCGCGCGGAGAATGTCGATCGGATCGATCAACCCATTGGGCAGCGGAGGCACAAACGTGGTTTCCACGCCGTGTTGCGCCATGCGTTTTGACGCTTCCAGAATGGCCGAATGCTCAATCGACGTCGTAATCAGGTGATCGCCCGGATGCAACAGACCAAACAGCGCCGTGTTGTCGCCTTCCGTCCCACCAGAGTTAAAAACCACCTCGGCGTCATGGCAATTGAAGAATTCTGCCAGAGTCTCCCGGGCATGATCCACCGCGGTCCGCGCCTGCTGCCCATGCAAATGGATAGAGGAAGCGTTGCCGAAATGTTCTGTCCAGTACGGCCGCATGGCGTCCACCACCGCTGATAGCAACGGCGTGGTGGCATTCCCGTCCATATATACCCGTGGTGGCAATGAGGTTCCCGCAGACATTGGCAAACTGCCCCTAATTTTTCGAGGTTACCACAAAGAATTCGCTCGTTTTTTGCATCTAAGTTGGTAGCCCGGCCCTTCAGATATTGCTCATCGGTGCGATTTCATTTGCTGACGGACGCCGTCCCGACGCCTGTATGCGCTTGCAGTCTTTCCATTGGTACACTGTTCTTTCGGTATGGTGATTTTTACTTGAAAATGATCATCCTACTGGTATAGTGATGCCACTAGCATCAGAAGCCGCAGCTCCCCCAATGAGCGGCATGGATGGAAGTGCTTGCTTTCATCTCACATTGTAAGATTTTTTCTTGCTGCTGCCGGATTCGCTTCAACCCTGCCTCTTAACACACCTCAACCCAAGTGAGGATAGCGAAGCTTTGCAAATTATCGATTCTGGAACCCCCCTCCACGATCGAGGCAATGAGGCGCCACCGCCTGTCGGGAGCGACTCGACCGAGCCTTGGTTTGCGGTTTACACCACCTCCAGACATGAAAAGCGTGTTGCACAGCACATGGAGCAGCGGGAAATCGAGCACTTCCTCCCGCTCTACAGAACAAACCGCAAATGGCGTGATGGTTCCCGGGTCACGCTCGAGCTCCCGCTTTTTCCTTGTTACATCTTTGTCCGCATTCAGAGATCAGAGCGTGCGCGGGTACTCGGAGTCCCGGGGGCGCTCGCGCTAATTAATGGAACCGGGGGGGATCCTGCGGTCATTCAGGGCGCTGCGATAGAAGCCTTAAGGAGCGGCGTGGCAAACGGTACGGTTGAGCCTCACCCAATATTGACGGTTGGGCAGCATGTGCGTATTCATCAAGGCCCATTCGCCGGAATGCTGGGAGTCGTGGCACGCAAGAAAAACGGATTTCGCGTCGTTCTCACACTTCAGCAGATTATGCAAAGCCTTGCCATTGAAGTGAATGAAAGCGATGTGGAAGTTTTGGATGCGGCCCTTCCCGCAAAACGGTTCGAGAGCGGTGCGGTTGGTCTTCGTTGGCAGCACGCATAGGCTGCCAATGAAAAATCACTCCGGATTCGCAGCATTTTCCATGCAAGCGTTCTCCTTCTAGTCTTCGACAAACGGACAATCGATCCGAAATTCCTCGAGCTAAGCGCAGTACGCGCCGTTAGCTCCAGAATTGCGCATCAGGTTCCGAAACTTCGGAATCACTAGAAACACTACCGTCTCCAGATGACCAGAAAGGCGGCAGGAAGATCTTATGGCAGGTACAGTAGGTTCAACACGAGGCGGCGCAGAGCAGCGCATCCTTGGAACGGCGGCGTCCCTCTTCGCGCAGTTTGGATACAACGGCGTGAGTACGCGAGAGATCGCATCCTCCGCCGAGGTGAATGAAGTCACGATTTACCGCCACTTTCCGCGCAAGCGCGACCTTTACGTGGCAGTTCTCAGTGCCGAATTGCAACGAGTGCATCTGAAAGGCGAGATGCTGACTCAACTGGCGGCCGCGCGAAGTGGCCGGGAAGCCTTAGCTTGCACGTTTGAATTGATCTCATCCGCATTGGTTCAGGAGCCGCAATTGTTGCGCCTGCTTGGTTTCAGCGTTCTCGAATTGAGCGAAGATCTCGATCCAATGTTGCGGCGCCACCTTGGCGAACTTGTAGAGGTGGTCTCGCGCTATCTGGAGCCTTGGATTGATCGTGGAGAAATTCGCTCACCCAATGCCAAAACCCTAGTTCTCACATTGATCGCAATTGTTTTGAGCCGCGGTCCGCTGCGTCGCGTCTTTCTTGACGATGCGGCCAGCGTCAATTCTCTGTTCGACGCCTATTCGGAATTCTGCTTGGCATGAATAACTTCAGCGAATTGCGATCATCAGCCAGGCTGTCTAACTTCGCAGCTGGATTAAAAATGAGTGTATGAACCGCTACCGCTATAAGGGCCAATTTTGGCGAGCTTCGACTTAGTGCTGGAATTAAGGAAAGATCGTCGTCGATGCGGATCATAATCCTCAGTATCAATTACTGGCCCGAACAAACTGGAATTGGACCTTTCACAACCTACCGCGCAGAATACCTAGCCAGCGTTGGTCACGACGTTACAGTTTGCACAACGTTTCCTTACTATCCCGACTGGAGGATTGAACCGCAATATCGAGGCAAATTATTCGAGCGCTCAGAGCGAAACGGGGTTCGTATTCTGCGGACTCGCATTTACGTTCCCAAGTCGGTGACCAACTGGAAGCGAGTCTTGCATGAAGCAACTTTTGCTCTTGGTTCATTCGTTGGCGCTCTTGGATGCAAACGTCCAGATTTGCTCTTTGTGACTTCGCCACCACTGGGTTTGGGAATTTGCGCTGTCCTTCTGAGTGTGTTTTGGAGGGTACGGTATGTTTTTGACGTTATGGATCTTCAGCCCGACGCCGCCGCCGAACTAGGGATGCTTCCTGGTCGTGTGCTGAATTGGATGTATCGGATCGAAAAAATCTCTTATCGGCGGGCGGAGCTGATAAGCACTCTCACGAACGGTATGCGCGACAAGATTCTGAAGAAGGGGTTTGACGAAGGGAAAGTTGTTCTTTTCGAACCTCAGGCTGATCAGACATTGCTAAAGGTAACGCCCTCGGAAGGGCAAGCATTCCGTGAACGCCACGGTTTAGAAGGCAAACTCCTTGTAACTCACAGTGGGAACCTCGGGATGAAACAAGGGCTCGATGTGATTCTTGAAGCCGCGGAAATGTCTCAGAGCCACGATCGGCTCCTGTTCTTGATCGTGGGAAATGGGGCGGCTCGAAAGCGATTGGAGTTACGTGTAGCGGAGCTTAAGCTCGAAAATGTGCGCTTCTTGCCCTTGTTGGAAGAACGCGAATTTCACGGTCTATTGGCGGCAAGTGACATTTGCCTCATCACGCAGCGGAAGGCCACTTCCGATATTGTTTTTCCATCGAAGCTCGTCACTTATCTTGCCGCGGGCTGCGCAGTCATCGCTTCAACTAGTTCCGATGGGGAGGTTGCGAGGACGATCCGCGAATCTCGCGCTGGGCTTGTTATCGAACCCGAGCGTCCAAGAGCATTGCGCGATGCGATCCTCGGATTCCGACCAGAAAAGATCAGAGAATGCCGGCTAAGCGCACGTGCTTATGCGCGTTCGCGTTGGTCGCCCGAGCGGGTACTGAACTTCATGGAAAGTCGTCTTGTGGCCCTGTCGGCGGCGTCATCGGAACATATACTAGGGCGGGATGTAGACCGGTAAGATATCCAAGGCGCGTTGGTCGAGCAAGTTTTTTGGGATGCCAGAGTGAATGATTTGAAAACTGAACCTGTCAACATAGCGATCGTGGGGTCCGGGTACGTTGGACTCGTTGCGGCCACTTGCTTTGCTGAAGTAGGCCATCGCGTTATTTGCGTTGATAATGATGAATCGAAAGTTCGAATTTTGCGTGAAGGTGGAGTGCCGATTCACGAAGAGTATTTGCCAGAGCTCCTCGAGAAGCATCGAACCGAGAAACTTGACTTTACTTCAGATCTGAAGGCGGCAGCTCAGGCTGCGCAGGTAATTTTTATCGCGGTTGGTACTCCTCAAAGCAGTAGCGGAAGCGCTGACCTTTCATTTGTTGATGCAGTTGCCAGCGAGATCGCGCGCTCAATTGACTCGTACAAAGTCATCGTCGAAAAAAGTACAGTGCCTGTCTACACCAACGAATGGATTCGTCGGGTCATCGAGCGCAACGGGGTTCCAAAGGATCTCTTCGATGTCGCCTCTAACCCTGAATTCTTGCGCGAAGGTACTGCTGTTGTGGATTTTCTCCATGCGGACAGAATCGTCGTGGGAGCGGCCACAGAGCGCGCATCAAATCTCTTGTCACAAATCTACGCGCCTCTAACAACTGGCGAATATTACCAGGATGTAAATGCGGTACCTGGTCCTCGAAGCCTTGCAGATCCTCCACCGCTGCTGCTCACTTCCACAAAGGCTGCCGAAATTATTAAGCACGCCTCAAACGCTTTCCTTGCCACAAAAATATCGTTCATTAATGTAGTTGCCAACATTTGTGAGGCAGCGGGCGCAGATGTCGAAGAAGTTGCGCGTGGCATGGGACTCGACAGTCGAATTGGCAACAAATTTCTTCGCGCAGGCGTTGGCTACGGGGGATCTTGCTTTCCCAAAGACGTTGCCGCATTTCGGCACGTCGCCGAATTAGTGGGAATGGAATTTGGGCTGCTCCAGGAAGTGGAAAAAATTAATGAGGAGCAGAAGCTCCGCTTTTTTCAGAAGATCCGCTCGGCGCTATGGACGTTTCGCGGCAAACATATCGGAGTGCTGGGCTTGGCATTCAAGGGCGGAACAGATGACATTCGCGAATCTCCTGCGCTCGACATCGTTCTCAAGCTCTTGGGGGAAGGCTGTATCGTTACCGCATATGATCCAGCTGCGGAAGAGCGTACGAAAGAAGTTATCCCGCCTGGGTTGCAGATGCATTACGCCGCTGATCCCTACCTCGCTGCAAAAGATGCCGATGCGTTGCTGATTCTCAACGATTGGCAGGAGTTTGCCGAACTTGATCTGTTCCGGCTGCATAACGCGCTTCGGTACCCCATCGTGATCGATGGACGGAACCTCTATGATGCCGCAAAAATGACAGAGCACGGTTTCACCTATTTGAGCGTTGGTCGACCGGTACTGGGTCAACCGATAGATCCAATTGCGCTGCATCATGCGCCGAAAAAGCGCGAAAAATCCAAAAGCTAATGTGTTGGAGAGATCGGTTCGGCGATTTATGCGCTTCGGAAATCCTAGAAACGAGCGCCGCGAACAAAATGCAGGCGTATTTCTTCTTAATTGCGACGGACAATCGAAAAGCTCCTAGAAGTTGTCGGTCCACGCCGAGATCTGAGCTGAAAGGAAGATCTAATCGATGCGAGTTTTGGTGGCCGGGGCGGCAGGTTTTTTGGGATCTCATTTGAGCGATGCGCTCTTGTCTGACGGGAATGAAATTCTTGGTGTCGACAATCTCTGCACTGGGTCGTTAAGTAACCTCGAGCATTTGAGAAACGAATCGCGGTTTGGTTTTCTCGAAAAAGACATCACCCGCGAGTTTGATCCAGGGCCAATTGACTACATCTTTAATTTTGCATCACCAGCTAGTCCAATCGACTATCTTCGGCTTGGCCTAGAAACACTCATGGTGGGCTCTAACGGAACGCGCAACCTGCTTGAGCTCGCACGGAAATATCGCGCAAAGTTCCTACACGCATCCACGTCCGAGTGTTACGGCGACCCACATGTACATCCTCAATCAGAGGACTACTGGGGACATGTCAATCCGGTGGGTCCTCGTTCGGTTTACGACGAATCCAAACGATTTTCCGAGGCTCTGGTGATGGCTTATCACCGGTACTCAGGTGTGGACACCAGGCTCGTGCGCATCTTCAACACCTATGGACCGCGTTTGCAGCAAAGCGACGGACGCGTCATCTCAAACTTTCTGATTCAGGCATTGAAGGGAGAAGATCTGACTATTTATGGGGACGGCAGCCAGACACGCAGCTTCTGTTTTGTTTCAGACGAGATTGAAGGGATACTCAGGCTTTCAAGGGCGCATGAGCACATGCCTGTGAACATCGGGAACCCCATTGAATGGACCATCCTAGATTGTGCAAAGGCAGTTTTGCGGGTAACCGGATCGAAAAGCGCAATCGCATTCCGTAAGTTGCCGCAGGATGATCCCGTTCAAAGGCAACCCGACATCACAAGGGCTCGAACACTGTTGGGATGGGAGCCAAAGATAGATCTCGAAACCGGATTAAGCTTGAGCCTGCAGTACTTCAAGAACTGCGTTGCGGCGCAAGTCTAAGACTCGGATTTCGTACATTCAGGGGTGCCAATCAAGGCAGGCCTCGAAGCCGAGAAACTTGGTGATCTCAAATTGAGGAAGGAGCAATAGTACATGAAACGAGCTCTCATCACCGGTGTGACCGGGCAGGATGGAGCATATTTGGCAGAGTTGCTTCTGTCAAAGGGATACGAGGTCCATGGCATAAAGCGTAGGGCCTCGCTATTTAACACAGACCGGATTGATCACCTTTATGAAGACCCTCATCAAACCGGCCGTCGCTTCATGCTTCACTACGGCGACCTTACTGATTCTAGCGGGCTAATCCGTATTGTTCAGGAAGTGCAGCCTGACGAACTGTACAATATCGCAGCGCAAAGCCATGTTCACGTTTCGTTTGAAGAGCCGGAGTACACCGCAAACTGCGACGCCCTCGGCACATTGCGGCTTCTCGAAGCAATCCGGATTGCAGGCCTGGAAAAGGTCACTCGATTCTACCAGGCATCAACCTCTGAGCTTTACGGATTGGTGCAGGAGACTCCACAAAAAGAAACGACCCCATTTTATCCTCGTTCGCCCTACGCCGTATCCAAGCTCTTCGCCTACTGGATCACGGTCAATTATCGAGAGGCTTATGGTATCTACGCCTGCAATGGCATTCTGTTTAATCACGAATCGCCTCAGAGAGGCGAAACCTTCGTGACTCGAAAGATTACGAGAGCCCTCGCACGCGTGAAGCTAGGTTTGCAAAATTGCCTTTATCTCGGGAATATGGACGCCCTTCGCGATTGGGGCCATGCGCGCGATTACGTCGAGATGCAGTGGCTCATGTTGCAGCAGGAAAAGCCAAACGACTATGTTGTCGCGACCGGCGAGCAACACAGTGTACGCGAGTTCGTCAATGTTGCAGCGGAAAATCTGAGTATGCGAATCAAATGGGTGGGTAAGGGTGCGGAAGAAAAGGGCACCGATGAGAACGGAAAAGTTGTAGTCGCTGTCGATCCTCGATACTATAGGCCCACCGAAGTAGAAACACTCCTCGGCGATGCAAGCAAGGCTCGCCGCGAACTGGGCTGGGTGCCAAAGATCACTTTCCAGAGTCTCGTGAAAGAGATGGTTGAGGAAGATCTGAAAATTGCAGAGCGAGACGCCCTCGTGCGGAGGCATGGCTTTTCAGTTTTCGATTTCCACGAGCGTTGATCTGAACGAGGGAATTAACTTGTGATGGAACAAAACAGCCGTATTTTCGTTGCGGGGCATCAAGGGCTTGTCGGTTCAGCTATTCGACGGGGTTTGGAGCGGCGTGGGTATAACAATCTTCTGCTTCGGACTCATGCCCAACTCGACCTGACGAACAAGGATTCTGTTCAAGAGTTTTTTGACAAGGAAAAGCCGGATTTTGTTGTTCTCGCTGCTGCTAAAGTAGGCGGGATACTCGCCAACGATACTTATCCCGCGGACTTCATCCGTGTCAATCTTGAGATTCAGACCAACACCATCGAAGCTTGTTTCCGCGCCGGCGTTCACAGATTACTCTTCCTTGGCTCCAGCTGCATCTACCCGAGGCTGGCTCCCCAACCTCTTAAAGAGGAGTACTTACTCACCGGCTCGCTTGAATCAACGAATAGAGCCTACGCGTTGGCCAAAATTGCGGGTATAGAAATGTGCTGGTCCTACAACAGGCAATTCGGAACGAAATATCTTGCGGCCATGCCTACCAACCTATATGGCCCGGGTGACCGATATGATCTCCAGGGTTCTCATGTGCTGCCGGCACTCATGCGCAAGGCCATTGAAGCGAAACTTTCGGGACGGCATTCGATGGAAATCTGGGGCACCGGGACGCCTCGAAGAGAATTCCTCTTCAGTGACGACCTCGCAGACGCGTGTATTCATTTGTTGCGTCTGCCCGACTCAATCTATGAAGGTTTCCTAAGCTGCGACCAGGCTCCGCTAGTCAATATTGGAACAGGGAGTGATCTGACAATTCGAGAGCTTGCGGAGCTTATATTAAGAGTTCTTGATATCGACTGTGAACTGCGCTTCGACACTTCACGATTGGACGGAACTCCAAGAAAGCTTCTGGATGTCAGCCGGATCAATAGCCTGGGTTGGAAAGCGAAGACGGGATTGAAGGAGGGAATTCGACTCACGTACGAGTCCGCCTGTGCCGATCTCGAGGGATTCGCGAAGTCGAGTTCTGTTGGCAGTTGAACAGTCAATGCAGCAGCGATGAGTATCGCTTTCTGATCGAATCCAAAAGACGCTCGGCTGAGGTTGGGCTTTCGATCCACACTGTGCCGGCGGAGTTCCTGGAAATGTATATGCGCATAGCCCGACAAACTCCAAAAGGTCTAGCTTCGATTCGCAAGAATACATTGAGAATCGTCTTCTTCATTCTGTTCGCATTTTCCGTCAACCAAGGTTTTGGTCAGGATCAGCGCCCCGCTCTCATCCCAAGTGCACAAGGAGCCGGATCTTCGGCAGGGGCATCAACTGCGAATGCCAATGTGGGCGGGTTGTCCGATGGGCCGATCTCGGCAGGGCAGGTTGTTCATGTGATCGTTTTCAACGCGCCGGATTTTTCGCTGACCACACGCATTTCAGAGAGCGGAGACGTCGCGATCCCAATGTTGGGTGTTGTCCATTTAGATGGCCTGAACAGCGCAAGTGCCGCCGATCTACTTGCCCGCGAACTCAAGAACCACAATTTGATGCTTGACCCGCACGTCACGGTGACAGTCGATTCATCCACAACGGGCATTACGGTGCTTGGCGAGGTTCACTCGCCGGGGATCTACCCACCACCCGGCAAGCATCAACTGTCCGATGTCTTGGCACTCGCAGGTGGTCTGACGGCCAACACCGGGCGCGTCATTGAGATATCGAACGATCACCACCCAGACCAAAAGGCTCTGGTTGGCTGGGACCCAACGATGCATAACACGGCCAGCTACAACAGTCCTATAGAGCCTGGCGACCGCGTGCTTGTTCGCGCCTGCGGTATTGTTTACGTCGGGGGTCACGTCGCAAAACCCGGCGCATACTCACTATGTGGGTCTCCACAGATGACTTTGTCGGAGGTGGTTGCGCTTGCGGGCGGGGTCGTACCGTTGACTTCTGAGAAGCATACGTATCTGGTTCGCGCACAGCCGGACGGCAGCCGAGTCCTGCAAGAAATTGATCTCCATAAAGTTTTGCTTTCCCGTGCGGCGGATCCGGTCATCAGCGAAGACGACATTGTCTATGTCACTCCAAGCACTGTGAAAGACGTACTGAATCGCGCTGTGGCAGCGGCACTGGCCGCATCGACCACGCTTCTGTATGCTTATCATCCCTAGAGCGGCCCGTTGAGGATGAGCGTAAAGGTCCCGATTTCGATCCTTATGATTTGAATTCTTGTCTGTATTTTAGAATCGAAAACAGTGAAAATCAGCCTTGTCACTTTGTCGTTTAATCAGATCGACTATCTCAAAGAGGCACTGGATTCAGTGTTGGACCAAGGTTATCCGGAACTGGATTATATTGTCGTCGATCCGGGTTCCACCGATGGTAGTCGCGCTTTGATTCAAAGTTACCGGACTGCTTTAGCGCACGTGATATTCGAGCCAGATCACGGCGCGGCCGACGGTTTAAACAAAGGATTCTCGAAGGCCTCAGGTGAAATATTTGGATTCTTGAATGCCGACGATCTACTGATGAAAGACTCGCTTAAAAGAGTCGCGGCCTTCTTTACAATGAATCCAGAATGCGACATTGCCTTTGGGAATGGTCACACGATTGACGGTAAAGGTCAGCCGATTCGGTACTACAAGGCGCGGAATTTTTCGGTCAATCGGTATTTCTTCGGTGGCGCGCGCTGGCTTCAGCAGTCGACATTTTTTCAAGCGCGCGCCTTTGCAAAGTCTCCCAGGTTTAATGTGGAAAATCGTACATGTTGGGATGGCGAGCTTTTCGTAAAGATGGTTATGAGGGGCGCCAAAGTGGGCTACATCGATTCGAATTTAGCGTCGTTTCGCGTTCATGCCGCGTCGATTTCGGGATCGGGGAAACTCAACGAGCAATTTCAACGGGATTCGAGCCGAATCTTTGCGGAAGTTCAAGGCCGTGAGTGGCGAGCGACAGATAACTTGCTTCGTCTTCTGTACCGAACGACAGGATTCATTTCTGGCCTAAGTTAACGTTGAATCAGTCAGAAAGCGGAGGAAATGTTTGAGGATTGCCGTTCTGTGGACAACGCTGTCCGGCTATCTGAACGCATGCTTAAAGGAACTGGCCTCTCGCGATGGCGTTGAACTTTTTGTCGGACATAACGAGTTCGACAATGACGCGCCTTATGGAGAGGAGCAGTTCGAATGGATTTCACGACGCGTCGTCTGGCCGTCTAATCAAGGTCATGATTTGCTTGACAAGGAACTTGCCACATTTGGTCCCGAAATCTTGGTGATTGCCGGATGGCATATTCCGGCCTACAGAAAGATCGCCCGCCTCTATGCGAATCGGTGCTGGCGAGTGATGGTAATGGATAATCCATGGAGAAGCACCCTGCGTCAACATCTTGGTGCGATCGGGGCTCCTCTCTACGTCCGACCGCTCGCAGATGCTGTCTGGCTTCCAGGCGAACGCCAGGCAGTTTTCGCGAGGAAGATGGGCTTTCATCAGAGCCAGATTCTTCGCGGCTCTTTCTCGTGCGATCAGACTCCGTTCGAAAACGCCTACTTGAGCCGTTTGGCAAGTGCACAGCCAGTACCCCGGTCTTTCCTATTCGTTGGACGGTTCGTGCCTGAAAAGCGAATTGAGACTTTGATAGAGGCCTATGAGTTGTATCGGGCTTCCTGCGCTTCGCCTTGGCCTTTGGTTTGTTGCGGTGCAGGACCACTTGGGACCCTTTTTGAGGGCAGACCAGGAATAGAAGTCATCGGCTTTGTCCAACCGGAGAGAATCGCTTCTGTCTTTGCTTCGAATGGGTGCTTAGTACTTTCGAGCCAACGAGATGCGTGGGCGCTTGTCGTACACGAAGCTACTTCCGCGGGCCTCCTCGTCTTGGCTTCTGAAAGAGTTGGTGCAACCGTTCATCTGGTGCAGCCTGGCTACAACGGTTACGTTTTTGACAGCTATGACGCAAAAGCATTGTCTCGACTTATGGCACGAGTAAGCCTGAAAGATAATTCCACGCTTGAGGCAATGTCGAAGGCAAGCTACGAACTCTCGCATCAATATTCGCCCCGACGATGGGCCGATACACTTCTCGAAGAATTTCGCACAAGATCAGGCGGGGCGGGATGCACGATGTGAATTGGCGTGCCAGCCTTAAACCGGCCTGATACGCAGTCGGAGACTCGAGTGCGGAGTCTTGCTTTCAAGATTTACCTCCAAGTACGAGAACTTTCGCCTATAGGCAACTCAACTTTACCTGAGGGCCGTTAATTCGTGAATCGCCCAGCAAACGAAAATGAAGAGATGCTCGCTACTGGAGTCGAATTTGGGGCACAACAAAGCTTCGGCTCGAGCGGTGACTCTTTTCAACGATTGGTTCAATTTCTTAAAAAACGCGGATGGATCATCGCTGCTGGTTTCGCATTGGGTGCTGTCGGCGGCTTATCCGCAAATGTAATGATGCATAGCCTCTATACCGCTTCGGCTCAGATTGAAATCGTACCTGACCGATCGAGTGAATTTCGTCTTGAGCAGGTTCAAGACTTGGCAGGTGATAGTGATGACGCAGAAAGGCTCGATACCGAAATACGGATTCTGCAGAGCAGAAGTCTCGCACTTCAAACGATCAACTCGCTGCATTTGGAGCGAAATTCTGATTTTCTGCCATTGAAGAAAGGGATCCCGTGGGATTTGACCCAACCTGCAGTGCGTGACACTCTCGTCGGGCAGTTTGATGGAAGTCTCAATGTGGTTCGCCAGGGGCATACGAGCATTCTCGAGATTAACGTCACCTCGAGTAAGCCAGAACTTTCGAGTTTGATCACGAATACATTGATTGACAGTTATATCGAGCACTCGTTTCGCGATAACTATTTGTCGACATCGAAAATTTCGGGTTGGCTGAATTCACAGTTGAGCGACTTGAAGGAGAACCTGGGGAAGAGTCAAGCGCAAATGATGGGCTATCAGCGAGATCTGGGAATCGTTGGCATCGAACCAAAGGACAGCGTTTATGTATCAAGCCTCGAAGAGCTTAACAAGCAGCTGGCCGATGCCGAAGTTGATCGCATGGTGAAGGAAGCCAAACTGAAGGCAATCAAGAGTTCAACACCAAACGTAATCGACGCGGCAGCCGTCCAAGATCCAGCTTTGCAAGGGCTCAAAGGACAGCTTACTCAATTGCGGAGCCAATACTCCTTGATGTCGCAGACTTACGGTTCTGCCTATGGACCTTTAGCATCCCTGAAAACACAAATTGATCAGCTGCAGCACAATCTAGCTGATGAAGAAGCAGCTCAGGTGGAAAGGGTTCAAAAAGAGTTCGATGCCGCACAGAACAACGAAGACATGCTACGCAAAAGTTTGAGTGAGCAAGAGCAATCTGTCTACAAAAATGGTGCCAAAGGCGTGCAATACGAGTTTGCCCGCAGTGAATACGAAGCGAATCGGATACTCTACGATGGCCTTCAGCAGCGGCTGCAGGAAGCCGGGATCATGGCCGGCCTTCATACGACTTCGATTCGTATAGTCGACAACGCGGACATTCCTGTCTTTCCGAGCCACCCTCGAAAGCGGGCCAACCTCGCAGTTGGCGGGGCGATTGGTTTGATGATTGGCTTTGCGCTAGCTATCCTCTTCGAATCGCTGGATACAAATCTCAAGACGATGAACGACATTGAGCAAGCGCTTCAGCTCCCATTGCTTGCAGCAGTTCCTTCCGTCGAGACCGAAGATCTTCTGCCTTCGAAATTTCGAGAGTCCGCAATGTCGCGGGGTGCATCCTCTTGGTCGCGAATTGCGGAAGCCTTGCGTGGAATGCGCACTTCGATTCTGCTTTCGAGCCCGGGAGCTCCGCCAAAAGTCATAATGATTACGAGCACCCGACCGGCGGAGGGAAAGAGCTCGGTTGCTAGTCTCACAGCCATTACATTTGCCTTGAATGGATCTAAGGTCCTCCTTGTTGACGCAGATTTGCGGCGACCATCTGTCCATTTGCGGTTTCGAGTCCCAAAGGGAATTGGCCTTTCCTCTCTACTCTCGGGCAAAGCGAAGATTGAGGATGCGATTACAAATTGGGCAGACCTTCCCAATTTACACATCATGACCTCTGGTCCGGTTCCACCCCTGCCTTCGGAATTACTTGGCTCCACTGAAATGGAGCGGCTCGTCGCAGAACTCCGTAAACAATATGATTTCGTCCTGATCGATACACCGCCTGTCCTGGCGGTTACAGACGCATCAATTCTCGGCCGCTTAACAGATGCGGCTATTCTCATCATTCGCTATGGGACGGCACAGCGCCACGTAGTTCAGCGCTGCATCGATTTGCTTGACCGCTCAGGAACCCATCTTCTGGGAGTTGCCGTTAACGCTGTCGATTTCAAGGCGCCGGAATACTCTGAATACTATGGACGCAAATATTACGAGTATTATGGCGAACGAAATCCCGAATAGAAGCACTCTACAAGGCTCCTGTTTCGAATTACAGTCTGACTGTTCAATTCCTCCGACTGATTCTCACAGCTATGATCTTCAATCGTAGATTTGCCGATTCAAGATTCCGTGGTCCAGAAACTCATCCCCGCTCCGGGCCGATGCCCTCTCGATTGAGGTCAGAGTCGATTGGCGCCGATATTCTTGTCCTCACCTTCGGCCTCACCTGCACATTCACTGTGCACCTGATCGGAGAAATTCCTGTGGCAGAGATATTGATCGTAATGGCTTTGCCTGTGCTCCTCGTAGTAAGGCGAGTAAACTATTTGCGCCCCGGCATGCTCCCCATCTATGGTTTTTTGGTCCTATGGCTCCTGAACTTGTTGATTACGGACATCTGGCGCTCGACTCCAACAATTGATTGGATTCGTGGAGATGCAAATTTATTGTTTTTTGCACTGGACTTACTGGCGCTATCAGCACTCGTCTCAAACAATCAAAGACGTCAGGTCATTTTTTTGGGTGCCTACGGCGTAGGCGCCTTGTTGTCCGCAAGATTTCAGCCATCTCTCGCGACCATTGACGAGCCTTGGAAGTTTGGATATGCAGCCGGCACCAACGTTCTCATCGCTCTGCTCTCTTGCTACTTTTTTGGCCGCCGCAATTATCTTCTGACAGGAATGCTTATGGGAGGAATCATCCTGGTAAATCTGCTGGAGAACTTTCGCGGCCCGGTCTTAACAACTTTGGTCGCAATCGCATTGGTGCTGCCCGTCATTCCGCAGCGCATTGGCCAATTGACGGTGCTTCCGAAAAAGGGAAGCCTCGCCAACATTGTTGTGCTCATAGGCCTAGCTGTAATTGCTGGTACTGCGGCCGATGAACTGGTTCAATTCGTTACCCAGCATGATTTGCTTAAAGATCGGGCACTCCAAAAAAACCAGGTTCAGTCGCAGTCTGCGGGAGGCCTCCTTCTCGGAGGCAGGCCGGAGATATTGGTTTCTTCTCAAGCGGTTCTCGACAGCCCAATCTTGGGTCATGGGTCGTGGGCACGAGATTTCAAGTACATCGAAATGATGTATGACATTCGGTCGAGATGGGGTTTTCGAACACCCCTCGACTACGAAGAGGAATATTCGCTTGGAGTCATACCAACCCATTCTCACCTGATGGGTGCATGGGTGCAGGCTGGCATTTTCGGCGCTATCTTTTGGGGCTACATGTTTTGGCAAGTAGGGAAAGGCCTAATTCGTCTCTCAGCGTTGCGGCCCGCGCTGTCACCAGTTCTAGCGGTGATGCTTACATCGTTTCTCTTCGATATTTTGTTTTCTCCGTTTGCAAGCACAAGAAGAATGACGGAAGGATTTCTGATCATCATCTTGCTCGATATATTGCAAACTGATCCTATCCATTCAAACGCGAGTCGTATCGGTTGGCGACGTCAGCCGGTACGCAGATTGCAAAGCTTTGCCGTGGTGCGAACGTCATAGTCGTTCTCCCCAGTATTGGTTAGATTCGTGCCCACCGCTTTCTTGAGAATTGAGTTGCACCGATGGTTTGGACAACGTGAGAGCTCTCGATCGAATCCGCAAAAGCAAGGGAGTTCAAGCCTCACTTCAAAATATCGGATGGCTAAGCGTCGACCGCATCATTCGCATGCTTGGAGCCGTTGTCATAAACACAGCAGTGGCTCGCTACCTCGGGCCGAGTCAATTTGGACTCTTGAATTATGGTATTGCAATCTTTTCCCTCTTCAACATTATGTCGAACCTCGGGCTGGATCTGCTCGTTGTGCGAGACCTGGCGCTCGATGAAAGCATCGCGCCTCAGATCTTGGGCACAGGTTTCATATTAAAAGCGGCTGCGAGTATTCTGACCACATTGTTAGCCGTCGGAACCGTATGTTTACTTGAACCGAATAACAAATTTCTCCTTGCTCTCGTGGCACTGATGTCTGTCGCCGGGATCTCGCAGGCACTCGATGTCATCGACTACTTCTTTCAGTCGAAGACAAGATCACTCCTATCGACCCTGCCGCGGACGAGCGTATTCGTTGCAGCCAGCGGCGCGCGCCTATTTGCTGTGATTTTTCATTTGACGCTAACTGCTTTTGCATGGATCTTTGCAGCGGAAATTCTGTTGACGGAACTGGGTTTGGCTGGCTCCTACTATCTTTTCCAGCGTCCTTTTCGCCGTTGGATATTTCAACTGGACGTTGCCAGGCGCCTTCTTCGCGAGAGCTGGCCGCTCCTGGTTTCAAGCGTGATGTATCTCGTCTATTTTCGGTCGGACCAAGTGCTCTTGGGGAAACTCGCCTCAAAGGCAGTTGTTGGCCAATACACAGCCGCTATTAGACTCTCCGAAATTTGGTATTCGATTCCGATCATTGTTTGCGCCAGTGTAATGCCCCGCATCCTTAAGAGCCGCGAAGCGGATCCTGAGCGATACTATTCCCGCTTGCAGCGCCTCTATGAAAGTATGGTGCTGGTCAGCATTGCGGTCGCCGTGGCCACCCAATTTGCTGGGTCATTTGCAGTTCGTCTGCTTTACGGGGTGGAGTATGCAGCCGCCGCTCAGATCCTAGCGATTCATATCTGGACTGGTGCCTTTTCGGCAGTGGGCCAGATCGGTGGGCAACAGTTTGTTCAAGAAGGACTTACCGTGAGTTCGATGTATCGTATGTCGATCGGAGCGGTCCTCAATGTTGCGCTCAACCTACTTTGGATCCCTCGGTGGGGAGGAGTTGGTTCGGCCTACGCTACATTGGTTGCTCAAAGCGTCGCTTGCTATTTCGCCGACGCATTTGATTCGCGCACACAACATATCTTTCGCATGAAGACGCTGGCTTATCTTCGGTTCTGGATGCTGCCACGGCTTATTCTTCAATAGGAATCAATTGAGCATCCAAGTTCCAAGCTGCTTTGGTTTGAATTTGTCCCAATTGTCAGTTTTTCAAAGACTAAGGTAGCTAATGAGGTTATTGCACCTGATTTGTACGACAAGTTCCGAGTCGGGTGGCCCCATTGAAGTCATCTCCCGTACTTCAGAAGTCCTGCTCCGGAAGAATTTCGAAATTACAATTGCAAGTCTCGAATCTTCTGAAGAAATATCAGACCGAGGTTTTCCATGTGCACATATCGCCCTCGGCAGAGGCTTTGGAAAATACCGCTACGATCCCGGGTTCACTCGATGGATCAAGCAGAATGCGAGCAGATTTGATGCCGCAATCATTCACGGAATTTGGAACTATGCTTCGTTCGGAGCTTGGCGCGCTTTACGAAGACTTGACATTCCTTATTTCGTTTTCATCCATGGAATGATGGATCCTTGGTTCCGGCAGGCTAACCCGCTCAAACATTTCGCCAAGCAGATCTATTGGTTTCTGATTGAAGGTCGAGTCTTACGCGACGCGAGGAGAATCCTATTTACCTGCGAAGAGGAGATGTTGCGCGCTCGCGCGGTGTTTCAGGGCCATGTATACGAGGAACAAGTGATCCATATTGGAACGGCTGCGCCCTCGCGCGATGTTTCGGCGCAACGTGCGACTTTCCATAGCACGTTTCCATTCCTCAAGAACAAGCGCTTTTCTCTCTTTCTGGGCCGCATACACCCGAAGAAGGGGTGCGACATGCTCCTCCGCGCATTTGCGGAATGCCTGGAAGACTTGCCTGAAGATAAAGATCTTGTGTTCGCTGGACCCGATCAGATCGGATGGAAGGAAGAACTGGAACGTTTGTCCACAGAGTTGGATATTTCCGAAAGGGTCCATTGGACCGGGATGCTCTCTGGCGACCTGAAATGGGGTGCACTGCACTTGGCCGATTCTCTAATCTTGCCTTCGCACCAAGAGAATTTTGGGTTTGTCGTTGCCGAAGCCATGGCGTGTGGAACGCCAGTCCTTGTGAGTGACAAGATTAACATCTGGCATGAGATCGTCGAATCGGAGTCGGGATTCGTGGAGGCTGACAGTCTTGAAGGTACGATTCGGTTATTGCGAAGATTCGAAGCACTGTCGCCCGAAAGCCGCGCCCAAATGAGCAGGAAAGCTAAAATTGGATTTGGACGATTCTTCGATATAGAGTCAACGGCGCTTGATTTTGCCCGCGCCATTCAAGCGCTGGTCACAGAGGGTCGGCCGACGGGATCTGCGCAGTGTCGAATTTCATGAGCCAAGACTCTGCCACTGTCGCCGTAATTATCCTGACGTTTAATGAGGAGAGACACTTAGCGCGAGCGATCGAAAGCATTCGTGGATTCGCGAAGGAGATCTTCATTATTGACTCATTTTCAACAGATACAACGGTTGAAATTGGCCTAAAACATGGCGCAAAGATTCTTCAAAATCCGTTCGAATATCAAGCCAAGCAGTTTGACTGGGCTCTTGGCAACGCAGGCATCGAGTCAGATTGGGTGATGCGACTCGATGCCGATGAAGTCGTGGAGCCGGATCTTGCTGCAGAGATCGAAGCAAATCTCTGCAGCCTTCCTTCGGATGTGACCGGAGTAAACCTTAAACGCAAGACCATCTTTCAAGGTCGTTTCATTCGGCATGGGGGACGGTACCCGCTCACCCTTCTTCGCATTTGGCGTCGCGGAAAAGCGCGGATTGAGAACCGGATGATGGATGAGCATATTTACCTTACGGAGGGAAGAACTGTAACGTTTCAGGGGGGATTTGCGGATCACAATCTCCTTGACTTGACTTCGTTTACCGAGAAGCACAATCGATACGCAACTCGTGAGGCTCTCGATGTTCTGAACAGCCGACTCAATCTGTATTCGAAGCCTGTTGAACTGACCGGACAGGTTACGGCCCGACAGGCGATATTGAAACGTCTTCTGAAGGAGCGGGTCTACAATCGCATTCCCTTCGAGATTTCTTCAACGGCCTATTTCATTTATCGCTACTTTTTTCAGCTAGGCTTTTTAGATGGGCGCGAAGGTCTTGTTTATCATTTCCTACAGGGATTTTGGTACCGATTTCTTGTAGGAGCGAAGCTTCGGGAATTGGAGCTGGCGGCCTATCAGGCCAAGGATAATCAAGAACTCCGTCGAGAACTCGCTCGTTTGACCGGTCGTCAGTTCAATTTGTGAAGTCTACGGAAAACTGATCGTTCGAAGCGATTTCCTGGGCCTCTTGACTGTGGTGCCGCTTTTTAATCTTTTGGGCAGGCGATCCGGCATAGACATACCATGGATCAAGATCGCTGCTGGCAATGGACCCCAGAGCCAGCACCGCCCCTTCTCCGATGTTCACCCCTGGGCCGACTGCGGCTCGGGCGCAGATCCAAGCGTACGCCCCGATTGACATTCGATACGCGATCAATGGAAAGTCTGGATCGTCGTAGTCGTGCGAGGCGCCGCAAAGATATGAATTCTGTGACAGAATCGCGTGCGTGCCGATGCAGACGCGTGCAGGGTTGTAAATCTCTACGCCATCTGCAGCGGTTACTTTGTCATCGCAAACAAGATTCCACGGTGCCCAAATCCGTGCTGAAGGATAGAAATGACATTGAGCCCCGAGTTTCGCGCCGAAGAGACGCAAAATCCATGCGCGCCATAAATGCAAAGGGCGCGGAGAGTGTCGAAAGAACAGAAACCACCAGAAACTCCATATCGTACGCCGAATTCGATCGCGCAATGGGAAAGCCGGACGAAGGTATGGATCAGTTGCGCCTCTCCAATGTTGTTGCTTGGCGGCATGGTATTCGATCTGTTTCATGAGATTTCATTCTAATTTTATGCCTGTCTGGCGTCAGATCTGCTCTCCGCAATGTTTGGGGGACTCCCCCGTTCAGGTACACCCCAATTTGACGACACAAAAATGGATTTTCTGTCTTTAACGGAAATGGTAGCTCTCTCCGAATGTAAATCCTTTCGGATTAAGCGTATGAAACTGCCCTGTGACCGGACTGTAGAAATTTGGGAAGAAGTCATACGAGTAGTCGACGCGGGTCCAGAGGCGGTTCCACGTCCGATACTCAGCACCACCACCGAATTCCCAGATGCGCTCGTCCTGGTGAACATATGGTAGGCCTGTCGAAGGGAACGAAAGGCTCGCATATCCGATCTCCGCTTTCCCAAACGGCCGCACTTTACGCCAGTGGTGATAGGTGTACATCACACCTCCCTGCCCGGAGAAATACTTGAAATCCGGAGAAGGGCCAGGTCCTGCGAGGATCATTGAGTGACCTTCGACGTTGACGCCAAGCCCATGCCAGATATCCGCAGATGCCCATGCCGATGGCCCCAAGCGATATATCGCGCCACCCCAATCGCCCCACATCAGATCCATCCCGCCGCCTGCGCTGAGATTGAGTCGATTTCTCTCGCCAGCGGGAGCGACTTGAGCCAGACTCGCCGTCGATAATATCAGCGCGCCTACCAGAACCAGCAGCTTTGAGCTCATTGCACATCTCCTAATTCACGTTGAATCACACTGTAGAGTCTTGGCCTCTCAAAGCTTTCACCCAATTTAGGACAACAGCAGAGGGCTAGGACAAGGAACTTCAACTTTCGAGGGCGGCTGGATCCCCTTAACGCTCAACTTTGCTCACAGCTTATCATTGTCATGGCTTCCAATTTCATCAAGAGGTGGAGTGCTGACCGTCGCGGCTCTCCGCAGCTTCCGTGTCCGCGTTTTCATTTCAGGCGTCAGAAAGACTTTAGCGATCGAGCCTACATTCTTAGGATGGCTATTCTGGCTGAAATGGTCAATCAAATCGAATCTTTCCTGTCGTTTTCTCACTCCTCGCGTTGGGAAATCCAATTGGGAGTCAATCAAACTGCCACCGTTATCATTGCGGGTTCGCAGTAGCGATTCAAGTATCTTGTTGAGTACCGCTTCGAAATCGGCTACTCCTTCGTAATCTGAACTCTCGGATCTGTGGCGGCCCGTCGATTGCTCCGATTTCATATCGAGTGTCGCATACGAGCGAGATGCGAAAGAATGGGAGAGGGCAGACGGGAAAAGAGGTCGCGTCGAGACGTTTGAAAGGCGCTTCGGTTCAACGTAACTGTTGCAATCTTGGATAATTTCTTCGCGGAAAACGTGTTTGGATTTCGATCACTCTTTCAAAATACATAAATCTGGATAGATTCGTTGCATGCGTGCGCTTGCTTTCTGCCTCTTGATCCCTAATCGTAATTGTCGTCGCTTCAGTTTTAAGTTTCGATCACGCCTCGTAGATCGGGCTAACCGATGGAGCCTTTAGTCACGTGTCAGATGATAATTATTACCACCTACTCTGATGTACAATCCCTATTATCACCATAGGGCTCAATCGATGAGATGGCGGCTCAAATGGGCCTGAACAGTTGACAGGTGAGCTTGCCTGCCCAAATGAAGATCCCATCGAAATTGGCGGATTCTATGAATCATCGTTAATTCCCGACGAGGAGCGGTATCAGAGCCAAGTTCCCCCTATCACGAAATCCTTCAGCTCAACGCACCAGAAATCTAAGACGATTGGACGATCTACAGGATACCGCTTCCAAAATTCTTGTGTATGAGACGATGTCGACGATGTCCTTGAGACTGTGACATGTGAATACGAGGCTGGAAATCTGTCTTGAGAAGAGCCGCGAGTGGCGACGAAGGTAAATGCGAGCAAAAACGGGAAGATTCTGAAGGATATACGCAATTGGCCTTTTTTGCGTGTTAAGCAGTTCAAATCGAAGCAACCGGAAGCGCCTTATCCCTCGTCTAAATGAATCAGGCCACAAGGCAGGTTCTCCTCAAGGGCCAGAAGCTCGAAATCTCCGGGGTTCGGAGCCGAGTTTTTTCTTGGATACTTCCTTTTCACTTTGAATTGCCCTCACGATGAAGAAAAGAGCGGCGCTGGTCGTGAAGTTCGTTCACTGGATCCTTACTGCGCTTTGGTTCGAAACCTCTTGTCGAACGATTTCTTCTCCGCTCGCGCGGTGTAAATTGTGGGCCGATTCGACCTCTGTAGGCAAATTTCTTCGTGCGCAGTCCGAACCCAGGCAAGAATTGCTGACTCAAGCAACGATTTAGTTCTTCGGAAAAAAGTTCTGTCTGATTGGTCGATTGTTATACATCGAACCGAACCGTAAGACGAACACGACAAGGTGGAAGCGGGGGCCTTAATTTAGAAGGCGCCGATGACAGCCAGGCCCCTAACTTTTGCGGGCGAAACAAGATCGACAGATACTTTCATTTCCGCCTTCGAGCACTGCTTCAGAGGTTATCTAAATTTTGGCGATTGTGTATTCACGCCTCTGCGACCGTTTTTCAGGAGGACCACTGAATGAGTTCCTTTAGTGTTGAAGAATCTCAATTGCTGTTGGATAGTACCGACGCAGAAGTACGGGGGCCCAGAACTGCTCGAAAAGCAGCGATCCGGAATCGCTTTGAACAGGTACTCACATGCGTCGAAATCGCGGGAGATTGGCTGACCGTTGTGCTAGCTGTGAGTTGTGGGTATGGCGTATATCACATTCTGCACCTTGGACGGCGGCTGCAATACCCAACCGGTACTCTTTTATACGTTTCATTTGCCGTCGCCACCTTATTTGTGCTTTTGCTCGATCGCGATGGAGCCTATCGTTCTGGCTCAAGTCTCTTGCGAATTAAGGAGACTGAACGCTCGCTGCGAGTCTCGGTTCAAACGTTCTTGTTGATCGTGCCCGTCACATTTTTTTCCACCTACCTGTTTTCGCGATGGGTTTTCATAATCGCCTTGACCGCAGTGCCGCTTATGCAGGCAATCGAACGGCAGTTGCTTTCTTTGGCGGTTCGCGCACTGCGCGCTCGAGGAGTGGGCGTGCAAAGAGTCGTGATTTACGGTGCCGGCGATAGCGGGCGTAGAGTTTTTTCCGCCCTTGTGAGATCAGCAAAATTGGGATTGAACCCAGTTGTAATTGTCGATGACGACCCGGATTTGAATGGGCACTTGATCTATGAGTACGCCTATCGCAGAGGGCATTCGGTAAAGGTGATCCCTGGTCCGATTACAAAGGAACTCCTTGAACAGCACCGGTGCGACTATTTGATGATTGCGATCCCAAATTTAAATGCCGACAGGTTTTCTGAAGCGATGCACGTCGCCGAAACTGCAAACTCCCGTCTTGCTTTCCTTCCAGGACATGCATTAATCGCTGAGGAGTGGACAGAGCGAGCAGATATCGATGGAATCCTTCTCAGCGTCGTCGGCCGGTCAGGTAAGGATTGGCACTACGACTTAGCCAAGAGACCTTTTGACTTGCTAGCCTCTGTAATACTGATAATTCTGCTCTCGCCTCTATGGCTAGTCGTAGCGGCCTTAGTGTATTTTGACTCCAAGGGTCCGATCTTCTTTCGACAAGAGCGCGTTGGGCGGAATGGAAGATTGTTTAACCTCTACAAATTCCGCTCGATGCACACAGCGGCTCCAAAGTACGGATTTTCTCCAACCGATCCCTCCGATCCAAGAATCACGCGCATTGGTCGATTTCTCAGGCGAAGTAGCCTTGACGAATTACCTCAGTTGATCAATGTGCTGAAAGGCGAAATGTCTCTTGTGGGGCCGCGACCTGAGATGCCATTTATCGCACGACGATACGACGCAGTGCAGCGGCGAAGACTGGAAGTAACCCCGGGGATTACGGGCCTTTGGCAATTGAGCGCAGATCGTGCGCTGCTAATTCATGAAAACATTCAATACGACCTGTATTACATCCGCCACCGAAGCTTTTTTATGGATTTCGCGATCCTTTTGCACACTCTTTTTTTTGCAATGCATGGAATTTGATTGCTAGCCTTAATTTCAAAACTAAGGCTATCCACAGATAGGCGGAATACGCTCATCGGGACGTAACTTCGAAATTGGAAATGCTTGATCTGACTCATGCGCTAGACATGATGAGTGAGCCCCAACGGCCAAAGACTTGAAAGTGGGTCTCTCAAGAAGCCTCTTATCATAGTTTTGCGGGGACATACATTCAACCGTTGCGATTCGCGGGAGTTGTATCAGGGCCCTCCTCTGGTTGAGCTTGTTGCCTTCCCAATCACAATCACAGCGACGTGGCCCGATCCGAGCGGCATAGCAAACGGACTGGACTTTCTGAAAAGCCTATGAGCCAATGGGGCAACGCGGAAGAATCTGCATCTAATGAGGAAAGCCTGCTTTGATCGGGAGACATGATCGGTTTAACCTTAATGCATGCGTCGGCAGTCTTCCTCAAGGCCAACTCAGAGAGATGCCATTTCCATTTGGAAATCAATGTTGTAGGTGATATTCTCAGCGAACAGCATGATCGAAAAGCGACTTCATGAAGTTTGTATGATCGATAGAGCTTGCTTACCTCGTCCTTTCAACCGGGAGATTCTCAACAGCATGCGGCGCAGCGCAGTAGATTTAGACGAACCTCTATCCAAGTGAGGATGGCGAAGCCATGAATGTGCGGTCGACATGGATTCTTTAGATATTCGGCGATTCAAGAATTCCGGGAGAGAAGATTGGTGAACGAGCGGAAGCGCAAGTAAATGGCTATTCGCGATTGCCCGCTTGTGAACGCCCAAAGCGGCATTTTAACTACGCCTCCAGATCTGCTCGTTTGGGCTCTCTAAACAGTTGAAGGTTGGCAAGTGCCGTACTTGTCCTCCGGAGAACAATCTCTAATCTTGGGATTGGTATTCCCGTACCTATCGAAAAGCAAGGTTGCTCTCAATTTGCTCCCTAGTTGGCAATTCTTGTTAAGGGGCTGCATCGCAAAGCTTCGGAACTCTTCCAATCAAATGTCTCCTCGCTTATTTCGCCGATCTGGGTCTCGATCAAATTCAAGCGGAATCAAATTTCAGGAACGTTGTGAACGTGATGCACGCCTTTATCGCCCAACCGAGGTTGAGTCTCTCTTGGTGGTCGAAGCAAAGCACAACGCGAACTTGGATGGGTTAGCCTCGCACATTATTTGAAGATCTGGTCATGGAAATGGTTGAGGGGGATTTGAAGGCTGCGGAGCGAGATGCGGTTGTGCATAAGCATGGATACGCTGATTTTAGTTTAGTGAACACTCAGAGAAATTGACCGTATTGAGATAGCCATTTGGAAATACGCTGTCCGCCATTTCCGACGTGCAGGTCTGGCGAACATTGTTTGCGCACCCGGAAGCCGCACTGCAAAAAATGCTTCTCGTTTCCGTAGGCTGGCACCGCGAGGTAAGGGGAATTGCATGTCAAACATGGAATGCGGCAATCGGTCCAACGCGTCCAATGGACGCCGGAACACTAAGGTTCAGCACTCCTGCTCGGATCGAGAAGTTGACGAAGCCTCGATTCCCATTCGGCGTACCAATATTCTTGGTATTGGGATAAGTCTTACAAACATGAGGCAGGCTGTAAAGGTATCTGAGGAGCATATTCGCTCCAACTCAAAGGGCTACATTTGCGCCACCGACGTCCACACAATAATTGAGGCGCAATCAGATTCAGCCTTGCGTTCTACATTAAATCGATCTGTCTTGACGACTCCGGATGGGATGCCACTCGTTTGGATAGCTCGGCTGCGAGGCTGGAAACAAGTCGGTCGCGTATACGGTCCGGACTTCATGCTGGAAGTCTGTCGCCATTCAGTTCAATTTGGGTACAAGCACTTCCTTTACGGGGGATGCGAGGGTGTCGCAGAACGTCTACGAGACACGCTGATCACACGCTTTCCAGGCCTTCAAATAGTTGGCACATATAGTCCACCATTTCGGGCGCTGAATGAGGGCGAGGAAGCCAGTTTATCGAAAATTGTCGAGGAACTGAAACCCGACATATTCTGGGTAGGTCTCGGTTCTCCAAAGCAAGAGCGATTCATGGCTAAGTATCACAAGATATTTGACGCCAAACTGATGGTTGGTGTCGGAGCTGCTTTTGACTTTCATAGCGGAAGAGTCAAGGAGGCGCCGGAATGGTTGAAGGAGTCTGGATTTCAATGGCTCTATCGGGTCATCCAGGAGCCTCGACGTTTGTTAAGGCGTTACATTTCATGTATCCCTCAGTTCCTGGTCGGAATTATCTTGCAGACTACAAAAGCCCGTCGTTACAAAGAAATCTCCTAGTCAATCTTCGATCAGCCCTCAGCAAATATTTGTAAGCGGAAGTATAGAAATAAAGGGAGATCACTATATTCATTTCTGCTCAGACAAGTCGCTCAACAGCAATGTCCTTAGATGTTGATCGGATCAGCTCTTCCACGACAGATGCCCCCCTAATTTTACTGTTGCCTAGGACCTCGATGTTCAGTGGACGCCTGCATCCGATCTTTCGGCTTTCCACGTTAGGCAATTATTAAATCTAATTCTGGCGAGTAGGCGATGATCTAACGATTCAAGTCTAAAAGACGAGCCGTTCGTCAAACGATTGCGCAACTTGCCACAATTATTCCGAAGTCCAAGAAGAATTGCATCCGCTTAGCAAAGTCACAGAATGAACCAACGCACGCAATGTCCGAACGACAACACGCCACTGTTTCCCCTGGTTAGCATTCTGATTAATAACTACAATTATGCAAAGTACGTTAAAGACGCGGTGGATAGTGCTTTGGACCAGAACTATCCCTTTGTGGAGGTCGTCGTCGTAGACGATGGTTCTACTGACGACTCGCTCCAGGTGCTCGCATCGTTTGGCAAGAGGATCCATCTGATAGTTCAGGAAAATGCTGGCCAAGCAGCGGCCTTCAATGCTGGTTATCGTGCAAGTAAAGGTGACATCATATGTTTTTTAGACGCAGACGACCTTTTTACCCGCGAGAAGGTGGAAAGCGTTGTCAAAGTCTTCAAAGACAACCGCGATGTCAGTTGGTGTTTTGACACGCCATTATGGATCGAAGGTGCAAGCAAAAACCCCTTAAAACACCCAATTGGTCTTACTGAAGGAAGGTGCGACATGCGTGCCACACTCGAGCGCGGCAGGACTCCTCATATGCCAACTGCAACCTCTGGTCTTTCCTTTCGGAGATATCTCCTAGACCGGATACTTCCAATGCCGGAATTGATTCGTATAACTAGCGATAATTACATAAAACTCGCGGCGACCATAAGCGCACCGGGCTGGATTGACAATCGGATGCTTTCCCTGCAGAGAATACATGAAACCAACGCTTATACTAATCGCACATTTGGCAAAGAGCGCTTAGTGGGCCGCACCGATTTCCTAGGGGGAATATTCTTGGCCAGGAATTTCCAAGGCTTGCGTCGAGTCGGCTTTAAGATGTTTTGCAGGGGGCTTGCGTGGCTTTGGATGACTGAGGGGATTGAACGTGACTTGAAGCCGCTCGTCACTGAGCAATTCAAATCGATGAAAAATCTCGCAAAGGTGAATGCATGGGGACGCATCATGAGCTGGGCGATCCGATACCAATCCCGGAGATTATTGCGCACTTTTCGACGACGGGCACGCGGTTCTCTCACCGAGCCGTCGAGTTAGTCAACCATGCTACACTACGGGCAATTGTGCTCGAAATTTGTCTCGCGCCCGATTATAAACCGGAAACTACACGCGCCCCTACCAAAGCAGATTGAGTCCCGATTCTTTTTAGGTAGAGGTTGAGGAAGCATACTTAAAAAAGGCAAAGTCATCAATCTACGGCGTCCGTGCTGTACCGCTGGGCTACCCCGGCTTTTTGCTTGCGTTGAAGCCGCCTTCAATTGGAGTCATCGAAAATAGTCGAAATGAAAATATTCTATTTCGCAATAAAAGACGCACAGGCAGTGCTGGAGCGTTAACCGCCCCTTCGCATTACGATTTTCGCCATTCGCTTTTGATTAAGCACTAGGGTTAACTTATCTCTCAGAGAGTGTGAACACCAAAATGAATCAGAGAGCAAAAGGGACGAGCGCATGAAATCAACTATACCTCCCTCCTTACGGCCCGACACAATTGCAATTGATATCGATCTTGAGAGCGACGATTTGTCCTTTCGTCAAGCGGCTCGGACGTTGCGAAAGAGGGGGAGAATTGTATTGGCGACGGCGCTCACGATAATGACTCTTGCGCTGATTGTGTCCATGCTCCTACGTCCCTACTACAAGTCAACCGCAACAATTGAGATTGAGCAAGGCGGCAACGATCTTGGAGCCGGTCTTATGGGCGCGGTTGCAGCAAACCTGACCGGAGAGGATGATAGCAAGAATGCGCTTCAAACTGAAGTGGCAATTTTGCAGAGTGACGATCTCGGAATCGAAACCATCGAACGGATCAATTTCGAGGGCCATGAAGCAGCTGGCCAACGCTCAAATCAAGAAGGCGACAGAAGTTCGGAAGAGCGTGGACTCCCGTTGAGCCAAGCTCCAAGAATCAGAGCCAAATTGCTAGGGGACTTTGAAGCACACCTTAAGGTAATCCCGATCCCCGATACTCAGCTGATCCAGGTTACATTTGAGGATCCGGATCCTCGGTTTTCGTCAGAAGCCGCGAATTCCCTCATTGACCAATATATCCAGGACCGCCTCCAGCGTAGAAATTCCTCAATGACCCAAGCGACCGATTGGATGGCGAGCGAGCTGGACGGTTTGAAGAAACAAGTACAAGGTTCGGAGCAAAACCTCTTCAACTATCAACGGGATAGTGGACTCATTGTATCTCCAGGCGGTACAGCGAATGGCGGAGAGTCCCCAACGGCGACTAGCCCTGTCCTGGAAAGGCTTACCCAGTTGAATGAAACGTTGGTTAACGCAGAGACGAAGCGGATTACTCAAGAGGCGCTATACGAACTTGCAAAATCGGGAAATATGGATGCGCTTTCGAGTTCTGCCGTGGAAATGCAAGCATCTGGAGCGGACGAGTCTCAGTCGGCCATATTCACGCGGCTCGTTGCATTGAGACAACAGGAGACCACACTGGATCTCCAGGTCGCGGCAGGCAGCGAGAGCTACGGCGCAAAAAATCCGCATTTGATCGAATTGCAGGAACAATTGAGAACACTCCACAGCGAAATGAAAACAGAAATTGAACGCATACTTAATTCGGTGAAAAGCAATTACGAAGCTTCTCTTGAAGCTGAGAATGGCATTCGTGCAGCCTATGAGAAAGAAGAGCAAGAAGCATTCAAGATGAACGACTCCGCGATCAAGATGGCTGTCCTGCAGCAGGAGGCGAAGTCGATGCGAACGCTCTATCAAGATCTGTATACAAAACTACAGGAGTCGAGACTATCGGTTGGTACCCAAAGCACGAATGTGGAAGTTATTAGCAGAGCGCTCGCTCCTTCAAGTCCAGCGCATCCAAGGAAGGGGCTGAATACTTGTGTTGGTTTGATGGCAGGGCTTGTCCTGGGGATCCTGCTCGCCTTCCTTGCGGAGTCGCTCGACGACACAATTTCGACGCTTCATGAAGTAGAACGTCTAAGTGGTGCTCCAGTTTTGGCAGCAATTCCTAACTTTCAGATATCTGCCGTAAATCGTGAAGACAGTGGCAAAACGGTTAGAGTCTCGAAAACGAGACTTCCCGCGCCAACGGGAAGAGAATCGTCAGAAGTACTTGAGGCTTATCGAACACTCAGAACCGCGATTCTGCTTTCAAACCCTGGGAAGCCACCTCGGACCTTACTCGTCTCGAGCGCAGTGCCCAGCGAAGGCAAGACGACAACCTGCTATGGCCTAGGTAGATGTTTTGCAGCCCTCGGGAATCGCGTGCTTTTAATCGACGCGGATATGAGGAGGCCGGCGCTGCATCGTCAAACTCAAACCAGCAATGACCGTGGCCTGAGTAATCTTCTCACCTCAAATGAACACTTCGAAGCGTTTCTAAAAAGCGATAAAGAATTGAAGGATCTATTGATTCTTCCTGCGGGCCCAATCCCGCCCAACCCGGCAGAACTTTTAGCGTCGGGCGTTTTCGACAGTCTGCTGTCTGAGCTTTCATCGCAATTCGATCTTATTTTGCTTGATAGTCCGCCGGCAATGTTGGTTGCAGATGCATCGATTCTTTCTGTGAAGGTAGACGAAGTGATCGCAGTGGTCAAGTGGGGATCGACCAAGCGTTCCGCCGTGACAAGACTGTTTGAGACACTCAGGCGAAACGGAGCGAAAATTCTGGGCGTCGTGCTGAATTCAGTGGATACACAATCGGCAGATTACTACTACGAACGTGGATATTATGGAACAGACTATCTGAGCGAGGGGAAAAATGGTAACTGATAAGTGCGATCAATGTTCGCTTTGCCACCTGAAGGTTATTCGCTTAGCCTTTCTCGGTGCGATGTTGGTTCTGACAACCTCTCGATCATTGCCGCAGACGGGATCGTTGACGGCCAACGCGGCGCCGGAACGCAAGTCCGTCGATCACCCAAATGGAGCCAAATCGAACTTGGAGGCGTTGCCGGCAATCGCACCGCAAGACATTTCAAATGTGAAACTCACGCCGGGAAGCGCAATCGAGATTCATGTCTTTGAAGAGCCCGATTTGGATGGAAAATATCGCATCGATGCGCGCGGAAATATCTTACTGCCATTGGCGGGGTCAGTACGATTGGGTGGAATGACAATAAGAGAGGCAGAGGGAGAGATCTCAAGAAGGCTAATCGAAGCGCAGATACTAAAAGTGGCAAGTGTCGTGATAGATCTGGACCAAATCAGCGTGCCAAATGTGACCGTTGCCGGCGAGGTCACTTCCCCTGGAGTCTTTAACCTTCTAAGCGCCCAGCCGCTCGGCGAAGTTCTCTCGATGGCGGGCGGCGAGACCCAACTCGCTGGAAGTGAAATCATTGTGGAACACAACAATGTTTCCCCTAGCACCGAAGAGATCGTCAATTACAACCGCAATGAAAATGACTTATCGACTTTGTCAAGAACGATTGAACCGGGGGATTCAATTTACGTCAAGAAGGCGGGTATCGTGTATGTCCTCGGAGCGGTTGGCCGCCCGGGTGGCTATGTCATGCAAGAGGCGGGGAGCTTAAATGTTGACCAGGCACTCGCGCTGGCGATGGGTACCTCGATTGAGGCGAAGACCAACGATATAAGGGTATTCCGTAAAATGGCAGGTGGAAGCCTTGTCGAGATGCACGTAAGTTACAAAGCTATTAATAGCGGGAAGGCCGCTCCGATCGCCCTGAAAGCCGAAGACATAATCTACGTTCCGCCAAGCCGGGGGAAGGAGGTTTTACTTCGCGGCGGGATCTCAGTGATCAACGCGGCGGCCACCGCCGCAGTCTACAGTGCAACCTTCTAATACAAAGAAAATATCATGGACTTGAAGGTTTCGGTCGTATACTGCGGCACTTGCCGCGGAGCCGAGGCCGACAAGGGGATGCAGTTCTAGCCAAGGCATTGACTTACGCACCGACCAAGGGCCGCAGCAATCAGGCAATTCGTAAAGTTAGACAAACTGCAATTCCGAAGAAAATGGCTCTCAACCTATCCGATTCGCAGGAACGCATTGAAACCCGCCGAGCACAGCACCGTCGTTAGGAATTCATGCAAGTGATTCAAACCATCGCGCGAATATTGACGATATTTCGTGTCCGCTCGTTTGATACATCTACAGAGGGAGGGCGGTCAAACGAGCGATACCGGCGTGCTGCATGGACTGCAATGTCCGCTGGAATGGCACGGGCGATCGCGTTACTGGCGTCTTTCATTTCGGTTCCGCTTACCTTTAGTTATCTAGGCACTGAAAAGTACGGCCTATGGATGGTACTGCTTTCGATTATTGCGGCAATGGGATTTGCTGATCTTGGCATCGGAAATGGACTGGTTAATGCAATATCTGAGGCCTACGGGAAAGATAATCGTCCTCTCGTCAGAGAGTATCTTACTAGCGCACTTGTTCTGCTCTTTTTTGTCGCTATGGCCCTGGCTAGTGCCGGCGCGATAGCCTTTCCTTTTGTGCCTTGGATGCGCGTGTTCAACGTCAGGTCATCTCAAGTTGTCTTCGAAGGGGCTCATGCTTTCCTGATCCTTTTCGCTTGGTTCGTAATAAATATTCCGCTAGGGGTCGTCGCGCGTGTGCAGGCCGGACTTCAAAGGGGGTATTTTCCTCAAATAATCAACTCGGCGGGCAGTATCGTCACCCTTTTCGGGTTGCTGGTGGTAATTCACTTGCATGGTTCACTCGCATGGCTGGTCTTTGCCACCACGTTTGGTCCTCTCGCCGCGAGTGTTCTGAACGGCTACATTCTCTTTGCTCTTAACCCCTGGCTCCGTCCGGTGTGGCATGCCTTTCGCGCAGAATCTGCACGGAGAATCTTTAACCTCGGCCTCATGTTTTTCGTCCTTCAGTGTGGATTCGCCGTAGGATTCACATCCGACAATATTGTAATTTCTCAAGTACTTGGAGCCGCGGCAGTTGCGTCTTACGCGGTGCCACAAAAACTCTTCAGTATCGTCGGTCTTGTTATCACGATGGCAGTGAGTCCTCTATGGCCGGCCTACAGCGAAGCGATCTCTAGGGGAGATGTTATCTGGGTTCGGCGTACGTTTTTTAGATCTCTTTGGATCACTCTAGGTGCCGCGGTGCCGGCGTGTGCGCTGCTTATTGTAATTGGACCTTGGGTGCTCAAGACCTTCTTTGGGAAAACTCTCCAAGCGTCTTTGACTTTATTAATAGTCTTAGGGGTTTGGGGTGTTGTCAATTCTCTCTCGATCGCGGTCTCTATGTTACTGAATGGGGCAGGCGTTCTCGTGCCTCAGGCTGCTACGACTGTGGTTGCTAGCCTAGTGAACCTTGCCGCTTCAATTGTATTGACTCGAGATATTGGCGTGAGCGGCGTGTGCTTGGGGTCTATCATAGGACAGATAGGGATAACATTGCCTATGTGCTTGATCCTAATTAATGCCCTGTTCAAGCGTCTGGATCAGCAGGCAAGAATCCGGGACGGCGTAAAGGCTGGGACTGCATGGTAAATGTCACTGATATCGAATATCAACCCTTTGACCAGAGATGCTCTCGATGCTGACCCCTCTATCTGAGAAATGCAAAATATGCTCCTCGCAGTCCGCATTATTCGATCGCGGGCAGATTCTGCACAGGCACGCCGTTCAATATTATAGGTGCGAAAACTGCGGATTCATCCAGACCGAGTCGCCGTATTGGCTTGAGGAGGCATACTCTTCGGCGATCAGCCGACTTGACACGGGAATCTTATCCCGAAATCTCCGAAATAGGGATCTTACTTCTTCCTTGCTTAACCTGCTTTTCCCAAACGCTCGACGCCTTTTGGACTTTGGCGCAGGGCATGGAATATTTGTTCGCTTAATGCGCGACAGCGGATTCGAGTGCTTCTGGCAAGATCTCCATGCGACGAACGACTACGCGCGTGGCTTTGAGCACAAAGCAGGACAGCAATACGATTTGTTGACGTCATTTGAAGTCCTCGAACACCTTACAGATCCTCTTGCTGGTTTGTCAGAAATGGTGAGTCTTTCTCCGAACGTATTTGTGTCGACGGAATTACTTCCGAATCCAGCACCAAAGATCTCCGAATGGTGGTATTACCTTCTTGCGAGTGGCCAGCATATCTCATTCTTCACTCATGCTTCTCTCAAAATCATTGCCGACCGCTTCGGTCGTCATCTCCTCTCGCGTGGTCCGTATCATCTTCTATCCACCAATCCACAAAGTAGGCTTCGCTTCAGGTTTTCCCTGGGCGATTCGCGATCAAGAGTCGTAAACGTCATTCGCAGGCGGCCAAGCTTGCAGCAGTCGGATTTTCAATTCTTGAGTAGCGAAGCACTCTGGCCTCGAAGTTAAAAGGCTATCTTCACTTTTTGTCTGAATCAACTTGGCAGGATGAAAGGACTCTAATCGACAGTGATTCGAAGGTTACGCATCGCGATCGACTGCAGGATTGGCGACCCTAGCCAAGGGACTGGAACTGCAGTTGCGGCATTGGCTCGGGCGTTATCCAAATCGGAACGCTGCGACCAGAGTTACACATTCGTGATCCGCAAGGGAATGTCTGACTGGCTCGGACCAAATGTCTTTGGGCCCTGCTTGATGGAAGAAGTGCCACTCGCTCAGCGCTCTCGGATAAGGACCGCTTTAGGCTCAATTCAACCGCTCCGATCCTTATGGCAACAACTGAGAGGACAACGAGTTCGCGTTCCTGGATCTGACGGATTCGTAGAATCGAGAGCATTCGACCTCGTTCATTTTCCAACCCAGATGGCTTATCTGACAAAACTGCCATCAATCTATCAACCGTGGGATCTTCAACACGTGCATTACCCGGAGTTTTTTTCTCAAGAAGAAGTGGAACGGCGGGAAAGGCATTACCGCGCTTTCTGCGCAAATGCGTCAGCCGTGTGCGTGCAAGCGGAATGGACTAAGCAAGACTTGATTCGTCACTTTGCCTTGGAAAGCAGCAAGATCACAGTGATTCCATGGGGATCAATCCTGGACGCGCAAAAGAAACCAGAAGAACCAGAAATTGATGCAACGGTTAAAAAATATAATCTATCGCGGCCTTGTTTCGTTTATCCGGCGGCTACCTGGCCTCATAAAAATCACCAGCTAATTTTGCATGCGCTCTCGATCTTGAAAAGAGCTTATCGACTGGAGCCGCAAATTCTATTCACGGGTTCTACGCGGAACCATAAAGAGAAGCTAGAGTCGTTGGCATTAGAACTCGGCGTGCATAAACAAGTTCGATATCTGGGGTTTCTAGAGGAAAGAGAGCTGCAGGCAGTCTATCTGATATCTGTCGCCTTGATTTTTCCAAGCAGATTCGAAGGATTCGGATTGCCAATTCTTGAAGCTTTTGAAGCTGGCCTGCCAGTGGTTTCTTCTAACGCCACCACCTTACCGGAAGTTGCGGGGGGCGCCGCGATGTATTTTGATCCCGATGCCCCCGATGAGTTGGCGTCACACATGAAGTCAATTCTCGAGAATCATTCCCTTAGAGAGAAGATGGCTGAACAAGGCAAGATGGCTCTCTCGCGTTTTTCGATGCAAGAAACAGCTAGGAGATTTCAGTCGTTGTATGATCGTATCGCTAAGCGTTCCTGCCAGCTGGCGAGTGGTAATCAGAATGCGCTAGGAGACAAGAAATGACCAAGCGAGCACTGATTTGTGGCATTTCAGGACAGGATGGTTCTTATCTCGCGAAACTCCTTCTAGAGAAGGGCTTTGAAGTGTGGGGCGGCTCCCGCGATGCCGAGGCTGCTGAGTTCAAGAACCTGAAGCAATTGAGGGTATTCAATTCCGTACGTTTGCTCTCGCTTAATTTGCGCGATATCGGAACCATCATTGGATTACTACGAAAGGTCCAGCCAAGTGAAGTGTTTAGCTTAGCTGGCCAAAGTTCCGTTGCGTTGTCGTTTGACCAGCCGGTTGAGACTTTCGAGAGTATTTCATTGGGTACTGTCAATTTGCTGGAGGCGATACGGCTAACCGACCCGAGCATCCGTTTTTACAATGCCAGTTCAACAGAATGTTTCGGAGATACCGGGCATTTGGCAGCAAATGAAGCGACGCAGTTTCATCCTAGAAGTCCATATGCCGTCGCAAAGGCATCTGCGTACTGGACGGTGGTAAATTATCGCGAAGCTTATGGCATGTTTGCCTGTAACGGTATACTCTCCAACCATGATTCGCCGCTGCGTCCGATGCGATTTGTGACTCGTAAAATAATCCATGCCGTCGCATCTCTAGCTATTGGAAAGGAATCGCGCCTCTCTCTTGGAAATCTAGATATCGAAAGGGATTGGGGATGGGCACCAGAATATGTAGAAGCGATCTCGTTGATGCTGGAGCATCCATATGCTCAAGACTTTATAATTGCAACTGGTCACAGTCACACACTTACAGAATTTGTTGACGTTGCTTTTGACCTTATAGGAAAGCAGTGGCGCGAATTTGTAACGAGCACTGAATCCTTAAGGAGACCTACTGACATTCAGAAGAGCAAAGTTGACCCATCGAAAGCTAAAAATCAGTTGGGGTGGAGAGCAAAGGTGCATATGGAGCAGGTCATAAGTTTCATGTTAGAAGCAGAAATGAAGAACCTTCATGACCATGAAGGGGGCCCGAAGTAGCTTCGGGTTCTGGTGGCATTCCTTGGGATTTTCGCGCTTGCACCTAATCACAGATGTCGTAGCCAATCCGATTGAGATCGGTGCGAAACCACTGTTGCGAAATGAACGCGGCAAGCTTCCTCAGATGGATTAAGGGAATGCGAGTCCTATTTGCTCATAATCGATATTTGTTCCGCGGCGGCGAAGATGAATCGCGGGAACAGGAAATCACCATGCTTCGCTCCCGTGGCGTGGAAATCGTAGAATATGTAGTCAACAATCGAGATCTTCAGGTCCAGAACAAATTACTGGCGGGAATTCGCTCGGTGTGGAATGCGAATGCCTATCATCGAATGGTTGGTATTCTTCGTGAGAATAATCCAGATATTGTAAAGGTAGATAATTACTTTCCGCTTCTCTCGCCCTCCATTTTTGCGGCAGCTAAGTCGATGGGAATTCCTGCGATTTTATCTGTCCGAAATTATAGGCTAATTTGTCCATCCGCAACTCTCTTCAGAGACGGAAGTGTCTGTAAAGACTGCGTTGGGAGGAAGTTTGCGACGCCAGCGATACAACATCGGTGCTATCGCGGGAGCTATCTACAATCGTCAGCAATTGCACTCGGTAATGCCTATGCTCATTTTCGAGGAGTTTGGTCAGATGACGTGAGCCACTACATTGCAGTCAGCGACTCCGTGAAGCAGCTTCTCATACGAGGAAGTATTCCTCCAGAGAAAATATCTGTTAAGCCAAACTCAATTGCAGACACAGGCCCAGGTGAAGGCGACGGCGGATATGCAGTCTACGTGGGTCGGCTGACGATGGAGAAGGGGATAGGAACTCTTCTTGAAGCCTGGCGCCAAGTCGGACAGAGGCTTCGGCTAAAGATCATCGGTTCAGGTCCTCTCGAGAATCTTGTTCGCCAAGCGGCAATCGAAACAGAGGGGATTGAGTTCCTGGGCCAGAGGTCTCTTGCAGAAGTATGTATCCATATCGGCCAGGCCAATGTTCTCATTTTTCCGTCAGAATGGCTGGAACCCTTTGGTCGAACAATCGTGGAAGCGTATTCAAAAGGAACCCCCGTGATCGGAGCGGACACAGACCCCATTCGACACATGATCGTTGACGGCGAGACAGGAGCGCTATTCCGACCAGGAGACGCACGGGATCTTGCGAATAAGGTGCTGGCACTATTCGCAGATGGTGAAACACGCTACTCCATGCGCCTGCGGGCGCGAGCAAGATACATTGCTAATTATTCTGAAGAATCAGGATATGCACAAATGATGAAGATATTTGATCATGTTCTTGCCGACGGACCGGCATAGCAGCGGTACCATCACCTCGGTGCGGCACGACAACGGAAAAGGCTCTTAAGAATGCGCAAATTGCAGCGAATTTGGCTGAAGTGGTTGATTTTTGTCCTCTTCGGCTACTTCCTTCTCGGAAAAGGCTTTGCCTATCTTTTCTTGGGAGAAATCCTCCTAGCATCGGGAATTCTTATCTTTCTGTTGTCGCGCAGAATCATGTTAATCGTCTCTGATCCATTGTTGCTGTTATGGTTCGCGTTCGCGTTTTGGGGGTTTTGTCGGACGGTTCCTTATGTCGGACAGTTTCGATTTGATGCTATTCGAGATGACGTGATTTGGGGATATGGTATCGCCGCACTATTAGTTGCTGCGTTTGTAAATCACAGCAGTCAGATATCCGGCGCGCTAAATACGTATCGCAAGTTTCTCAGGTGGTATCTTCCTATCATTCCAATCTTGCTTATCCTTTCAATCGCGCTGAGTTCCAGATTACCGAAGATTCCGTGGTCCAACGGAGTGAGTATAATTCACCTCAAGGCAGGCGATGTCGGCGTCAACATCGCTGTTGCAGGCGTGTTTCTGCTCTTCTTCACAGATAAACGCAATAGCTTCGCACTGGCGAGGTCAGGGGTATCCCTCTACGGTGCGGCGGCGATTGCTGGATGGTGGGTCACTGTGCTCTTCATCCTTGCGGCAAACCGAGCTGGAACATTGGCAATTGTTGGCGCCCTCCTGCTCGTCTTGATCATGCGAGCGCATGAGAGTGCAGAGAAAATTCTAATCATCGGATTTGTCGGGGCGCTGATCACGGGATCGACCTTTCTCGCATTTCCACCGAGCTTGACCTTGGCGGGTAGGACTTTCAACTCCGAAGTTCTCGTTAAGACGCTTGGCAGTATGGTGGGCGGATCGGGAGAAGGCACAGGTCATGAAACCACTGCACAGTGGAGGCTCAAATGGTGGTCGAACATCGCCAACGAGACCTTTTATGGTCCGTACTTTTGGACAGGGCGAGGCTTTGGCCAGAATCTCGCAATTGTGAATGGCCCCTATGGAGCAGCGGCCTCGCGTGAGGAAGTTACGCTTCGTAGTCCCCACAGCGGGACAATGACAGTCTTGGCTCGAATGGGTGTCCCCGGACTTCTACTCTGGGCTTCTATAAACATATTGTTCGCAGTTCGCATGGTGAGGGCCCAACGATTGGCTGTCAAGCGGGGTTCACTCTTCTGGGGTAGGCTGACACTTTGGATTTTGGCGTCTTGGCTTGCAACTTTGATAGATCTAAGCTTTGACGTATATTTGGAGGGACCACAAGGCGGAATCTGGTTTTGGACAATTATTGGCTTCGGAATTGCTGCTATGAGAATTCAGAAGCATGAATTGAAGGGCCCGCAGAATTCTCTGCAGCATCCATCTGAGCAAATCGATGCGGCCCTATTGGCCCGCTCTTAGAGGCAATCTGGTGAGGGCAAAGGACCATGCTAAGACAAGTTGGGTGGAATTGACGCCTCGGGTGCGCGATGCCTCTCCATTTTGCAATTCCGGCTTGCGATATTGCGCCACTCAACCTGCTGTTGAAAGCAGTTTTGACTTTGTCGTTCAGGTCAATAAAGTCCATCGAGAGAAAAGGAACTAGGCCAAGAGAGGAATGCGCATGAAATTTACCGCAGAGATGCACTTGCCGAAGGGGATGAACCTGCCTGTGCAACCTTCGAACCGGAGTCGAAGTTCACTCGAACGTTCATGGCTGAGCTAGCTACGAAGAAGAAATAATCCGAGCCTTCGTCAGTACAGAGATGCAGGAGAACACTTGCCTTTGCAAGACTTGTTCTGGCTCTTCGCAACGAAGTCATCGGTTCCGAAGGTCATTGGAAAGGATCCGCCTTGAGATCCATCGGAAAACTCGCGACACACCGTAGCGTCCTCCGGAACCTAGCAAGCTGTTTTCCATCGAACGCGTAAGTGGAGGGCGATCTTCCGAGATTCTTCACCTAAATCTGCAGCTGTTGGTCGTTCGTCGGTTCGCTCCGAGTTCCTGAAGTGCTCGCGCGGAGTCCGTCATCGCAGCTCAAGGAACATTCCAGTTTGATATCTACCATACGTCATTGCCGAGCAAAGAATACGGTGATTAATGATCGAGCGAAAATACGTTGAATCCCTAACGGGACTTAGAGGATTTGCTGCGGTATTTGTAATGCTTTATCATTACCGCTTATATATTCTCACAGGCGGAAGACTCCAAACCGCACTCGAGCATGGGTACTTGGGGGTCGATCTGTTCTTTGTCCTAAGTGGCTTTGTAATGAGTATGACATATCGAGATATGTTTGTTGACAAATATAAAATAAGACAGCACTTATACTTCCTTGGATTACGGCTCGCCAGGCTTTACCCGATCTACGCCATCGTAACGATTGCAACAATCATCGTCCGAATCGTAGTCCATGGATTCTCGGCTGCGGGGTCCCCTCGGGAGATTATCTGTAATGCCCTCTTAATACAAAATTGGGGCTTATCTCGAAGTATCGTCGGACCCGCATGGTCGATCAGTGTCGAGTGGGCTCTCTATCTCTTGTTCCCCTTTCTTGCAGTGCTCGTCTTGTTGCGTCGGCCTCGATGGGGGGCATTGCTGGGCATCATGAGCGTGGTGAGCTTATTTGCACTCGCGTTTCTGCCGGAGTCAATTGTAAGAATTTCAAGGTACAAGGGTCCGATGGATATCGTGAATCCATTCGAACCGGGGGCGCTCATTCGAGGCATTTCTGAGTTCATCTTAGGGATGCTTGCATGGAGGATATCGCAAACTAGTGTTGCGAATACAATAAGATATAGAAACTGGCCGGCAATCTTCGCGTTCTTAATTCTCACAGTTTCTCTGTGCGTAAATAATGCAGATGTTTTTGTTGTTACTGTATTTCCTGCGGTGCTCATCCTGATTTCGGAACCGTCGACACTCGCCGCCCGGATTTTGAGTTCGAGGCCCGTTCTCTGGTCGGGAGACATATCCTATTCCCTATATCTGCTCCATCAGCTTGCGGGTGACTTGAGCACCTCCCTTTTAAAGCACGTCATCCATCTGACGGGTTCGCATGTTTTTATTTGGTATGCAGTGGCATTGAGTACCGCATTCTGCGCGGCCAATTGCAGTTACCGATATATTGAAAAGCCATCGCGGAAACGACTTCGGACGCTGATTGAGTCCGGAGGCTGGCTGAGGGTACAACCGGAGCCAAACCTGCTGATGACAAGAAAGTAAATGGCACGGAAGACTTCTGGCGAGCAAATTAGATCGGATAGTCTTGCGATGGATATTTAATTGCGAGACGCCGGAGACATCGGCGGTATCTCATCTTGGAAATCGCCGCGTATTGCCGTGCAGGAAGAGGTCGGAAATGTTAACCGAAAGGACTGAAAACATTGATCCCATCACAATCGCATGCCAGACGTGGCTTTTCTTGCTGCGGCACGAAATAAGATCAACTGGACTCCAAATTGCGTACTTAAAGCATCACAATCTTAGGTCGAACAAACCGATAGTGACCCCAGGCGGTCCAGTTGTTTCGGTTACTAGCTTCGGCGAGCGCCTCCAAACCGTCTACCTCGCGTTGGAATCGATTGCATGTGGTTTTGTTCTTCCGTCTAGACTCATCTTATGGATCAGCAAAGAAGAGGCCCCTTGCTGTGAGATGCCATGCCTTCGGAGACTCTCAGAAAGGGGGTTGGAAATTCGATTGTGCGACGATCTAGGTCCGCATAAGAAATACTATCCGTATTTGAGCTTGATCTTAGGTGAAACATTCGATTCTAATCTTATAACTGCCGATGACGATGTGGTTTATAGCAGATGGTGGCTCAGCGGGTTCGTGAATAAGAATCGGGAAGACCCTAATACGATCCTGTGTTATCGCGCTCATCGCATGCAAATGACTGGGAGCGCTATTAGCCGATATGCAACATGGAATCCTTGCAGAACCACTCGAGCCAGCTTCCTCAACTTTGCAACGGGAGCTTCAGGGTGTCTTTATCCTGCGCCGTTCTTAGGCGACTTGAAGAGAGCAGGTTCGGGTTTCATGGAATTATGTCCAAGGGCAGATGACGTTTGGTTACATGTGAATGCAGTCCGCGCCCGATATAAGATTAAACAAATCTTCCGGCGCCCGCTAAGGTTTCCGTCTATCCCGGGAACGCAGACAGGGGCACTTTTTGAAACGAACCATCTCTCTGGTCAAAACGATGTTCAAATTGCGAATACTTATGGAAGAGAGGACGTCGAGATCCTCATTGCGGAGAATCGCGCTGATCGCTCCGCCTGTTGAATTCGTGGCTCCTCCACCGATCGCCTGACTTTATATGCAAAAAACAATGTGTTTGAGGCAGAATAACAAGTAAATGTCGCGGTTGGAATGTTTGCGACGCAAATTGTAGGAGCTCTGGGTGCGAATTATTCTTGTTGCTTATGCCTTAAGTCCGTCACAAGGTTCAGAGCCAGCGACAGGGTGGGGCTGGGCAACTGAGCTTGCGCAAGTGCATACTGTCACAGTTATATCTCGCGAAAGCAATCGAACTGAAGTGGAATCGTTCGTTCGTTCGCATCCAGAATGTGTATTGCAGTTCAAGTGGGTTCCATCAAGGTCTCGACAAGGCGTGTTAGGGCAATCTCGCGCATATATTGACTGGCTGCAGAATGTTATGGACACCTGCGAAGTGTTGATGGAGAAGGAACAATTCGATTTAATTCACCTAGTTAGCTATGGCACGATAAGCGCCCCTGCTCCGTTTTGGAAGCTTGGACTACCCTTTATTCTGGGACCCATTGGCGGAGGTCAAATGGTCGACGTTCGTTTTCAAGAGGTTTTGGGGATGTTGCCCCTAGATTTGAGGTTTAGGAATGCGCGAATAAGGCTCCTCCCCTACTTGCCATCAATTAGGAATACGATTCAGCGCGCCTCGCTTGTCCTCGCAACAAATCGTGAAACGGCCGAGCTTGTAAAGAGATGCGGTGGTAGTCCGCTCCTCTTCAATGCGACTGGATTACGCAGTGAGTTTATAAGGAATGACGCCCCCATCAGGATTCGTTCCAAAGGGTTCAAAATGCTGTGGACAGGTAGAATGCTGTATCGAAAGGCTTTGCCACTTGCGTTTTATGCATTGAAACAGACTGGGCGCAGGGACTTTACTCTTGACCTCGTTGGAGATGGTCCGATGGCGGGAGCATGGCAACGCTTGGTGAAGAGTCTACAGATTGACAACCAGGTCAACTTTCACGGAAAAGTGCCGTTCGCTGAAGTATTCAATTTCTACGATAATGCTGACTTATTTGTTTTTCCCAGCGTGAGCGACGCATTTGGAAGTCAATTGCTCGAGGCAGCAGCGCGAGGTCTGCCGATTCTAACCCTAAACCACCAGGGAGTCGATGTGCTTGTTCCCGAGGGAGTTGCGTGGAAGGTTCCTGTCGACTCGATAAAGAATATCATTGAGCGAATGGCTGAGGCGATGGTGCTTCTCGCTGACTCTCCTGAACAATTGTCTAGAATGTCCGAAGCCGCGATTCGTTATGCCCACTCAGAGTCTTGGCCGCGGCGCGTCGAGCGAATGTCGTCGCTCTATACGCAGGTCGTCTCGGATTGCTCTGCAGTTCGACGTTTAAGTGATGACTGAATGATTGGAACTCTATGCAAGCCAAGTCCGACAATCGTCATGCCCTCGCTTGCGGAACCAAACTGCCGAGACGCAGTTTTGTCCGGTGCACAGAACGAGCAAGATCTCAATGCGATCGCCCTCTGCGAAGCGGCTTGTCGGTGGCTGCATGACGAATGTGCCAGTAGCGAAGCGCAGTTTCCGATGCGAGTTTGAGTTCCGGCTCAAAATAATTCGAAGAGGTACTTCTTTTAGTGGTTAACAATCGATAATCATGAATCTTTCGCCGACGCTTCTTCTCTACCGCACAGGATTTGCTCCGACCAATGGAACGTCGGTTCAGTTGGAACGTCTCTTGAGAGGAAATGGAGATAAGATCATCCATGTAATGTGGGATTCTAGAGAAGGAGGGAATGAATCTGTCGAATGGGTAGTCGATACAACTGTGGATAGCGCGCGAAGAACGAAGCTCAGAGGACGCATCGGAAGAGGTTATGAGCTTTTTCGTTCGATTGCCGCTACATCACTTTGGAGAATGCGCTGGATTTACCCAACACGACTTACCGACGCTATTAAGTCGATTCCGCTCCGACCAATTCAAGCGTACATCAGCTGCTACGGAGAGAGAGAGGCGGGTCATGCCTACACTTTATGGGAGAAACTTGGGCGCCCGCCATTTGCTTTTCACATCTTTGATATCTTCGATGCACCGCTGTCTCGAGAGAAGACACCGAATTTTCTCAAACTGACACAAATTGCCAGTCACGTGATCTGCCTAAATCGCCTAATAGAACTGGAAGTCATTCGAGTGGGAGCGACAGAAACGAGCATTTTGCCCCTATGCTCGGATCTCATGTGTGCACCCAGAAAGTATCCCGGTCCTGGATTAAAGATCCTCATCAGCGGAACTCTTTACCGAGACGACAAAAAAAAGAACTCTGCACTCCACCTTTTGATAGATGCATGGTCGGAGCTTGAGCGTGCCCATCCACGCCTCGAGCTTCATTACTGCGGAAGATCGAGCTGGGCAATACCTGAAGAACTGAAGCGTCGCACTCACGATCATGGATTGCTGTCTTGGGAAGCCTATCTAAAGTTGATGCATTCATGTCATGTCGCATTTGTGCCGGTTGCCCATCAAGCACGAACGCGCCTTCAGTTCTCAATACCCTCACGTATTCCAGACTATCTCGCATCCGGGTTACCAGTCATTGCTTCGACTGTTCCGAACACGGCCGCGCATGATTTTTTTGAGACAGCCCCTCGAGAATGCACTCGAGGAGTAGCGTCTGCGAATGAGTTGGTATCAGCATTCCAACAGTTATCCGGAGCCTGTGGAAGATGGGAAGCCGCATCGCTGGCGGCTTTGGAGTACTCTGTGCAGAGGTTTGCCATCAAACCTGCACGGAATAGGCTTATAGAATTGTTGAACCGAGCAGGGACGGGAACAAAAGGCAGCCAGTGAAGCGCATGTGAACCAACCATATCCGGTCGCATCACGCACGCAGTCGAGTGCGCCCTCGAATTTCTTCGTAGTTTTAAGAAGTCTAGGGTGCCTAGGTGAGTCAGAAGAATGCGATTTATTTGCAACAAGTCCCATGCAATTCTTGTTCTGCCTGTGTGAAGCCATTCCAGTCGAGAAACCCTCCCCAAGCCCAGTGACGGGCTGCGCCGCTCTTGACGAAATAGTGATTTCGATCGAACCGGTTGTTCTGCGCGGAATTTGAGTGTGAATCGTCGACAAAGCCGGTTGCACCGACTTCTCCCAGTGCGGTGATTGAATTATCGTGAATATAGTTTCCGGAGGCTACCCACGGGCCATTGGCCCCCGAGCCGCGCTTTTGATTAATAACAGCGATACCGTTTCCGCCAGCCACCCCAATCTCGACGGTATTCCCATACACCTCGACATTTGAAGAGTTTTGAATCAGGATTTGAGCATTCCATAGCCACACAGTCGCGGAGTTTCCATTTCCCCTTACAATGTTATTGCGTATGATTGCGCTGTAGCTGACTTCATGAGTTATGCCCTCATTTGCATTGTTTGTAACAGTATTTGTGTCATAAAGGGTTGCAGAATTATCGATATCTGACCAGAGTCCTCGTCCGTTATTGTCGTGGACGTAGTTTCCGTGGATCACCAGCGAGGAGGTTCTCGAAAATTTGCTGCCGCCTGCTTCCCAGCCTGAATCAAACCCAGCGTAGTTATTCCAAGAAACTTCGTTGTTCAGCGCCTTCGCATTTGCGCCGGTTAGGGAGATTCCCAATTGTCCGTTATGGTGAGCGAAAGAATTCTCAATCACGGATCCTGAGCCAAGCGAAATCCCTCGACCATGATTAAAGCGGGCCTCGACGCGATTCACTATCCATGTTGAGGGGAAAGTCTGTCCGCCAATCGCGCCAGTTTGCGCTGCACAGGCATATTTCTCAACAATGATATTTTCGATTCGAATTCCGGTTGCATTTCCAGCGAATGCATATGAAGCTAGGCCAATTTCGACAGTCTTGCCCGAAGGGTCAAATGGGAGATAAACTTTGCTCCTTGCGCGATCAAAATACCACGAACCGGGCGATAGATTCTGGTCATTACCAACAGGCATCTGCAACTGATTGTTGATAAACAAATCCTGAATATAGCCGCAAAGCGGGTGGTCATTTCGGCAACGTCCATGAGAAAAGGAACTTGCGGAGAAATCGGCGACCCATCTTCCGTTCTTGGGGCTGGTGGGATGAAAGGCAACGATCTGAGACCCGTTTAGTATCACCGTCCCGGCACCAATAAATGCGTCATTATTCTTGGGTGTCACTTGTTGCAAACGGTAAACGCCAGGAGCGAGATTGAAGATGGTGCCTTCCGGGCTCTTCGCCACTGACGCCTCGATGTTGTCGGCAGGTGACAAGTTGACGGAGTAGCCTTGACATTGGGCTTCAGAGGGGCAAACAATTGCCAATACAGCACCGCAAAGAAACTGTAAGACCCGATTCCATCGTGACACACGAAAGCCTATGCGATATCTCATTTCCATCAATTGAGTGTATCCCGGGCACGAGCAAGCCCGCCTCAGAAATTGAGATGTAAGATTCATCGGATGGCGTATTCTAGATACGGCATCCTTCCCACACAAAAGGCAACGAAACGAACAACTGCACGCCAAAGACAACCGGAAGTTCTTCGGGCCCCAACCTGGGGCAAGTGTCGACGCACAATATTCTCGTTTCGTGTATGTCGAATCTCTTATAGTGGCAGGGAACCGTTCAGCCAGATCATTTTATGACGCATGGCTCGACAGTATCGCGCGGGCGTGCTTTACCTCATCTTCTGTCAGAATACAGTTCACGAATGATATTATATTCTTCGCAGCAGCGAATCAGATCGATGTAGTCCGATCACATAAATAATTGGTGAACGCAATCCTACTTCGTCGACCGGGCAGGCATAACGGGACGCTGATTGCGAGTCAAGTCGAACTCCTTTGCCTTGATGACGTGACAGTTTGCTATCAGTTTTTTTCGGCACGCCACACGATTAGGCAATTTGAATCCAATTAGCCCATTAATCCAATTAGCCCATTCTAGATACACGATTGCTAGCAACTCTTCCCCCGGCTAGTTCGCGGGATTCTGAGCGCGAACTAGCCATGTGGGAGAAAAGTTAAAGGAGCTACGGCGTGGAGCTTGCAGTGTAAATGTAGTCTGTGTACTGCCACGTCCCATTGATAAGCGACCACAATCGCGCATATATGGTTTGACCGCCGGTAGGGAGACCGGTGGCAGTTGCTGTAACTCCTGTAGTCTGGCCCGAACTGTAATACCGAAATGATCCCGGACCGCTTCCCAACCACAGGTTGTAGGAGGTGGCGTCGGTGCCAGTCGTCCAACTGAATGTTACGGTCGAACCTGGCAACGTCGATCCTGCTGCGGGAGAAGTGATTGCCGCCAAAACTGCAGAGCCGGCAGCTGTATAGGTATAGTCGTTAAAGATCCAGTTCCCGTTCACATAGGACCATAGCCGAGCATAAATTGGCTGACCATCCGTTGGAAGCCCGGTTGCGGTTGCGGTAAGTCCTGTACCCTGACCTGATATGAAATAGCGAGACGAGCCCACCCCACTACCTAACCACAAGTTGTAACCCGAGGCATTGGCTCCAGGAGTCCATGCGAAAGTGACGGTCGGACCTGAGAATTGAGTCCCAGGAATGGGTGTATTCATCACCGCAGACCCTACGGGCGCATAGGCTGTATAAGTGTAATCGTTGTACTCCCAAGTTTGATTCACCAGCGACCACAACCGCGCGTAGATCTTTTCGCCGCCACTTGGTAGGCCTGAAACCGTTGTCGAGAGTGCATTCGTCTGGCCTGAGGCGTAATACTGGTATGATCCAATTCCGGGCCCAAGCCATAGGTTGTATGCAAATACTCCGTTGCCAGACGTCCATGAGAAAGTTGCAGTCGTCGCAGTCAGTTGAGTTGCGGGTGTGGGGCTTGTCAGTACTGATAACGATGGTGTTCCAGACGCTGTGTAAGTGTAATCATTGAATTCCCATGTTCCGTTCACCAGCGACCACAATCGGGCATAGATTGTCTGACCACCCATAGGAAGCCCTGTTGCGGTCGCCGTAAGTCCAGTAGTCTGTCCCGAACTGTAATACCGATATGAGCCAACTCCACTACCCAGCCAAAGGTTGTATAGGGAGGCACCATTACCTGCACTCCAATTGAAAGCGACATTTGAACTGGTCAAAACTGATCCGCTCGAGGGTGTTATCAGGACGGCTGGTGCTGGTGTACCTGAGGCGGTGTAAGTATAATCGGTAAACTGCCAGATGCCGCTTACCAGTGACCACAATCGTGCATAAATTGTCTGACCACCCGTTGGTAGGCCGCTGACCGTAGTTGAGAGACCGGTGATCTGGCCAGAGGAATAGTAGTGTGCTGAACCCACTCCACTGCCCAACCACAACTGGTAAGCTGTTGCGCCATTGCCTGCAGTCCACACGAATGTTATCGACGGACCCGACAACACTGTTTCAGGGGTCGGACTCGTCAATGTTGCGCTCTGTGCAAATGCGGAGCCAGCGCAAAAAACGAATACCATCGTCAAAAGACAATGTTTCGCAACTTGCCTAAGTAATTGGAAGAAATCTCCGCCGAATTGGCGAATTGAAAGGTGCGAATCTGAACTGTGGGAAATCCATCTTGAGGCGGACATGGTGATTGACTCCTGAAAGCATTCGATTGAGCCAGATTGACCACCCCTGTCCAAACAAGTCTCGGCTGGCTAACTCGAGGATGTAGGCGACACTCGGAACACACCCTACGGGACAGGTCGTTCAAGAAGCAACAGGAGGGTAGCACAAACTACAGCAAGGGTAAATGCGAAAATTGGCTAACCCCCTAACGTCACGGTATCGTGTAGGATGCTGAACTTCCCAATTGGTTGTCTTCATCGAGATCGCTATTTCAGTATTTTCTTTTGCTTACGCCGCCAATTGGAGCACTCCATTCAACTGGTGAGACAGATAAGTCAGTTACTACACGCCAGTCCACGGATGGTCCTTCGGGGGCCTGCTTCCGAGCCTTAAAGGCTCACGTTGTAGTCCGCGTCGACAACAAGACTCGTCAAGCACCTGCAAATTGCGCGCTAGATAAGCAAGGGTCTTGATTAACCATCGTTTTCGCAGATTCAAGGTTGTCCGAGTTTCTCGTTTTGGGCAAGAAAGGCCATGATGTCGCGGAATGCAACGATGGACCCGTTAAGCGTTTTGGCCGATCAGCCCGGAGAGCGTGGTGACATCGATTGAGAGCTTCTCGCAATTGGTCGATATGAGTAGCGACCTGCTCGTGAAACTTCAGGTTGTATCCGTCGTCCACGATGAGCGCGGGTTGCCCAATGTGAAGGCAAGCCCGGTGAGAATCGCTGGAAGGGGCAGCGGGCGTACCTCGATCGGTTGCAAACCAGATGCGATAGGATGAGAATTTGGACCGAATGATGCCAAGGGTTCTCGATGGTACGGCAATTGCCGCGGCAATAAAAAAGGAAGTAGCCAATGAGGTCAGAGCGCTTGCTGGGCGAGGGGTTCGGCCAGGATTGGCTGCGGTGCTGGTGGGCCATGTGCCCGCATCGGAGATCTATGTGCGGAGCAAGGTACAGGCCTGTGCTGAGTTGGGGCTTTACAGCGATTTGATCACTCCCGACAATTCGGTAAGTACCGAAGATATGCTCGATGTGGTTGCTTCACTCAACGGGCGAGATGATGTGGACGGGATTCTTATCCAGTTGCCACTTCCCAAGCAGGTGGATGCGAAAGCACTGATTGATGCAGTTTCACCAGCGAAAGACGTGGACGGCTTTCATCCAGTGAACGCAGGCAAGCTGCAGGCGGGGCGTCCGGCTCTGGCACCGTGTACACCGGCGGGTGTGATTGAGATTCTGAAACGCAGCGATCTGCGGATCAAAGGGCAGCATGCAGTGGTGGTGGGGCGCAGCGACATTGTGGGTAAGCCGTTGGCCATGTTGCTGCTACATGAGAACGCGACAGTGACGATTTGTCACTCGAAGACGCGGGACCTTGGTGCTGTGACACGCGAAGCCGACATCCTGGTGGCGGCCATTGGCAGGCCCGGGTTCATTACGCAGGAAATGGTGAAGCCCGGTGCAACAATCATTGATGTTGGCATCAATCGATTGACGACAAGGGAAGAGGTGGATCTGTTTTTTGCAGGCGACATGAAGCGTGAAGCGGCGTTTTTGCGGCGCGGTTCAACGATTGTAGGCGACGTTCATCCGAAAGCGTTTGAAGTGGCTGACGCCTATACGCCGGTACCGGGCGGCGTGGGACCGCTGACGATTGCCATGCTGATGGCGAACACGGCGCGTGCGGCCAAGATGCGCCGAGGGTTGTAAGGATGCTGCGTGTGGGTCTGACCGGCGGGCTGGGCAGCGGCAAGAGCACAGTCTCACACCTGCTGCGCGGCCACGGTGCCGAAGTGATTGAAGCCGATGAGATGGGACGGATGCTGATGGAGCCGGACCATACGACATTTGCAGAGATTGTGCGCGTGTTTGGTCCGGAGGTTGTGAACCCGGACGGGCAACTCAACCGGGCGAAGCTAGCCGAGATTGCGTTTCGCGGTGGCCGACTGCAGGAGCTGAACGCTATCGTGCATCCGGCGGTGATTGAAGCGCAGCGGCGCTGGACGCAGGAAGTATTTGCGCGGAACCCTGCAGCAGTGGCGGTGATTGTTTCGGCGCTAATCTTTGAGGTGGAGCGAGACGCCCGGGAACGCGGTGAGCGTGACACGGTACTGGCGGACTGGCGACGGCGCATGGACCGGGTGGTGGTGGTGACAGCGCCCGATGAGCTGAAAATTGCGCGCTATGTGGGACGGCTCGGGATTTCGCCGGAAAAACGGGCGGCAACCGAAACCGATGCGCGATCGCGGCTAGGGCACCAGGTTCCCGACACGCTGAAAGCGGCGCGGGCCGATTATGTAATCGAAAACACGGGAGATATGCGCGCTCTCGAATTCCAGGTGATGCGTCTGTGGCAATGGTTGCAGGAGCAAAGCAACATTCCGCTGAAGGACGGTTCTTTAAAATAAGGACAGCGGCTGCCTGGTTTATGCCCATGGAACTGTGGAGCGCTGGAACCGAATCTCAGGCAGGAGATTTCCAGGACTGACTCGATGAAATTGCGCACTCTTTTCTTGATTTGTGTGTTTGTGGGCGGCTTCTGGTTTGTAACGACGCATGTGCCGGCCCATCTGAGCGATCTTGCTTTGCTGCACGGGCGCGGCATGAGTTCTGCGCTGCAACTGACGGAAGCCCAGGCGGCTCCAGAGTACGATTCGCAGGAACTGAACAACATAGGCGTGTACAAACGAGTGTTGCCATCGGTAGTGAACATTACGTCGCGCGAGGTGGTCTTCAACTTTTTCTACGGGGTTGAACCGCAGGAGGGCCAGGGTTCGGGCTTCATTCTCGACCGGGCCGGCCATGTGCTGACGAACTATCACGTGATCGAGGGCGGTAACCATGGCGTTGCCAATAGAGGGATCCAGGTAGCGCTGAGCAACAAAAAGACGTACACAGCGAAAGTGGTCGGATTCGATAAAGAGCATGACGTGGCATTGTTGCAGATCAACGCGCCGGACCTACAGCCGGTGACGCTGGCCAATTCTTCGGATATTTCGGTGGGCCAGGAAGTGTTTGCCATTGGCAATCCTTTTGGGTTGAACGGAACGATGACGCGCGGCATCATAAGCTCGATCCGTTCGATCAAGACGGCAGATGGCTCGCCGATTGAAGACGCGATTCAAACAGACGCAGCGATCAATCCGGGCAACTCGGGCGGACCGCTGCTGAACTCGCATGGCGAAGTGATCGGCATCAACACGATGATTGCGTCGAACGGCGCGGAACAGAGCTCGGGCATCGGGTTTGCAATTCCGATCAACACAGCGAAGGCAGTGCTGGCGGATCTGACGCGGTATGGCAAGGTGCGGCGTCCGTCACTGGGGATTGTGTCGTACGCGATAGGGCCGGACCTGGCCGAACAAATGGGCCTTGCAGCCGACTATGGTGTGCTGATCCAAAAGGTGATTCCTGGCGGCGCGGCGGAACGTGCAGGATTGCGTGGCGGAACCGAGCAAGCGTATGTGGGCAATACGCCAATTATGCTGGGCGGCGACCTGATTATTGGAATGGACGGGCGGCAGATATCAGAGCCGCAGGACATCAGCGCGATTATGGACAAGCACCAGGCCGGCGACACGATCAGCATCACAGTGCTGCGTGGCCGCAAGCAGATCACGGTCAAGCTGATTCTGGGCGAGCTGCAAGGAACGTAGGAACGCGGCGAACTGAAAAACGGTGGACTGCTGACAGTCGTCAGGGAACGGCGGGCGGTCAACGAGGCGCGCACAGTTTCACAGTCTCACAGCCCGAAATTGATTTTTAGGGGCTGGAGGGGGGAGGGGTACCTCTCAAACTTTACCGTACCGTCCACGGAATCTGATGTTTAAAAGAGGAGGCCGCTCCCGGAAGACATCCGGAAGCGGCCTTTTTTATTACCGAGCGACACAGTCTCACAGTTTCAAAGGTGCTGGTCACACGCGCAGCCGCGCTTCGCGCCGCAAGTTCTCGGGCTCATGCGTTGGCATCAGAACTTGACATCAAAACTTGACGCCGAGGGTGCCGAGGAAGGTCTTGACTTGGGGCCAGACGGCACGGAGATCGGCGACGGTCTGGACGTCGAGGGCAATATTGAGCGGATTGGAAGCGGCACCGGCGAGTTCCGCGAACGGTTTTTCGACGGCGCCGATGAGGGTGGCGAGTGCGGCGACGACGGCGGGGGCGGCCTGGAGGGACTTGTTGGCTCCGGAGAGCCATTTAAGGGCGTCTTCGGCTCCGATTTCGATTCCTTTTTCGATGTTGACGAGAATATTGGCCATGGCGATGTTTCCTCTTTCGTGCATTGGGTAGCGGGATTGATTCCCACTTCCGGATGGGGTTCAGATGCGGCTCTCCGCGAGCGGCCGGATGGAGGCGCGAGACGGGCGGAGAGCCGCGGGCGCAGACAAGCACACGTCCGCGTCCAGTGCCGCAGGAGAACGGGCGGCACAGGAGGCGCGTTGCGCTGGTTGTCTGGCTACTCTTTAAGGATAGTGAATCCGGCGAATTAGACTGCAACGCGGCGTCAACTATTTGCGCAGTGGAATGAGCGGGTTACAAAGTATTTTCGGCGCGGGGTCTTGACAAGAAAAATCCACAGGGCGGAAAGAGGCGAAAGACGCGAGGGATTTGAGCTTGGTTGGATGGGATATCGGCAGGGTTCGAGGGAAAGGAGGAGCACGGGATTGGAGGAGCAACTACTCAACAGACGGCCCACGCTCCACAAATCCCGTGACGAAATAACTTTGGCAGTTTATTGACTGTCAGGAAGTGACAGCCGTCACTCTTGGGTGGTTGGGACATAGCGGCGGCCGCGGATTTCGTATTTGCCACTGGCGACGCGGGCGATGGCCTCAGTGTAGGCGATGTGTTCTTCGGCGAGGATGCGCTGGGCGAGGGAATGTGCGTCGTCGGAGTCGAGGACGGGGATGGCGCGTTGCAGGACGATGGGGCCGTGGTCGAGGTGTTCATCGACGAAGTGGACGGTGCAGCCGGCGACTTTGATGCCGTAGTCGAAGGCCTGCTGCTGAGCGTCGAGGCCGGGGAAGGCCGGCAGCAGCGACGGGTGGATATTGAGGATGCGGTTGGGGAAGGCGGCAATGAACTGGGGCGAGAGCAGGCGCATGTAGCCGGCGAGGATGACGAGGTCGACGCGGTGGTCGCGGAGGGTGGCGGCGACGTCGGCGTCGTGGGCTTCTCGCGTTCTCCCTTTGGAGACGTGTAATGCATACGGCAAACCCAATTGGGACGCAGCGGTAATTCCAGCAGCGCCGGCGATGTTGGTAATGACGA
>Ga0210385_10000149_pt1 | contig 74960 bp, 65 predicted proteins | sample IncBWH26OmetaG_FD_160107 | JGI IMG/M metagenome (GOLD analysis project Ga0210385, IMG submission 160107) | Forest soil microbial communities from Barre Woods Harvard Forest LTER site, Petersham, Massachusetts, United States - Inc-BW-H-26-O ... | reverse complement strand
TGCGGGAGCGATCACTCCGGTGCCGGGAGGAGTGGGGCCGCTCACCATCGCGATGCTCATGGCGAATACGGTGAAGGCGGCGCGGCTGCGGCGCGGGATAGCGTAACCGAGCCGACGTTCGTTATGGCGCAAGCGGAAAGACTCGGCGGGCCGTTTTTACGAGGAAGTTAGGGTACGACTTCTTGCTGAAAATTGGACTTACCGGCGGTATAGCCAGCGGCAAATCGGCCGTCGGGCAGATGTTCGTCAAGCTGGGAGCGCGGCTGCTGCAGGCCGATGCGGTCGCCCACACCCTGATGCTGGTGGGTACTCCCGTTTATGAGCAAGTGGTGCGGCGCTTTGGCCGCGGGATATTGAAGGCGGATGGAAGCATCGACCGCTCGCGTCTGGCCGACCAGGCGTTTGGACGAGGCGGCGCTCCTGCGCGAGTGAGGGAGTTGAACGAAATCGTCCATCCGGCGGTGATGGAGTACGAAAATCACTGGATGCAGGAGATCGAATGGAGCGATGCGAAGGCGATCGCCATTGTCGAAGCGGCCCTTCTTTTGGAAGCGGGTGGCACCGGACGTTTCGACCGTCTGATCGTTGTGACCTGCGGTCCCGAACAACGCATTCGGCGGTTTGCGCAGCGGCTGGGGATTTCGGAAGATGCGGCACGTGCGGAAGTGACGCGGCGGATGGCGGCTCAGATATCGGACGAGGAAAAAATTAAGGCTGCCGATTTTGTGATCGATAATTCGGGATCGCTGGAAGAAACCGAGCAGCAGGTGCAGCGGGTGTTCGAGGCCTTGGGCCAGGTCTCAGGTCCCAGGTCTTAGGTCTTGGGCCTTAGGACTGTCGCCTGACCTTCTCGTCACCACCCAACGAATCGGAGACTCGCTCCGGCTTTTCGCGGCGCAAGACAAGAGTGCATCTCCGAGTAACGGCACGATACACGGTGCAGCGGACCGTTCTTAATCATTAATCATTCTTGCGGGTCGGCATGATCAGCCATTGCAGAATTGAACTCACGATGCTCAGCGCGATGGCTCCGATGAACGCGGCGACAAAGTTGCGCACGTAGAATCCGCGCACGAATGCCGCAGCCAGTTCCAGCATGATCGCGTTGATCACGAACCAGAAAAGGCCGAGAGTAAGGATCGTCAGGGGAAAAGTGAGAATCTTGAGCACCAAGCCGAGGGTCGCGTTAATCAGCCCGATGACGGCGGCGGCGATCAGGGCCGCCGTGGGTCCGCTTACGCTGATGCCCGGCACGACGTTGGCAACGATCCACACGGCGATTGCGCTTAGAACCCAATGGAGCAGAAGACGCACGGAATGCCTCCTTGCATACAAAATTGAACTATTAAGAAACCACTTTGGACACTATACAGCGTGAAATCAACTCCGAAAACGAATGCGGCGCGGCTCCTCGACCAGATGGGGATTCGGTATGAACTGCGCGCGTATGAGGTTGACCCGGAAAATCTGGCGGCGGAGACGGTGGCGGCGAAGATCGGTTTGCCGCCGGAGCAGGTTTTTAAAACGCTGGTTGCCAGGGGCGAACGAAAAAGCGGCGGAGCGAACAACGATCGCGGCGGAATTTTGATGGCGGTGATTCCGGGCGACCAGGAACTTAACTTGAAGGCGCTGGCTGCGGTGGCGGGAGAAAAGAAGATTCAGCTGGTTCCGGTAAAGGAACTGCCGGAATTGACCGGGTATATCCGTGGAGGCGTGACGGCACTGGCGGCGAAACGCGATTTTCCGGTGTATGTGGACGAGACCATCGAATTATTCGACATCGTCTCAATTTCGGCGGGAGTGCGCGGCGCGCAGATTCTGATGGCTCCGGCTGATTTCTTGCAGGCGACGAAGGGAACGATCGCGGCGCTGGCACAGCCGAAGGCGGGATAGCGGAAACCCAGAGTAAACTATCCCAAGTCCGCCGTAGAGAAACAAACATTAGAGAAACAAACACCCGATCCGAGGTAAGACATGCCGACTGTAACACGCACGAATCCGCTTTCATTTCTAACCGATCAACTCGACGAACTCCGGGTCAAGGGCACCCACTTCAAGCTGCGTGTTCTGGATGACGAGCAGGCGCCGCTTTGTACTTTCGACGGCAAGCGGGTCATCAATCTCGCCTCGAACAATTACCTCGGCTTCACGACCCATCCCAAATTGCGCGAGGCTGCTCTGGAAGCCACGCGGAAGTATGGGGTGGGATCGGGCGCGGTGCGCACGATTGCGGGCACGATGAAGATCCACATGGAACTGGAAGAGAAGATTGCGCGCTTCAAGAACGTCGAAGCCTGTGTGGTATTTCAGTCGGGATTTACGGCGAACGCGGGGACGGTTTCTTCCTTCTTGGGCAAAGACGACTTCATCATTTCCGACGAACTGAATCATGCGTCGATCATCGACGGCTGCCGGTTGTCGCGGGCGAAGATACTTGTGTTCCGTCACAAAGATGTTGCTCACGCCGAGGAGCAACTGGCCAGCGTAAAAGACAAGCCGGGGAAGAAGCTGCTGATTACAGACGGCGTGTTCTCGATGGATGGCGACATCGGGCCGCTGCCGGGGCTTTGCGAGGCGGCGGAAAAATATGGCGCGATCATGATGGTGGATGACGCGCATTCTTCGGGTGTGCTGGGGAGGCAGGGTCGCGGCACGATTGATCATTTTGGCATGCACGGGCGCGTTGATATTCAGGTGGGAACCTTGTCGAAGGCGATCGGTGCGCTGGGTGGATATGTCTGCGGGACGCGCGATCTGATCGATTTTCTTTATCATCGCGCGCGGCCGTTTTTGTTTTCCACGTCGCACCCTCCGTCGGTGGCGGCGACTTGCATTGCGGCGTTCGACGTTCTTGAAACCGAGCCACAGTGGATGGAGCAACTCTGGGCTAATACGCGATTCTGGAAAAAAGAGCTTGGCTTGCTTGGCTTCAACATCGGAGGGCAAACGACTCCGGCGAGCGAGACGCCGATTACTCCCATCATTATTGGGGATGGCCGCCTGACCATGGATTTTTCACGCGAGTTGTTTAAAGAAGGCGTGCTGGGAACGGGAATTGCGTTTCCCACGGTGCCTGAGGGGAAGGCCCGGGTGCGCACCATCATGACGGCCACGCACACGAAAGATGAATTGCAACAGGCGCTCGAAGTGCTGGGACGCGTGGGGAAGAAGATGGGGATACTCGGATAAGCTAGTGCGGCTCATGTTTAGTCCCCTGTGCGTCGGAAGATCAAGCCGGTGCGCTACCTTGGTCTTGGCGATGCGAATCATGTTTTTCCAGCTCGCATGACGAGAGCAAAAGGGTCATCGCTGACGAATCGAAATCCTAACTTTTTCTCGTAAAACCTTCTGGCTTTCGCAGAATCTTTTGTCGGAACGAAGCCAATCATTTTGCTGGACGCTAGCATTTAAAGCCTCACAGAATGTTCGTTTTCGAAAAACATGCACACGGCAGTTGTGCCGATCCCTAACGCGCGGGCGGTGCGTCCCCCACGATCGCCTGCACTAACTCATCAATCGTGTCGGTGACTCTCTTCGACGGCAGATTGAAATTGTTCGAGAGGATCGAGAAGGCGATCGATTGTCCGCTATTGGTGGTGGCGTATCCGGAGAGCGCTTTCACGCCGTTTAGCGAGCCAGTTTTGGCGGCGATGCGATTTTGCGGGTGCGGGGGAGTGTTGAGACGTTCGGAAAGCGTGCCGTCCAAACCGGCGATGGGGAGGGTTGACTTGTAGTCGGCTCCCCAGGGCTGAACGGAGCTGTAACGCAGCAACTGAACTATCGCGTGTGGAGTGACCAGATTCTCGCGAGAAAGTCCGGAGCCGTCGTAGAAAGCGTATTGGTCGGTGGCGATTCCAGCCTGTGTCAGAAATCCTTTGAGTACTTCGAGGCCGGCTTCGATGGTTCCAGCCGTACCGTGTTCGCGCCCGAGCAGACGCAGCAGAATTTCGGCATGCAGATTCTGACTCACCTTGTTGATGATGCGGACATCCTCTAGCAACGGCTTCGATTCGTAAGCGGCCAGCGTCAGTGGCTGATCGATTTTCAGCGGACGAGCTACAGTCTCGCCACCTCCGTGCGACGGTGCAGTGACGGTAACGCTGAATGTGGAGAGCGCCGCGAGTTCAGTATGGTGGGTGCGTTGTTTCCCATAGACTACGATTCCGCGTTTCTCGAGTAACTCACGGAAGAGTCCGGCGGCGAACTCGGCCGGGTCGTCGATGGCCAGGGCTTCATTGGTGCCGGGATCATCCAAGGGCACGTTGCCCCAGAGAGTCACGACGGTGGAACCAGGTTCGCGATTGAGAGCGAGTTTGCGAGGGGTGCCGGCGGGTGTGGTGATGATGCGATTGTCAAGGCGATAGTACCCGGCGAAGGGCTTGACGCTGACAAAGGCCTTCTCTCCCGGACGGTCGGCGGGCTGAATGTTGACGAAGACCACGTTGTCGTTCACGGTGAGCGCGGAAACGGGAGCACCGTCACCCCACATGAGGTCGTCCTGGCTCCAACCTTCGGCGTATCGCTCGAAAGCAAAGTAAGAGTCATCAGCGACGATGTCGCCGTCGATAAATTTCACTCCCTTTTGCTCAAGCGCGTCGGCCAGAGATTCGAGGGCTTGAATGGGATCGTCATTGCGCTGGGTTTTGAGGTTGTAGGGAATTTCGCGTCCGGAGAGATTGGGATCGCCGCGGCCGACCAGAATCAGATCTCCGTTGAGCCGGCCATAGCGGTCGAGTGTGCCCGTGGTTTCGACGGTAGTGCGGAATTTGTAGTCGGGGCCGATCAGAGCGAGAGCCGCAGCCGTGGTGAAAAGTTTGGTGTTCGACGCCGGGGTAAAAAGTTTGTCGGCGTTCTGCGAGTACAACACTTCGCCGCTGGAGAGAGAAACGACTTCGACTCCCCAGAAGCCCCGGGCGAGATCGGGTGCGGCGAGAATGGCGGCGATGCGGTCAGGCAGCGGCTTGGCAGGTGCGGCCAGTAGCGGTGCAAGGAGCAGGAAGATGAGAGAAAGCAGACGCGCTACGGATCGCCGGCGAGGCATTTCAGTGGATTGTAGCACTGCGAAAAAGCGCCTTCATCGACCGACGCGGTATCAAGATGGTTGCGTTCTGAGCGCTGCGAGCGAAATGCACGGGTCCATCGCTTCGCAAAAGGCTACAAATTCGGTTTAGGCTGCCGGCGTGGGGAGCTCTACGTTCGCGCGACGGGCCGCACTCCACTAGAATGGCTGCGAGATGCGGGCGATATTTCAGTGGAACCTGGGGACGCGCACCCTGGAGTTGGGACGGCGGACGCTGATCATGGGCGTCGTGAACGTAACTCCCGACTCGTTTTCCGACGGGGGACTTCACATTGATGCAGCGAAGGCAGTGGCGCGCGCGGAGCAGTTGCTGGATGAAGGCGCATCGATCATCGATGTTGGCGGCGAGTCGACCCGGCCGGGAGCAGACCCAGTATCGGAAGACGAAGAGCGACAGCGGGTGCTGCCCGTAGTACGGGATTTGAAGCGACGGCGGCCGGAAGCGGTCGTCAGCGTTGATACCTATCGGGCAAACGTAGCTCGGGCGGCGGTGGAGGTCGGGGCGGAAGTGGTAAACGATGTCAGCGGGTTCCGTTGGGACGCGAAGATGCCGAAGACGCTTGCTGAACTCAAGATCGGAGCGGTGCTGATGCACACCCGCGGGCGTCCGCAGGAGTGGGCGTCGCTGCCGCCAATTGGCGATCCCGTGTTAACGGTCAAGAGGGACTTGCGGCAATGGGCGGAGACGGCGACTCTGGCGGGAGTGAAGCGCGATCGTTTGGTGCTCGATCCGGGATTCGGGTTCGGCAAGCGGTTCGAAGAAAATTATCCGCTGCTGGCGCACTTCACCGAATTGCAGCAGACAGGGTTTCCGCTGTTGGCGGGAGTGTCGCGGAAGTCGTTTGTCGGGCGCATGCTGGCAAAGGATGGCAAAGATTCCGAGGTGGAGGAGCGAATCTACGGCACGCTGGCGGCGGAGTCGATTTTGATTCTGAAGGGAGCGCACATTCTTCGCACCCACGATGTGCGGATTGCGGTCGAGGCTGCGCGAGTGGCAGACGCAATTGTGGCAAACGGGGGATGAAGCGCGAGCCCACCGTCTTAGTAATCCAGTATTAAGCCCTTTAAAATTAATAATTTGAACATTTCTGTTGTTGCACTTGCGAATTATGTTGCTGTACGATACATCGTACGATATATTGCTAGACATGTTTAGACAAAACTATCTCGAAGACTTCTCAACCTCAACGCGTTTCGATTGCTTTGGCCGCGAACACGGCCGTCATCACGGCCAGCGCCGTGGATTCCGCCGTGGTGGTCCGGGCTTTATGGGCGACTTTGCCGGCAGCGACTTTCCTGGTGGACGCAAACTGGACGCAATCGACATTCAACTCGTCATCCTGGCACTGCTGGCCGAGCATCCAGCACACGGGTATGAACTTATCAAGACGCTCGAAGAACGTTCGGGCGGATTCTATACGCCGAGTCCGGGTGTGATTTATCCGGCTTTGACCTATCTCCATGAAATCGGACACGCCAACGTGGAACAGCAGGGAACGCGGAAGTTGTACAACATCACAGCCGAAGGTAAAACGCATCTCGAGGCCAATCGTGCGAATGCCGAGGCGATTCTCAGTGCGCTGGCGCGCATTGGCGGGCGCATGGAACAGGTGCGCGAGGCATTTGCCGGCGTGGGTGATTCCGACGGAGGCGCTTCCGATGAAGTGCATCGGGCGCGTCATGCGTTAAAGCATGCGATCCGCAGCAAACATGGGTGCGACCCGGAGGAAGCGAAACGGATTGCCAAGATTCTCGATCGGGCGGCAGCGGAAATATCGGGAAAGTAGCGACTGTCGCTTTCACAAATCAAGATGCGAAAAACAGCAAAAGGAGATTGATGCAAAACACTTTGACGCAGAAGAGCTGGTTGGATGAAACCTTCAAGAGCGTGATTCCAGATGGCCGCGTGCGCGCCGTGATCGAGCGACTGGAGACTGAACGGCGGCGGCCACGAAGCGGGAGTCCGAAGGACAACGATCAGAGCCGGGATCCGTACGACTATGCAGACCGCGGATTTTCGATTCATCCGGATCAGGGGGACCTGATTTATCTCTTGTGCCGCGGAATGCGCGCTACACGGGTGGTCGAATTTGCGACTTCAGTCGGGATGTCGACACTTTATTTCGCCGCGGCCATGCGCGATAACGGCGGTGGACGAGTGATCGGGTCGGAACTGGTGCCGGCGAAGATTGCGACTGCGAAGCGCAACCTTGCGGAGGCGGGGCTGGCGAATTATGCCGAAATTCGCGAGGGCGATGCGCGGCAGACGCTGCGCGATCTCGGCGGTCAAGTGGATTTCGCTTTGATCGACGGATGGCCGAGCGATGAAGAACCTTCGCTGGCGCGCGAGGTGATTGAGATCGTAGCTCCGCAACTGCGCGTTGGAGGCTACGTGATGAATGATAATGCCGAGCCCGATTTCCTGGAATTTATCCGCGATCCGGGCAACGGGTTTATTTCGATCACGCTTCCGCTAAAAAGTGGAACGGAACTTTCCGTCAAGGTGGCGTGACCTGAAGCGTGCGGGCGTTGCCATCCGTCAGGCGCGGGCAGCTTCAGCCTGGGGGATGGCGGTCTTAAGGGCGGGCAGCCGGATTTCGAAGGCGGCTCCCCCTTCGGGGCGGTTGAAGCAGGTTATTTGACCCTTATGGTCTTGCACCACGCCATAGGTTGCGCTCAGTCCGAGGCCGGTGCCTTTGCCTACGGGCTTGGTGGTGTAGAAGGGATCAAAGACGCGCTCAGGATTGCGCAGTCCGGGGCCGGAGTCGGCGAACTGAACCACCACTTCGCCACTCTCGCGCCAGAGCTGGACCTGAAGGCGTCCCCCGCCAACCTCCTGCAATGCGTCCACGGCATTTTCGACGATCTGCAGAAATGCCTGCAAGAGCTGATTCGGATTGCCGAGCACGCGGGGCACAGGATCGCGGCTATCGACGCTCAAGACGATTCTCTTATTGTCGAGCTTGAATCCTTCCATTTGCACTGCGCGTTGCAATAGCGGTTTCAGTTCGAGAGGACTCTTTTCTCCCGGAGTCTGCTGGGCGAAGCTGAGCAGATCTCCCACCAGTTCGCGCGTACGGCGGGCCTGTTGCCCGATTTTCTGCGCGTTGGCAAGTTGCTCGCGAGTTAGATTGCTGCTGGCGGCCATTTGTTCCGAACTCCTCAGAATGGCCGAGAGCGGATATTCGAGTTCGCCGGCGGCAAGCGCAACCAACTCTCCCAGAGAGGCCAGCTTGGCTTGCTGAATCACTCTTCCCTGCAGCCGTTGCAGATTGTCAAAGCTGCCGCGCGAATGTTTCAGTAGCTGGAGAAGCCGCTGGTCGAGCAGGTGCTGCTTGAGGAAAACGACAAAGGCCAGGGCGCCGACGCCTCCCATCGCCACCGCAAAACGAATGTGGCGGAGATGAGAAGGCTCATCACTCATGAAGAGGGCCCAATAGGCCATGACGGGGAGCGAGAGGAGCGCCAGTTTCGCCAAGTGTGGCGCGAGTGGACGGCTGGCCCGGCCCACTGCCGGCGTCAACTGGATCTCTCCCAGGCAGCGCCGGCCAGAGACTGCCACCCACAGAAACGCGAGCGCGGAGGCGACGAAAGGAATGTCATACACCCCACCCGTCTTGTACGCGCCGCGCGCAATGGCGGAGTTGATGCCTTCAGAGGTGAAGGTGTACAGGACACTGGCGATGAAAATATTGCGATAGAGGGCGCGCCACGGCCCGAAACTGTTAAAGAATGCCGACGAGGATACGGCGATCAGAATCACGCCTTCGATCAGATAGAGCAGGTCCCAGCGCGGCGTGTAGGCTGCGACGTTGATGACCATGTATTCCTGGGGAAAAACGAAGAAGGCATATACCACGACCCACCACACCAACAGGATCAGCACGTTCAACGCGCTCGGCAACATACCCTCGCGCTCGTCCGCCTGATGCGGGCGGATGGCTACCGCTGCCATGATCGGGACAACGTGCAGAAAAAGCACGATATCGCCCTCGAACGGGTCGGGCAGGGGTTTGCGTGCCAGCACTTCAAACCAGACCCAACATGCCTGGTTGAAACACCACATGGCCATTGCGGCAGTAATCAGGCTCCAGAACAAGCGGGTGTGGCCACGGCTGTCGAAGGAATTTCTGGCAGAGAATACGAAGGCCGCCGCAATCACGATCAGCGGCACCAGATCTCCCATGGCAACGCGAAAAAACGGGTTGGGAAAGACCACCGGAGCCAGGCCAAAGGCCAGCAACAGAGCTATACCAAATGACAGCGGCGCGATGTTGGAGCGAGACACTCGTTGCATAATATGACGTTTACCGGGAGATAGTTAGATCACGGTCGAGTTACTAGTGGTTACCGAGGTAACCTGCCAGCAAGACCAAGACGGGCATCCCGGGAAATAAAGCGCAGCGACCTTCCGCGCTAGTTCTTTTTTGACTTTCCATTGCCTTCATCGTTTGGCGCAGCGCCGAGGAAATGTTGCACTTTCGCCACGACTGGGAACTGCTTGCCGGCGCGTTCCAGCGTCAACCGACGTTCCTGGCCGGGAGAGCCTTGCAGTAACGACCAGGTCTCTCCCAAGGTGAATTCGGCGACGGGCGTGCCGTCGACGGCGATAAGGCGGTCGCCCGGATCGATGCCTGCGACCGCTGGGCTGCCGTCGAAATCGGCTACGCCGGCAACGGTAAATCCGTTGTCGCCTTCGGGGCGGAGAATGAGGCCGACGACGTCGAAGTCGGGAACCCTGACCGTGCGTGCGATGTCGAAATAAACGGTCGAATGGGTGTAGTCGAGGCCGACGCGGTAGTTCATTAGAGCTTCCGAGCTAAGGACGCCGGCTGCGGAAGCGCTGGCGCGCTCTCCGGCGAGAGTCCTCTGGCCCCTGGGAAGGTCCGCCACAGCAACATCCGTTAGGAAGAGCGGACCATATTGTAGGCGATCCAGGCGCATCAGCTTCAAATTCGGATCCCATCGGTCTCCCGTGTTGAAGGGGCCAACGGCTCCGGTAAGGTGCGGCGCGTCGGGGTGGAGGTTCGCGAGCTTGTCGAACAACTCTTCGGAAAGAAAATTGATGGAAGAACCCAGGTCCAAGCCTAGGCCGTAGTTCTTGTTGTCAATTTTGCCGGGAATCTGGATGAGGCCGTTGCTTGGGTTGAGGACCATCTTGCTCTGTACTCCGTAGAACTTCAGATGTCCCGGCAGCGCGACGGTGAGCTTGCGGTCGGGGAAATCGATAAGTACGTCGTAGTTGCGCAGGACGGTTGACGGTATGTTGATCTCGGCGCTCATGCCGGAAGCCAGCGCCGCCCCAGGTGAGACTGTGATTGGCCCCGTCGTTTTTCCAGACGGCTTTTCCAGCGGAAACAGGGGGATTTTCATGGTTCCGATGGTGATTTCAGGCGGAGTATCCGTTGTTCTTGGCGTAGCGGAACAGATTTGACCGTCACATCTGACCGCGAAACCCATGAGAGTGGCCACGCGCTGGCTCATGTAAACGTCGGGAGTGCCGTTGTCGACCCAGGCGCGTACGCGCTCGGTTTTGTCGTCGGGAAGTTGGAGATCGACGTCGATCACGATTCGTCCCTGGTCGAGCGCGATGGGAACAGTGACCGAGGAGGGTGCGTCTTTGGGGGTTGGTTTGGCCGCAGGCTGGGCGTGGACGCTTATGGCGAGGACGACGACGACCAGGCAAACTCGGAGCCCCATGGAGTGATTGTAATGCGGTGACCGTAGCGCTTGCGGCTGCTCGCGACGCAGCTTGATCTAAGCCATGTTGGCTGCGATAAAGGACGCTCTCCATAGCGATAGCAACTGCTAGAATTGGCGTGTTATGGCATTTCCGGCTAATCGCCTACGACGTTTGCGACGCACCGAGCCCTTGCGGTCGTTGGTCCGCGAAACGCGGCTTACGCCCGAAGCCTTTGTGTATCCGCTGTTTGTTTGCCCAGGATCGGGGATTCGAAAAGAAGTGCGCTCCATGCCGGGCGTGTATAACCTTTCGGTTGATCAGGCGGTCAAAGAAGTCCGCGAGGCCCGCGCGCTGGGTGTGCTGTCGGTAATTCTTTTTGGACTGCCCGAGAAAAAAGATGAAGTTGCCACCGGCGCCTGGGCGGAAGACGGCATTGTGCAAAAGGCGGCGCGCGCCATCAAGAGTGAGGTGCGCGACGTAGTGGTGATGGGTGATGTTTGCTTGTGCGAATACATGTCGCACGGGCATTGTGGGGTCGTTGAAGTGAACGGCAAAGTTGAAGACAAAGTAAAAGGCAATGGCGCACCACAATCGCTGGGTGCGGCAGCGGCTGCTCCTCCGGTCACGGCTGAGTACGAGATCGTAAATGACGCGAGTCTGGAATTGCTGGCGCGGACCTCAGTTTCGTTGGCACGAGCGGGAGTGGATGTCATCGCGCCGTCCGACATGATGGATGGACGCGTGGGAGCGATTCGCGCAGCGCTTGATTCGGCGGGCCTGGAAAATACTCCGATCCTTGCTTATGCGGCGAAGTTCGCTTCTGGTTTTTACGGACCATTTCGCGAGGCGGCGGATTCGGCGCCACAGTTCGGCGACCGCCGCTCTTACCAGATGGATGGGGCGAACGTTCGCGAGGCGATGCGAGAGATCGAGTTAGACATTGATGAAGGCGCGGACATGATCATGGTGAAGCCCGCGATGCCGTATCTGGATGTGATCGCCGCCGCACGCGAGCGCTTTGACCTGCCGCTGGCGGCATATCAGGTATCGGGTGAGTACGCGATGATTGAAGCAGCCGCGCGGAACCAATGGATCGACCGGGACCGGGTGATGATGGAATCGCTGATCTCGATCCGGCGCGCCGGAGCGAGCATGATCTTGACTTACTATGCCAAGGAAGCGGCGAGGTTACTTGGTTAGTTTGTAAGCTTGGCATCCTGCCAGGCCGGGCCGCCGCTAAGTTGGCTTGCGGTGGAAACTCCCAATTCGTGTCGAAACCGCGATTGCGCCAATTTTTACATCCAGACGAGCAAGACTGATGTAGAATCCGCCCAGTTTGGGAGTGCATATTTGGCACGCTACCCACAGCTCTCTTCGGTCGACTTAGTAAGAGCTTGCGCTGGCTCGAAAGATGAGGATGCGTGGGCGGAATTCATCCGGCGCTTCCAGGTAGTGATCGCGGCTGCGGCGCTTCGGACGGCCCGGCGTTGGTGCGATCCCTCGCGCGCGTTGCTCGACGATCTCGTCCAGGACACCTACCTCAAACTCTGCGAAGAGAATAGTCGCCTGTTGCGGTCATTCCAGCCGCGGCAAGAAGATTCCATTTACGGCTTCCTGAAGGTTGTAGCGGCCAATGTGGTCCACGACCATTTTAAGGCTGCGCTGGCCGTTAAACGAGGGGCTGGGCAAAGCGAGGCGGTCGCGGAACCCGTCCAGAACGAGGTGCCAGCCCCGCGCCGCCCTTTTGACCTGGTCAGCCACAGGCTACAACTGGAGCAGATCGACAAGGCCTTGCGCCAGGTGACGGCGGGGAAAGACCAGGAAAGGAAGTGCACGATTTTCTGGCTTCGCCACCGCCAGGGGATGACGGCGAGTGAGATTGCGTCCATTCCTGAAATGGGCCTGACCACAGAAGGAGTGGAGAGCATGCTTCTACGTCTGGCCGCCATGATTCGCGATTATTTTAGAAACTCAAATCCCCACCGCGAAGTGAAGGTTCTGAAGCGAAAAAATCGTTCTAGTAAGAGGACGGGCGCATAATTTGCAAGAGAGTTCCAATTACGCCGGACACATCTCGATCGCTGAGCTGGCAAGGCTGCTGGACGAATCGCAGTGGCGCGCGGAACTCGGGCGAGACGTGGCCGAATTGCATCCTCATCTGGCCGCCTGTTCGAGCTGCAGGGAGAAATTTGAGGCGGCGGCGCTCGCCCGCCAACTGAGGATCCCGAAGCCGGCCAAATCTGAGGTACGCCAAGACGACTGCTCCGGCCCGGCGGTGTGGCGGGAGATTGCCGGCGGCGTCACGCCGGTCGAGGAAGCGCTGGTCCGCATCCAGCACGCCAGCCGGTGCGACTATTGCGGTCCGTTGTTGCGCGAGGCGCTGGCGGAATTAGCGGAGTTGAAAGGAGAGTTGACCCAGGAAGAGCGGAGTCGCATAGCGTCGCTTGCCAGCGCGCGCTCGGAATGGCAACAAAAACTGGCGCAGCGAATCGCCGGAACCCCCGATTCTAAACAGGAACGCGAACCGTCATTCTTGGCGTCACTACTTCGGAAATCCCGCCGCGACCGGTGGATAGGCGTTGCGGGATTCGTGGCCGCGAGTGTCTCTCTTGCAGCGGTGATTGTTCCGGGAGCCTGGTTTGTAAGACAGCGACACCAGCCCGCAACTGCGGAACGGCTGCTCGCCCTCGCTTACGCGCAGAAGCGCACGCTTGAACCGCGGATCGCGGGTGCCGCTTTTGCCCCATTGCGCGTATCGCGCGGACCGGCGGCCTCGTTCACCAGTCGTTCGCCGGCGCTGCTGAAAGCAGAGGCACTCATTGCCGCCCAGTTGCAAACGCATCCCTCCGACCCTGCATGGCTGCAGGCTAGCGCCCAAGCAGATTTGCTCGAAGGCAGATACGACGCCGCGGTCGAGGCTTTGCGGCGCGGTCTGGAGATCGATCCCCAATCTTCGGCGCTCCTGATCGATCTTGCCACCGCTTACTTCCAGCGCGCTCAGCAGGAAGATCACAAAGAAGATTTTGGCGCCGCTTATGAGTACCTGAGTCAGGCGTTGAAGTTCCACCCCGACGATCAGGTGGCGCTGTTTAATCGCGCCATTGTCGCGGAACATCAATTTCTTTACCATCAGGCGCTCGACGATTGGCAGCGATACCTGCGACTGGATTCGAATTCGGAATGGGCCGGGGAAGCGCGCAACCATGCCGAAGCGGTGCGGGAAAAGTTGAAAGTGCCGCAGAGCGAGACCGCGCCCCTCCTCACTCCCGCAGAAGTGGTCGCCGAACTCACGGACCCGAAACTCTCTTTCAATCTTGCGCCCGAAGTTGATTCGCGGGTCGAGCAATATCTTCATGAAGCGGTTGTATCCTGGTTGCCTCAAGCCTTTCCCGGGGGACGAAGCGGCCTAAGCGAGGCCACCGTAAATAGGCCCGGCGAATCCAGCGCGGTCGATCCGCAGGCCGTACGAGCACTTTTTTTTTTGGCGAACCTGACAAACAGGCTCCACGGCGACCGATGGCTGACCGACGTTCTGCGCGGTTCCTCTGGGTATGGCTTTCCCCAAGCCGCGTCCGAACTCGCTCTCGCCGTCAGAGCCAATGACACGGGACAGCACGACTTAGCCCGCCAGCAAGGCGAACTTGCGGCGCATTTATTTCGCGCTTCCGGCAACGTGGCCGGCTCGTTGCGCGCGCAGTTCGAGCAGACTCTTGCCGACCAGGTGTCGCGGCACGCCGAAGAATGCAGGCGGCGATCGATAACGGCTGAAGCGGAGTCCCGGCGGCACCTGTACACCTGGACGCAGATCCAGTTTGCGCTGGAGCAGAGTGTTTGTTCGGCAATGACAGGTGATCTTGGTACTCAGGAAATCGCCGCTAATCGAGCCCAAGACGTAGCCCAACAAGCCCGCTATGGTGCTCTCTATCTGCGCGCCATTGGCTTTGTCGCAGATAGTAAGTTTCTTACCGGTGAAAGATCAGGCGAGTGGAAGTCTGTTTGTGCTGGCCTCGACTACTACTGGTCGGGACAATTTCCTCCAATGCGGGCGTACAACCTGTATTCGGAAGAGGCCATGGCTGCCGCGCCGGAGCAGCAGAATCTTCAGTTGGCAATCTCGCGCGAAGGCTTGTTTGCGATCGATAGCACCGAAAATCTGCCCCTACGCGCCGAGGCCCACAGCGTAATGGCCAATGCAGCCAGTGCAGCCGACCAGCCGGAGGTCGCGAAACGGCACTATGAGGAGGCCGCGCGGCTTTACAGTCTTGCGCCGCGGACCAAAGGCACCCCGGCCAACCGCCTCATGATCGAGATCAGGACCGCCAAGCTGGAGGCGGATCAAGGCGCTTCCGAGGCAGCGCTGGTTCGCTTAACTCGCGCCCAGGATGAGGTCCAGCGGCTTTCTAATCATCATCTTGTGCTGGTGTTTAATACCATTCTCGCCGGAGTGCAACTTCGTAGTCATCGCCCCGTTGAGGCGGAGCAGGCTTATCGCGCAGCCTTGGTTGGCGCCGAACAAGACCTCGCATCGCTCACGTCTGAGTCAAGCCGTAGCAGTTGGCGCAAAGATGCCGCCCCGGTATATCTGGGACTCGCTGAAACCGAATTGATGCAAGGACGGGAACAGGAATCGCTCGACGTATTTGAGTGGTATTTGGGCGCCGCACAGCGTGTCGGCACACTTAGTCGCGACCGTGCACGAAACCCTTCCGAGATGCTGGCTCGATCTTTTTCTGCGCATCAGATTCCCGCCGGTCAAACACTGCTTGCTTTTGGAATTCTGCCTGATGGCTTGGCGATCTGGGTAAGCGACGATCGCGGGGTGAGCGCGAAGTGGATCGCGAAGTCTACCCGGGAGTTGCAGGATCACGCCTCGAACTTCGCAGCCGAATGTTCGGACCCTAGCTCTGAAGTGACCGCCTTACGCCGGGAGGGGCGCAGCCTGTATGCGGAATTGATAGCGCCTGTGGAGGAACAGCTGGCGCCAGGAAGAACGCTGGTGATCGAGGCCGAGGGCTGGTTGGCCCGGGTACCGTTTGAGGCGCTCCTGGATGGGAACGGTCGCTACCTGATCGAACGCGCTCCGATCGTTCATTCCTTGGGGCAGGATTTGCAGGCGCGTCTGCGCACCGACACCGCCTTTTCAGCAGACTTGCCGGCGCTGGTTGTCGGCAGTACGGCGTCATCGACTGCCGACGGACTCATTCCCGTTCCCGGCGTCGCCGCGGAGGCGGACACCGTCGCCAGTGACTTCCACGCGGCGCGCGTGCTTAAGGGCGGAGAAGCCACACTCAGCGCACTGCGAAACGAGCTGCCCGGAGCAGCGGTTTTTCATTTTGCCGGACATTCACTCGCCACTCCGCAAAGAACGGGATTGCTGCTCGAAGCCGAAGACGGGAACGCGAAGGCACCGCGTCTGCTGGACGCAAATGCGGTGCGGCAGCTCCCCTTAGCCAGCTTGCAGTTGGCCGTGCTTTCAGCCTGCAACACGGCATCCGGAAGTGGAGGTTCGAACGGACTCGACAGCATTACCGATGCGTTCGTGCGCGCAGGCGTACCTCACGTGGTCGCGAGCCGCTGGGCGGTGGACTCAGTTCAAACCCAAGGATTGATGGAGGATTTTTATCGCAATGCGCTATCTGGCCAAAGCGTGTCCGACGCCATCCGGTTGATGTCACAGAAAATGCTCGCCAATCCACGCACATCCCATCCCTATTATTGGTCGGCGTTTGCCGCGTACGGCCGGCCTTGATTTGAACTAGGAGCCGCCATGAAAAATGAACGCCACTTCGATAGCCCACTGTTTGCGCTGGCCGTTGCCGGGCTGGCCACGCTCATGCTCATCGCATGTCAACAGACCCAACAAGTATCAGTTCCCGCAACCGCGGAGCCCAAACCCCCGGCGGGCAAGGACGTTTATGTAGTGTTCGAGGGGCCCTGGGCGTTCGCCGCCGATCCCAAGGACGTCAACAGCGTGATCGCGCTCGCTCCAAAGACCAAGAGCCATCGCGAGCTGTTTGCGCAGACGTGGGACAAGACGCTGGCCCCGGGAATCTATGAACTCTCGCTTCCGCCGCGCACCGGGACGGCCGCGGGCACCATCGATTCCAATATTCTTGTGACGAAAATCGACCCGCAAAGCGCTCAGCGTGCGCTCGACCGCAAGTCGGAGCGCTATGCCATACGGGTTCCCAAGCCTGATGCCTACTTGGAGGCCACGCATTATCGCAGCCGAGTGGACGCCAAATATCCGCCGGATCCATCGTCGGAGAAGGACTACGTTACTTCGATTTCGCTGCGTTATAGCGTAGCGACGCTGACTGGTTTCTCCCTGGCGGGAACGCCGGATAGCGGCAATTTTAATCCCCTCTTGCTTTCCGTGGTGACGCCAGTCATTCACTTTGGTATCGCACCGCTTCACGACCCCGATCCTGCGGACAAGTGCCACACCCATGCGCGAGAGGCCTTCCGTGACCTGACCAGGCTGATCAACGTATCGTTGTACGTGGACTTTCCCAATGATCCGGACGGGTGCCACTCCAAAGATCCGCAAAATGTTCATCCGGCAGCCGCGGTTCTGCCACGCGTTTCGAGTTTTCTTGCGCGTCACTCCAGCGGAGTTCTGAAACAGCATCTGCTGGCGGTCATCTATTTTTTTGGGTCCTATCAGAATTGTGAGGGACCGGGCATCGTAGGCGGAGGGTAGCCTCAGCTTTCTCCTGCGGGCGAAGTGGAAGAATCTACTTTTTGTCTCGCCTGTTTTCTGCGCTAACGGGCAGGAAGTAGGCCATCCGCACCAGCGTTCTCTCGGAAAAAGGTACGTAGAGCAACGCGGCCATCGCCGCGAATGCGAAGCCGATGCCGATCTGCGGCAACAACAGGAACGGCGCTGTGGCCCAGACTTCGTCGAGTGCGAAAACAAACGGGAACAGTCGCGTGAAAGTTGCAGCGAGCCGACGGAAGTCGAACGCGACCGCGGAGAGCAAATAGAACCGCAGCGGAATTCCAACCGCACCTGTCACTAATACTGCGCTCACGACGAACAACGCTCCCCCGCTTGGCAGAAACCTGCCGGCGACGCCGTCCGCTCCGCGCAAGTGGGCGAGTCCGCTCACATAAAAGATGAGATACATCACCTGAATCAGCGCGAACAGGGCGCGCACCACTCCGCGCCGGGGAACAGGCACGTGCAGATCGGGGTGCAGACCGGCGTCGCCAGCGGGTTGCATGAACGCGCTATGTTCACCCTCGTTCCCGTCCTTGTGCCGAGCTTCCGCCTGAGCGCACCCGGAAACCGAGGTTGTCGCGAAGCTCTCGACTGGAGCGATAAAGCGGTATCCGCGACGGGCGAGGGTTTCGACGAAGCGCGGGCTCGATGCGGAATCTCCGAGCGCCTCGCGAATTTTATTCACAGCGGTATTCAGGCTGTGGTCGAAATCGACGAAGGTATCGGCAGGCCAGATTTTTTCGCGGAGATCGTCGCGGGTGACGACCTGGCCCGCATTCCGCAGGAGGGTGCCGAGGACCTGAAATGGTTGTTCCTGTAACCGGATCCGCACGCCGTTCTTGCGCAATTCGCCCGCGGCCAGGTCGGCTTCAAAAACGCCGAAGCGCAGGAGCGGTACATCCGTGTTGGAGAATGGCCGGGGCATGACGGCGCGTGTAGTTTACCGCGAGGTAGCCGCCTGTCGTTAGCCGCTCGCAAGTCGGCCGCAATTCATCAAACCGACGGCCAGCACCCAGAAGGTCTACAATAGCGCCGTGAACTCCCCTGTTTCACCCAAGCCGGCTGCGGACGATCAACAACGGCACCGTCATGTCGCTTATGCCGCCGAGGCCACCGGACTCCTGCTCATGGCCGCCGTGCTGCTCCTACTCGTCATCATTCGCTATTGGCGGTACATTCCTTGGAGCGCGCGCTGAGTCTGCCGGAGTCGACGAAAAAGCGCGACCCGCTGCTTGTGGTCATCCTGGGTCCGACGGCGAGCGGGAAGACTGCTCTGGCCCTTGAAGTCGCGCGGCGTTTTGGCGGAGAAATCGTCAACTGCGACTCGGTGGCGATGTATCGCGAATTCGAAATTGGCACAGCTAAACCGAACGCGCTCGAGCGTGCCGAGATTCCCCATCATCTGCTGGATTGCGTCGATCCGCTGGCCGACGTCAGTGCCGGCGAGTATGCCCGGCAGGCGCGGCAAGTCCTGAACGAGATTGCTTTACGTGACAGCGTCTCGCAAGAAAACGGGCAGAAGAGAGTTTTGCCGATCGTGAGCGGGGGAACGGGACTCTATCTTCGCGCGTTGCTTGAAGGACTTTTCGCCGGACCGCAGCGTTCCGAACAGCTGCGTGAGAAACTCCGCGCCCGCGCGCAGAAATGCGGCGTCGAGCACCTGCATCGCATCCTGCTACGGCTCGACCCATCGGCCGCGAAGCGCATTCACGCCAACGATGTCCCCAAGGTGATCCGGGCGATTGAAGTGTGCCTGGCATCAGGCCAACCTTCGCGCCAGAATATGACCGAACTCTGGCAGCAGGGACGCGAACCGCTGCGCGGCTTTCGTATTCTGCGTCTGGGACTGGATCCGGAGCGCGAGACCCTTTACGCCCGCATCAACCAGCGGGCGGCGAAAATGTTTGACGATGCGCGAGTCGACGGCGGATTGATCGCCGAGACGAAAAGGCTGCTCGCAAAATACGGTGCGGACGCGCGCCCGCTGATGTCGCTGGGATACAAGCAGGCCGTGCAGTTTTTGCGCGGAGAATTGGATCGGGCCTCAGCAATCGCGGCGGCGCGGCAGGCGCATCGCAACTACGCCAAACGCCAGATCACGTGGTTCCGGCGCGAACCGAATGTGCGGTGGCTGTCTGGGTTTGGCGATGACACGGGGATTCAGGCAGAGGCAATTGCGGTAGTTGGACGGGAAATACAAAACTAATCAGGGAAGTTCTGTGAGCGCTCGCTCAACTTTTGCTATTGTCATTGACATGGTCCGACATCTGCTGCTGATCGCCCTTCTGCTGGTGGCGGCGTTGTGCGCTGGTAAAGATAAGAGCAAAGAACGTTATCAGCAGGTTGGGCCAATCCATCTCGATAACTCCGGCCGAAAGTGGGCTGAGAAGACGCTGCGCAAGATGTCTCCCGAAGAGAAGGTTGGCCAGCTTTTTGGGATTAAGGTGCTGGCGCAATTCCTGAACGACGCGGACCCTAAGTGGATTCAGTTGCGAGACAGCGTTCGCAAGTATCACATAGGCTCGCTGGTGATGACGGTTCCGGTGGATGGTCCGGTGCTCCTCAGAAGCCAGCCCTACGTTGCCGCAGAACTGCTCAACCGGTTGCAGAGATCATCGAAGCTGCCGCTCATGGTCGCTGCGGATTTTGAACGCGGCGTTTCCATGCGGCTGAACGGTGTCACGGTATTTCCTCATGCGATGGCTTTTGGGGCTACCGGTAAAACCGGGAACGCCGAGATTTTCGGACGCATCTCGGCGCTCGAGGCGCGAGCGGTCGGCGTGCAGTGGAATTTCTTTCCCGACGCGGACGTGAATTCGAATCCCGCCAATCCCATCATCAACACGCGTTCTTTCGGAGGCGATCCGAACCAGGTGGGCGATTTCGTCGCGGCCTACATTCGCGGCGCGCACGAAGGCGGCATGTTGACCACGGCAAAGCATTTTCCCGGACACGGCGATACGGCTTCTGATTCTCACCTTGGACTCGCGCAGGTGACGGGCGACCGAGCCCGCCTGGATGCGATCGAACTGCTTCCATTTAAACGTGCAATCGAGGCCGGAGTAGATTCCATCATGGTGGCGCACGTCACGGTTCCTGCGCTCGATTCGGAGCCGAAGCAGGTGGCCACAACTTCCAAGGCAATCGTGGACGGAGTCCTAAAAGAAGAGATGGGATTCAAAGGGATCGTTGTGACCGACGCCCTCGATATGGCCGGGCTGACCCGGTTGTATGCCAAGAATGTTGGCCGGGCGGCGGTCGAGTCGTTCAAAGCTGGCAATGATGTCTTGATTATTCCCGCCGATCTTGAGGCCAGCTATCGGGCCATGCTGCAGGCGGTAGAGAGTGGCGAAATTGGCCGCGAACGGCTCGATCAATCGGTGCGTAAGATTCTGGAACTAAAGGCTTCTGTCGGTCTGAACAAGGCTCGACTCGTCGATCTTGGCCAGCTTTCGAACGAGATTGCGAGGCCGGAGAACGTGGCCGAGGGACAACGCATTGCCGATGAAGCTATCACTCTCGTCCGCGATAATGGGAAGGTCATCCCGCTGCAGTCTGTTGGAACTCCCGAAGCCGCCCTTCCGTATCAATCCTTGACAGAAGCCGGCAACCGTCTTGTGGCAGTGATTTTCTCCGATGATTTGCGCACCGACTCGGGACGGATGCTGGAACGGCAGGTTTTGGCCCGGGTGCCCGACGCACGCGTGATCTACGTCGATGCGCGCTCGGCGGCTGGCATGAAAAGTGCAGTGGTACAGGCGGTGGAAGCGGCAGAGCATGTGATCGCTGCAGTGTACGTGGTTCCGACTGCGGGTAAGGCCGTGCGCGCCCCCGGAGGCGGGTTGAAAAATACGGTGGCAATGGACGACGCGACCGGATCGTTGCTGGCCACCGTGCTTGATCGCGCCGCCGAACGGACGGTTGTACTGGCGATGGGCAACCCATATATGGTCGAGGATTTTCCCGCGATCCAGAATTATGTTTGTGCGTTCTCCAATGTAACGATTTCCGAAACAGCCGCGATAAAAGCAATCTTCGGCGAGATTCCGATCGGCGGTCATTTGCCGGTGACGATTCCCGGCGTCGCATCGCGTGGCGGCGGGCTCGAGCGGCACGCCCGAAGTAGCGCGACTCAAAACAGTTCAGGAGGTTCCGATGTTCGACCTTAAGAAACACAACCCAAAAAAGTTCGACCACAAAATGTTCCGAGTCGCGATCGCGAAGCTCTCGCTTGGTGCGTTGATTGCCGTTCTCTGCATTTTTCCCGCCTGCAGCATTAACGCGAACGATGGCGGCAAAGGTGGCGAGAAGCATGTTGACATCAAGTCTCCAATGGGCGACCTGCACGTTAGCGAAGCGGTTGATATTCGCGACGCCGGCCTGACCATCTATCCTGGCGCAAAGCCGGCTCCGAAGGATGATGGCGACGACAAGAAGAGCGCCAATGTAAATCTCTCCATACCGGGATTCGGCCTGAAGGTTGTGGCGGCGGAGTTTATTTCCGATGACGCTCCCGACAAGATTCTTGCCTACTACAACAAAGAGCTCCCGAAATACGGCAAGCCCATACAGTGCCACGGCGGCTGGAATGGCGGCCACGTGAACTACGACAGCAAAGACGACATGGCGAAGCCAGTCTCGTGCGGGAACGATAACAGTTCAGACGCGGTCGAGTTGAAGGTGGGGACCCAGGGAAACCAGCACATCGTATCCGTGAAGCCAAGCCATACCGGTTCTCGCTTTGCCCTGGTTTATGTGCGCGTGCACACCGGCTCCGACGACACGATCTAAGAGGCATCGCGACATCGAATGATCGCAGCATAGGGTCGCCGATGCGACGCCATTGGTGCCCGATGTCTTGCCCTCTGCTGCGTAGTGCGCTAGCTTCAAAGCTGTGGAACACCCCTGCCAGCAGTGTGGGACGACGATCGAAGACGGCCGTCCGTTTTGTCCGCAGTGCCGCGCGCCGCAGATCCACGTGCGAATTGCGACGCCTGAGGCTGGTATGGCTAGCGCCGATGGCGCGCCAGACGGGTTGTCTCCCGAGAATCCGCAAGCTGGATTCCTTGACCCTCCTGACACCATAAATGGAAAAATTGCCGTTCGCGCCGCGCTAAAGGCAGGCGTGCTCGGAATGTTGATCGGAATCATCCCGGTACTGGGCATGATGCTGACCGGGGCGCTGGCGGTCTATTTCTATCGCCGGAAAGGCAGTTCCGCTCTCACGATTGTTCTTGGCGCACGGCTGGGCGGGGCAGCGGGCGTGGTAGTTTTTGGCATCAACGCCCTGGCTACGATTCCCATCATCATGCTTCACGCCCAGCAGCAGTGCGTGGATGAGATTGTCGAGATCGCGAGGAAGGGCGGATTCGACACAACCGCACCCCAGTTTCAGACCAGCATCCACAACCTGTTCACTCCGTCGGGGCTGGCAGCTTTTTTTATTTTTGCCGTCGTGCTGGGATCGGTGGGCGGTGCGCTCGCTTCTTTCCTGCTGCGCTCTAATCGCCCGCGTGTTTAATGCGCCATGCGTTAGACTAGGCTCTCCCGTGTGGCATTCGGCTCGGCCTTGCTCTCGCCTTTCTGCGCGCGTATGATGCACCGTTTATGAATCTGCCCCCGCCAGGCCGCCATGCAGAAGGCCATCAGCCCGAACTTCGGCCCCTCCAAGTTCAGCAGAAGGCGCAGCTGATGTCCGCGTCAGAAGTGGAACGAACGCTGATCCGTCTGGCTCATGAAATTCTCGAAAAAAACAATGGTGTCGAAGATTTGGCGCTGGTCGGCATCCGGCGCCGCGGCATTCCGCTGGCCGAGCGGCTGGCCCGGATCATTCGGCGGATTGAAAAGAAACCGGTATTGGTCGGCACACTCGATATAACCCTCTATCGCGACGATCTTTCTTTGGGCGAGCAAACTTTGGGCGAGCAAACTTTGGGCGAGCGGACTTTGGAGGGGCAGGTGTTGGGTGACCGGACTTTCGACGGACGGACCAGCGATGCGAAGCTCGTGGTGAAGAAAACGGAGCTGGAAATTCCCATCACGGACAAGTCGGTGGTGCTGGTGGATGACGTGCTCTACACTGGCCGCACGACCCGCGCCGCGATGGACGCGCTGTTTCGCTCGGGCCGTCCCAAGCGCCTGCAGTTGTGTGTGTTGATCGACCGCGGCCATCGCGAGTTGCCGATCGAAGCGGCTTTTGTGGGGCGCACAGTGCAGACTACTGAAAGCCAGACCATCGAAGTGAAACTTCGCGAAGTCGATGACGCGGAGAAAGTGCTCCTGATGGAAATGCAGCACTCGAACAGGGCTTAGATAATCGACGAACGTTTAGCATCAATCATTTAACATCAATCGTTTAACATCGCGAAAACAAGCTATGAATCCAGCGCGCGGTTCGCTGCTCGATATTGAGCATCTGGAAGCAGCGGAAATCCTGAAACTTCTGAAGTTTGCCCGGCGTATGAATCCGGACAAGCCACGTCCCCTGCTGAAGGGCAAGCGCGTGTTTCTTCTTTTTTATGAGGCCTCCACGCGCACGCGAAGCTCGTTTGAAGTGGCGGCAAAATCTTTGGGCGCGCTTACCGTTCTTATCCAGTCTTCTGGTTCCAGCATTGAAAAAGGCGAATCGCTCGTCGATACGGGAAACACGGTGCGAGCGGTTGGGGCCGATGTTGTGGTGATGCGGCATCCCAACGCCGGAGCTCCTTACATACTGGCGCAGCATCTTGACGTTCCCGTTATCAATGCTGGCGATGGACTCCATGAGCATCCATCGCAGGCACTGCTCGATGCGTACACAATTCTTCGCAATAAGAAAACTTTCAAAGGTTTGCAGGTCGCAATTGTCGGCGACATCTTTCATAGCCGGGTGGCGCGGTCGGCGTGCCATTTGCTGAGCAAGTTCGGGGTGAAGATCATTCTTTGCGGTCCGCCGGAACTGGCGCCCGAGATTGCGATGACGCTCGCGCCGGGTGTGCGCGTGACGCGTCATATCGAGGAAGCGTTGCGGGGTACCGATGTCATTATGCTGCTGCGTGTACAGACGGAGCGGCTCGCTGGGCTGAAGATAGACCTCGCGGAATACGTCGCGCGCTATCAGATGACCCCGGTGCGGTTGAAGATGGCGAAGAAAGATGCCATCGTGATGCATCCCGGACCCATCATTCGTGGGTTGGAGTTGACCAGCGAAGTGGCTGACGGGCAGCAAGCGCGCATCCTCGAAGAAGTACGCAACGGCGTGCCTGTGCGCATGGCGATTCTGGCGCGAGCATTAGGAAAAATGCCGGGGAAGATGCGATGAGCCCAGAAAAGAATAGAAGCAGCCTGCTGATTAAAGGCGGCCATCTTATCGACCCGGCGGTGCGTATCGACGCGCCGATGGATGTGCTGCTCAAAGATGGACGCGTGGCGGAAGTTGCGCCTCCGAACAAGATCAAGGGCGGCGCCGACGAGAGATTCGACGCCCGCGGGCTCGTTGTTGCGCCGGGGTTCATCGATCTGCACGTGCATTTGCGCGAACCCGGCCAGACGCACAAAGAGACCATCGCTACGGGAACGGTCGCGGCGGCAGCGGGAGGGTTCACCTCCGTCTGCACCATGCCCAACACGGTCCCAGTGGTCGATTCGGTCGAGTGGGTCGAATGGCTCCGGCAGCCTGAGCGCGGAGCGGTGGTCAATGTGTTTGCCATTGCGGCTGCGACCCGCTCGAGCAAGGGTGTCACGCTCACCGACTTCCGCGCCCTGCAATCCGCTGGAGCGATCGCGGTGACGGATGATGGCAAACCCATCCTCGACGACAACATCATGCGCGAGGCTCTCGTCTTGGGCGGAGAACTGAATTTTCCTGTGGTGCAACATGCCGAAGATACCCGGATGACGGAGAACTGTTCGATGCACGCGGGCGCGCGCTCGTTCCGTCTGGGATTGCGTGGCATGACGGCGGCGGCGGAAGCGTCGGTTGTGGAGCGGGACGTGCATCTGGCAATGCACATCCCGAATGCGCGCCTGCATGTTGCCCATCTTTCCACGTCAGACGCGCTGAAGAGCGTGCGCCGCGGCAAGCGCGCGAAAGCGCGTGTCACCTGCGAAGTTACGCCCCACCATTTCACGTTGACTGACGAAGACATGCGCGATTACGACAGCAATTACAAGATGAATCCTCCGCTTCGCTCGGTTTCCGATCGCGAGGCCATTTGGGTGGCTCTTGCCGACGGCACCGTGGATGCGATCGCCACCGACCACGCTCCGCATGCATTGCATGAGAAGCAAATGGAATTTGAGCGCGCTGCATTCGGCATCACGGGGTTGGAAACTGCGCTTGCGCTAGCTATCACCAAACTGCACCGCGAGAAGCACATTCCGCTCTCCCGTATTGTGGAACTCTTCACCGCCGGTCCGGCACGATGTTTCGACCTTCGCGGGCGCGGTTCGCTGGTTCGGGGCTCGATCGCAGATGTTACCGTTTTCGATCCAAAGAAGAAGTGGACATTCGATGCCGCGAAGTCGCACTCAAAATCGAAGAATACTCCTTTCGACGGCTCGCCATTCACGGGAAAAGTGGTCGCAACCATTGTCCGCGGGACAATCGTCTATTCGGGCTGAGCGCCGGCCCCGTCGGGGTTTCCGCATCATTCTGTACTTTGATCGAAGCTAACTGGAGTCGTCCGCCAGTGCTACAATCCCGGCCATGAAGCGCGTACTGTTCTTCTTCCTGCTCGTTCCGTTCCTTTGCTCCCAGACAACAACTGAAGTCGAGATTACGGCTGAACCCTCGCATCACCTCGCACTCGAAAACGAATATGTGCGCGTCTTCCAAGTCGAGGTCGCGCCGCATGCTTCGACGTTGATGCATCGTCATCGTCACGACTATGTCTACGTCACCCTCGGCGATGCGCACCTTTCCAACGAAGTCGAAGGCAAGCCGCCCACGGAGGTTAAGCTCGCCGACGGCGACACTCGATTTACGCCGGGAAACTTTGCTCACATTGCAAAGAATCTATCGGATCAGCCCTTTCGCAACGTAACCATTGAGCTGATGCAGGACGACAAATCGCCGCAAAGGCCGACACCGGCACCCGAGGCGGCTATCGAAACCCCCTTCCCGGGCGGTCGCGGCAAGAATTTTTACGTGAAGAGCGGCAATGGAGTGAAGGTTTCCGAAGTGACTCTCGAACCCGGCTCTTCCATGCCTAGTCGCCCTTTTGGAGGGCCGCAACTGCTGGTCGCGATCAACGACCTCGATCTTCGTAGCGACGTCAAATCTGCGAGCCCTGTGTCAGTGAAATTGAAGGCCGGCGACGTCAAATGGTCGGCGGGTGGCCATTCTCCCATGTTGACGAACGTAGGGAAAACTCCGGCGAGGTTCGCAACATTGGAATTTTAGATGTTCCTGGCCGCGAGTTATGCGCTCTTGATCAATGGATTGCCCGGAGAGACGAAAGCGATGCGATGCAGTTTGGCGGTGATGCGGTCCTTGTCGCCCGCGGCAGAGGCAGCCGCGAGACGCTTGCGCAGTTTGGCAACTTTTTCCGCACGAGTACGGCGGCGGCGAATTTCGGGACGACGGCTGGGTGCGGACATTGAAGCTCCTTAAGGTTATCGAGTGACCGGTTGGCGATGCTGCACCTCAATTATAGGGTCGATTGGAACGGCTGGCAAAGACTCGTCAGCTACTTCGGTGTTTCCTGCTGGCGGTAGCCGCTGCATTGCAGCACTGGCAAACGCGGATACTTCGCAAATCGCTGGTCTTGAAATGAGAGTTCACACCGTAAGAAAACCGATCCCCGATCGGATTCGATCTGGCGCGCGTACTGGCAGTCTTGGCATAGGCCGACATTGGAGTGAATCGGCGGCGTGTTCATGGTCGTGGAATTGTGGCAGCCGGACCTGTAAGCCGAATTCTGTCCGCAACATGAATGCTGCGGGACGGTCATTCCTCTGGGCCACGCATTGCTGCGGGGCTCAAGCGACCTACCCGAAGGTTGTGGCGCGCCGAGCCGGCACGCGTTCCCGACGAACCCGAAGGTCCGCGGGAAATCCCTCCCTATTTGGTCTTGCTCCGTGTGGGGTTTGCCCTGCCCGTTGCATTACTGCCGCGGCGGTGCGCTCTTACCGCACCTTTTCACCCTTACCTGAGCCTTGCGGCCCCGGCGGTATATTTTCTGTGGCACTTTCCGTCCAACCGGCTTGAACCGGCCGTCCCGGACGTTATCCGGCACACTGCTCTGCGGAGTTCGGACTTTCCTCTGTTTTGCAACAGCGACCGTCCGGTCCGGCTGCCAACCAATTCATTATAGAGCAGGTGCGAAGTAGCTCCGGCCTTGCGACCATTGCAGGCAGAAAACATCATCCCGCCTGCAGTTCGGATTCCTTGGGCGCCAGCAGGAACACATACGCCAGCAGTGCCAAGCCAACCAACACCGGAATCACTCCGGCAAGATAAATCGGTTCCGCAACCCGCAGCCCAGATAGAAGCACCATGACACCTATGCCGACGGCTGTCGTGATTAGTCCGCCGAGCTTTAAGCCCTCAATGCGGCGCCTGGCGGCGAATTTCTCTTGTTCTCGCAACATCTCCAGGGCGCTCTTCGCCGCCTCGCCCGAGCTCTCTGCAATTTTCTTCAGCGTTTCGCCCCGATAGTACGCCTCTCTCTCTTTGCGGCGAGCGTCAGCCCAGCCATTGACAGCTAGAAAAGAAAACAACGCAATGCTGCCCACGATAGGTACCAGCATGCCCGCAACCGGAACTATGTTTTCTCCAATATCCAATGCCATGTGTCAGCTCCCTGATTTTTCTTGCTTGCGTCCGGTACGACCGCTCCTTCGCACTTCTGGTTGCATTTTCTTCGTCAGCAGTCCATTTTTTAAATAATGCAACCGGACGAGAATTGGCAGTGTCGTACAGTTGAGGCAAAGTTCGGAGACGAGTTCAGGCAAAGTCCAGCATGAGCGCAAGCGAAGATCAGTCCGCAGTGGAACGAGTTTTGGCTGGCGACATCTCCGCCTTCGAGGAGATAGTCCAGCGCTGGCAGAAGCCATTGATCAACCTCGCCTACCGCTTTTGTCATGATCGCGGCCGCGCTGAGGAAATGGCGCAAGAGGCCTTTCTGCGCGCTTATCGCGGCCTCAACCAGTGGCGTAAAGACGCCGCCTTTTCCACCTGGCTCTTCGCCCTGGCAACAAATCTCTATCGGTCGGAGTTGCGCCGCATCCCGGCGCGAACTGTGTCACTCGACGAAATCGCAGAACCTGCCGACACCCGCGCTTCGGATGGAGGCCTCGAAGATCAGGATCGCAATTCGGCGGTGCGGCGCGCGGTTCTTAATCTGCCCTCAAAGTATCGCGAGGCGCTGATCCTCTTTTACTTTCACGACATGGACCTTACCGCTGCGGCGCGGAGCCTGGCGCTGCCCGAGGGTACGGTCAAAGCGAGACTTTTTCGCGGACGCGAACTTTTGCGCAGTAAGCTTCCGCAGATTCTTGCCGTGCCCCGCTTGAAGGAGGCTTGATGAAACCCACGATTGGAAGATACAGCACTGGAAGATTGCCAGGAGCGGCCGAAAACGAGGAGGTTAATCGTATGCTTTCAAACGAGGATGAAATACTTCCATCGTCCGGTTTCGCCGCCGCTGTTATGGATGCAGTCCGGCGTGAGGCTGCGGCGCCTCCGCCCATTCCGTTTCCGTGGAAGCGCGCTCTACCGGGCATGATCGTTGCGGGATTGGTGTTCGTGCTTGCTGTGATGGCGGTCGTTGCGGTTATCGTGTACCTGCCGATGACCTCGACGATCCCACACGTTTCGACGCCGCCGTCATCACTGGGGTCGCTCGGTCTCCACGGAGGCATCGAATCGGCAACGGCGTGGACGGTGTTAGCGTTGCTCTTGGCCTTTGTCTCCGTGAAACTTTCGATGAGCCTTGCTACCGGCAGGCCGTGAGAGTTGGGATTTGCCGCATCTTCAACCCTGATCTCTGCACATAACATGCTCGCCATGTGAGTCGTCTCTGCCGAATTAGCGAAGGTCATCGCTCGGCTGGTAGCTTCTGGGCTGCTAAACTGGTAGCGACGCGAGTAGCGAAGCAAGTTCGCCTTACTACCTGACTCGCGTGGCCTGGCCCGTGAATATCATCGAAGCGATCAAGATCGCGTTTCTGTCATTGTGGGCGAACAAGCTGCGCTCCGCGCTTACCTTGCTCGGGGTAGTCATCGGCGTGGCTGCCGTCATCGCCGTGGTCACGTTCGTCAACGGCATCAACGGCTACGTAGCGACAAAGATTTTCAATCTCGGCGCAGACGTTTTCATCGTCTTCAAGAATTCTCCGGCAATCACCAATATCGATAAATTTCTTGAAGCCGAAAAGCGCAAAGATCTCACCATGGAGGACTACGAGGCTGTCCTTGAAGCCTGCAAACATTGCGAGTGGGTGGGGGCCTCTCTCCGCAACGATAGCGGCAAGGTCAAGTACGGCGAACAGTCAATCAGCGATACGACCGTGCGTGGTGTGACGCCGTCGATGGTGCCCATTCTCGATATTGATCTGACCGCCGGACGCATGATCAATGACATCGATGTGAGGAACGACTCGGCCGTCGCCGTTGTTGGGCCCGACATTGTGGATAACCTGATGCCGGGCACGGACCCGATTAACAAGGAGGTCCGCATCGACGGCTGGGTCTATCGCGTGGTCGGTGTCGGCAAACCCAAAGGCAAGACCCTTGGCCAGAGCATGGATAACTATGCGCTCATGCCGATCAGCGCCTACCAGAAGCAGCACGGTTCGCATGAAAGCGTCCGCATTTCCGGCAAGGCCGCGGCCAGCGGCGCCGGCTTTGAAGAAGCGATGGATGAAACTCGCGCCGTACTGCGTGCCCGCCGCCACGTCCATCCCGGTGATGACGACACTTTCGATATCGAGACCAACGACAGCCTGCTGAGTATCTGGTCGAACTTCAGCGGCACGTTCTTTTACGCCATGATCGGAATCGCTGCCATCTCGCTGGTCGTGGGCGGCATCGTGATCATGAACATCATGCTGGTTTCGGTGACGGAACGCACGCGGGAGATTGGCATCCGTAAAGCGATGGGGGCCCGCAGCGATGATATTCTGCTGCAATTTCTGATCGAGTCGCTGACCCTGGCATTGCTCGGCGGCGCCATCGGTGTGATCAGCGGCATCGTTTTTGCCAAGGGCATCACCCTAGCCATCGGTATGCCCTCGGCAATCAAATTGTGGGCAGTGCTGGCGGGAGTGTTCGTTGCCGCAAGCGTTGGAATCTTCTTTGGCGTCTATCCTGCGCGGCGCGCGGCATTGCTCGATCCGATTGCGGCGCTGCGCTTTGAAACGTAGCTTCGAAATGTAAAAGAGAATTGCCCGATCGTTATGTCTCGTTGGTGAGAAGGTTCTGCAGCAATGCTGGTTAAAGGCGAATTCGGCGAAGGGCTGAACATGGCGGTCGATACCATCCGCGGCAACAAGCTGCGTTCGTCGCTGACCGTGCTCGGCATCGTGATTGGCGTTGCTGTCGTGATTGGAATTTCGTCGATTGTGCGCGGGTTGAACGACAACGTAAGTCAGGTCATTGCCAGCCTTGGCTCCAATATCATTTTCGCGTTTCACCTCGAACCATTTACGTTCGGACGTCCTACAGAAGAAATGCGCACGCGCAAGGAACTTACCTATGACGACGCCATGGCGATGCAAGATCTGCCGCATGTAAAAGCGGTCACTGCCGGGGTGCGTTATTTCCGGCCCGAACTCGGCACCGGAACTTACTCGGTGAAGTACAAGGACCGCAAGGCCAAGCAGACAATTCTCGAAGGAGATACCAGCTCTTATAAGGATGTAATTGATGTTGCGCTGGCTTCCGGCCGCTGGTTCAGCGACATCGACGATGAACGCCGCGCTTCGGTCATTATTGTTGGCCATGATACTGCCGAGGAACTTTTCCCAAACGAACAGCCATTGGGCAAAGAACTCGATATTGAAGGCCAGCTTTTTACCGTGATCGGCGTGGCGCAAGTCCGCAAGAGCGTATTCGGGGGAGGAAAGAATCCGGACGATAATATCGTTTTCTTTCCCCTCAGCACGTTTCGCAAGCTGCATCCCGAACTAAAGCAATATTGGATCAGCGTGAAGGCAACCTCGCACGACGACATGCCAAAGGCGATGGACGAAATGCGCGAACTGCTGCGCCGCCGCCGGCGAGTCCCGACCGATAAACCGGACAATTTCGCCGTTTTTACGCAGGATTCCATTTCCGACGTTTGGAACCAGGTTACAGGGATGATTTTTGTCTTCATGTTTGCGGTATCAAGTGTGGGCTTGATCGTAGGCGGTGTGGGCGTGATGAACATCATGCTCGTGTCGGTGACCGAGCGCACGCGCGAAATTGGAGTGCGCAAAGCCATGGGCGCGCGCAAACGCGACATCCTGGTGCAGTTCACGCTCGAAGCCGTCATGCTCACCGCGGTCGGCGGAGTAATCGGGCTCGCGGTTGGCGCGCTGATCACTACCATTGTTCCCATCGCGTTCCCGTCGCTGCCAGCCTCGATGTCGGTGTACTGGTCTGCTTTTGCCTTTGCCGCTTCCGCCACGGTCGGACTGGTCTTCGGTATCTATCCCGCATGGAAAGCGGCCAATCTCGATCCCATCGAGTCGCTGCGCTACGAGTAACATGCTCTGATGGCGCTACTGATCCCCAGGGCTGTGGTTGAAGCTGTCGGCGCAATTGGAACTCTTGGGAGCCTTGTTTTTTATTTTCTGTCGGCGATCGGGATGGCCCGCTTTCTCCGCGATCGGCACGAAAAGCTCACTCAGGCTCCGCTGCCAGAAGCCCAACTCCCGCCAGTGTCCATTCTCAAACCGCTCCGCGGCGTCGACCCGGAAATGTGGGAGAGTTTTTGCAGTCACTGCGAGCAGGACTATCCGCAATTGCAAATCGTTTTCGGAGTCAGCGATCCCGATGACCCGGCCGTCGAAGTTGTGCGTCGCCTGCAGGCGAGGTATCCCGGCCGCGAGATAAAGCTGATCATGTGCGAGCGCGTGCTCGGAGCCAATGTCAAGGTCAGCAACCTGGTGCAGATGTTGCCCGCGGCAAGCCACCAAATACTGCTGGTCAACGACAGCGACATTCGTGTGCCAGCTGGCTACCTGCGGAAAGTGGTCGCGTCGCTAGCCGACGATTCCGTAGGATTGGCAACTTGCCTGTACCGCGGCGCTGCGGCACCGACTCTTGGCTCACACCTGGAAGCGTTGAGCATCAGCACCGACTTTGTGCCAGGAGTTCTCAGCGCAAGTTTTCTGGAAAACGGGTTGCACTTCGGACTGGGCTCTACGCTGGCGTTTCGCCGCCGCGACCTCGAAGTCATCGGAGGCTTCGAAGTCTTGCTCGACTACCTTGCCGACGACTATGAACTCGGCCGGCGCATTGCCGCCAATGGAAAACGCATCGAACTGAGCACTGCGATCGTTGCGACATATCTGCCGGCTTATAGCATGCGGCAGTTCTTGCACCATCAACTGCGCTGGTCGCGGACAATTCGGGACGCGCGGCGCTGGGGATATGCGGGGCTGATTTTCACTTTCGGATTGCCCTGGGCTTTGGTGACGCTGCTGGCAGCCGGCGGGGCAGAGTGGACTTGGATCCTGCTTGCGCTGATCTTCGTCGCGCGGGTGGCCGTCGCCTTTCTCGCAGCCGACGTCGTGCTTCAGGATCGCCAGCCCTTCGGACGCGGATTGTTCCGCAATACCTTCTTGCTGCCGCTGCGCGACCTGATTGCGCCGGTTGTTTGGATGGCGAGCTACATGGGAAGCCGCATTCACTGGCGCGGCGATGTCTTCAAGCTGAAAAATGGTCGCTTGTCGAAAATAATTGGCTGATATGTCAATGCCAGCGCATCGACAGCAAGATCCGGCTTAGTCCGCAGCAGCCACGCGAGAAATACGGTGTTCCGCCACCTCACGATAAATTTCAAGAATCCTGGAAACAGAACTAGTCCAGGAAAATCTTTGTGCCTGCTCATAGCCGCGCTGCTTCATCCGCGCGCGAAGCACCGGATCGAGCAGGGCGCGGTGCAGGCCGCGCCGGATCTCAAAAACGTTTTCCGGATTCACCAGCAAAGCCGCATTCCCCGCAACTTCCGGCAGGCTGGAGGTGTTTGCCGTGACGACTGGAGTGCCGTGGGCCATCGCTTCGAGGGGCGGCAATCCGAAGCCCTCGTAAAGCGACGGAAAAACGAAAACCTTGGCGACGTCATAAAAAATGCGTAGCACTTCGATAGGCACAAAGCCGAGGAATCGCACGTCGTTCTGTACCGCGCTCCGTACTACGGTACGTCGCAACCGGGGATGGCTCGACAAATCATCGCCGATGATAATGAGCTTCAGGTCCGGGTATTCGTCTTCTTTTTGCAATTCGCTCTTCAGCGCAGAAAACGCTTCGATAATGCGGACAACATTCTTGTGCGGGCGGATCGCACCCGCATACAGGATGAAGGGATAATTCACCAGATAGCGCTGGGCGATCAGATCGCGGTCCGCCTCGGTAGCATGGCCGCGGAGAAAGCGCTCGTCAATCGCGTTATAGACGACTTCGATGCGGTCATCTTCGATTTCCAGCAATTTATGAATTTCACTCTTGGTGAATTGCGAGACCGCAATCACACGCGCTGCTTTGCGCAACACTCTCCGAGTCAGATAAAAATGCAGGCTCCGGCGCAGGCTGGAAGCGTTGCGCGATCCATACATGTGCTCCAACAAGTCGTGGACGGTCAAGACATAAGGGCAACTCAGTCCCCGCGGGATCCAGAACAAGTGTGGGATGTGAACAACGTCGCACTCCAGGCGTTTTACGATCGCGCGAAAATCGAGATTCCCTTGCAGGGTATCATCGCCTCCAGCCAGTTCCACGGCGTGGAAATTCGACGGTAGTGCGCCGCACTCGGCGACTTTGTGCGGCGATCCAATGAGGAAATATTCGCTGTCGCCATCGAGCTGCGCCAGCGTGCGGACGACATTCCGGATGTACGTGCCCACGCCGAATTCCGTCATGCGACGGATGTCGATGGCTACTTTCACGAATGAATTTAAACACAGAGAGCTAACAGGGCACAGCGAATTCGCCGCCGTGCCACGCTGAGCCGCGCCACGGGCATGTCGCCGCGGTCACAGAATCACGCGCTCGTCTCCCACGCGCCGTGTGACCCGCTCCCGGTCCAGATATTCGAGCAGTGGGATCGCATATTTGCGGGTGACTCCCGTGATTTCTTTAAAACGGGCAACGTCGATTTTTGGCGTCGTAGTTTTGAGCGCGATAATCCTCTGGCGAATCTCCGCAAGCGCACTCTGGTGGAAGACCAGCTCCTCTGAAATCTTGATTAGAACTTTGTCGCGCAAGAGCAACGTAACGATCTTCTGCGCGCGGATCTTATCCACTTTCAAACTGGCCAGCACTTCTTTGAGTGAGGGGACTTTCAATCCGGCCACGGCAAACGCCTGCTCAATGATTTTCTTGGCCTCGGCTTCTTCGTCTTTCATGACTACGCCGCGTCCGGTTTGGCGCGCGAGCTCGCCTGCAATCTCGATTTTGTTCTCCGCGGTTAATTGCTCAAGCACGCGATAAAAGACTTCCGGGCCGAGATCAACGCGATCGCGCAACTCCTCTTTGCTCATTCCCGCGACCAGAGGATTGGCGTCATGAAACGTTTTGAGGGCCCGAAGCACGTGCGCATTAGCCGCCGCGAAAGCCGAGGGCCCGACCAGCACCTGATCGCACCACACCAATCCCGCCTTGGTGGCCAGCTTCGCGGCTTCCTCCTGGCGGATGTTCATTTCTCCGGGGATTTCGTCGAGCCGCAGACCAGCAAGGCCCCGCCGCGCGACACGCGCGGCTAATATTTGATCCGGTGATCCTGTCTTTAATCTGGTTAGAAACGCAGCCGCGTCGTATAGAGGTTGTTTGCGAATTAGAGGTGAAGCATCCAGCACCACGCCGCCGCCAATGGTCACGACAGGCGAGAATTGGCGCGCGATGAATCGGTCTTCGGGCAACAGCAATATCGGCTCGGAGAGGCGAAGTTGCACGAACTGCTCATCGCCAGGCCGAAGCTGTTTTGATCCATACAAACGTACTTCCGCGACGGCTTCGGCAGTGTAAGAGTGGAAGTGGACGCGCGCTCCGTCCTTGAGGGGTTTTGCCGATGGAAGAAGAGAGAGCAGCGTGTCGATTCGCGATGTGGGATGAAATGTTCCGGCGTCGGCCAGGGTCATGCCTCGCGCCAAATTTTCGGTCGCAACACCGGCAAGGTTGAGCGCGGTGCGTTGTCCGGCAGTCGCAACTTCTGCCGGCAAGCCGTGCACCTGGACTCCACGAACGCGCACTCGCCTCCCAGAAGGAAACAGTTCAAGCTCCTCATCGTCAGATCTGCGAATCGTACCCGCAACCAGAGTGCCGGTAACGACCGTGCCGAAGCCCTTCATGCTAAAGACGCGATCAACGGGAAGCCGAGCCAACGCGGCAGAGTCTTTTGCCGTAACCTCAGACGCGACGCGGGAGAGCGCAAATTTCAGTTCGTCCAGACCCGCACCCGTCAGCGAACTCACAGCGACAGTCGCCGACTGTGCTGGATCGAGAAACGACCCGCGCACATAATCCTCCACTTCCAGTCGCACGACTTCGAGCGTTTCTGCGTCTACCGCGTCGGACTTGGTGAGCACCACAATGCCGCGGCGGATGGCCAACAGACGGCAGATATCGAAGTGCTCGCGAGTCTGCGGCTTGATCCCCTCATCGGCGGCGATTACGAGCAGTACCAGATCGATGCCGCCGACGCCAGCCAGCATGTTGCGCACGAAGCGCTCATGGCCCGGGACATCGATGAAGCCGAGCCGAAGCTTGCTGCCGTCCGGAGCGGGGAGTTCGAGGTGAGCAAAACCGATATCGATGGTGATGCCGCGCCGTTTTTCTTCCTCGAGTCGGTCGGCGTCAATGCCGGTGAGGGCCTTGATCAGAGCGGTTTTGCCGTGATCGATATGTCCGGCGGTGCCGACGATGACAGATTTCATCTGCGACAGTATAGACTCGCTGCGCAAGAGGCATTCCTTAGGCGAATTCCCATGCGTAAAACCGCTTGAAATGCGACAATAAAGATTCCCCGATGACCACCTCTGCGATCAGTGTTACTGCCGTTACGCCGGAGATGATCCGGGAACACGGCCTCACTCCGGACGAATACGAAAAAATCAGGCAGCTACTCGATGGACGAGAGCCGACGCGAACCGAACTCGGCATTTTCAGCGTCATGTGGAGCGAACACTGTTCCTATAAATCGTCGCGCGTCCACCTGAAGCGCTTGCCCACGCGCAGCAAACTGGTAGTGCAGGGACCGGGCGAAAATGCCGGGATTGTCGACATCGGCGACGGGTGGGCTTGCGCGTTCAAGATCGAATCCCACAATCATCCGTCGTTTATCGAACCCTTTCAGGGAGCCGCGACCGGTGTCGGCGGAATTTTGCGCGATATTTTCACCATGGGTGCGCGGCCAGTTGCGGTGATGGACTCGTTGCGCTTCGGTCCGATAGAAAATGTGTCGGCGGAACGAGGGGCGCGATCGCCCGTCCACCACGCTGCCGAGGAGATCCACAAGAACCACTCCGTGATGGAGGGTGTGGTCAGTGGCGTGGCCTCTTACGGTAATTGTTTCGGCGTCCCGAACCTTGGCGGCGAGGTGAAGTTCGAGTCCTGCTATTCAGGCAATCCCCTGGTGAACGCGTTTGCTCTCGGCCTGGTCCGGCGCGATCAGATTTTTTATGGACGCGCATCGGGTGAGGGCAATCCCGTTATATACGTAGGCTCCAAAACCGGACGCGACGGCATTCACGGCGCGACCATGGCCAGCGAGGAGTTCAGCGAGGGTTCGGAAGCCAAGCGGCCCAACGTGCAAGTTGGAGATCCGTTCCTTGAAAAACTGCTCCTTGAAGCCTGTCTTGAAGCCATGCAGACCGGCGCCATCATCGGGATACAAGATATGGGCGCGGCGGGCCTGACCTGCTCCACCTGCGAGATGGGCGGGCGCGGCGGCACTGGCGTCGAAATTGAATTGGATCGCGTGCCGCAACGCGAAACCGGTATGAACCCGTACGAGATCATGCTCAGCGAATCGCAGGAGCGCATGCTGTTGGTTGCGCAGAAAGGCCGCGAAGAAGAAGTGCTTCGCGTCTTTCAGAAGTGGGGACTGGACGCGGTCGAAATCGGCCGTGTCACCTCTGACGCGAAAATGCGTGTGCTCGAACACGGCAAAATCGTTGCGGAAATTCCGAACGCCGCGCTCACCGATGACGCGCCCGTGTACAAGCGTCCGTTGAAACGCTGGGAGCCGCCGGTGGATCGCGAGATGCCGGAGCACATTCGCCTCGGCGAAAACGCAGATTGCACAGCCCAGCTCAAGCGTCTGCTCGCCAGCCCGAACATCTGTTCGAAGCGTTGGGTGTGGCAGCAATACGATCACATGGTGCAAACCAACACGGTCGAAGCGCCGGGAGCAGGCGATGCTGGCGTGATTCGCATCAAGGGCTCCAAGCGCGGACTCGCCATGGCGCTCGACGGCAATGGACGCTGGTGCTATCTCGATCCGCGTCTGGGCGCGATGCACGCGGTCGCCGAAGCCGCGCGTAAAGTAGCCTGCTCCGGAGCGACTCCGATCGGCGCCACTAACTGCCTCAATTTTGGCAATCCGGAAAAACCGAACATCATGTGGCAGTTTTCGCAGGTGATCGACGGCATCACCAAGGCGTGCGAAGAGCTGGATGTTCCGATCACCGGCGGAAATGTCAGCTTCTATAACGAAACTCTCGGCGAAGGAATCTATCCGACCCCGGTGATCGGAGTGGTCGGAATTCTCGAAGACGTGCACAAAGCCGCGAAAATGCACTTCGCGTCACCGGAGCGCAAAATTATTTTGTTGCGCGCCAATGAGCCGGGTGATGCCGTTGATGCCGAATCCGAATTCGGCTCATCGGAGTACGCAAAGGAAATTCTCGGCGCGGTGTGGGGTTATCCGCCGGCGCTCGATATCGAACGCGAAGCCACCCTGCAACGGGCTTTGATAGCCATAATCGACGCTGGATTGGCTGAGTCCGCGCACGATTGCGCCGACGGCGGGTTGGCTGTCGCGCTGGTGGAATCCGCGCTTCCCGCTGGAGTTGGATTCAAGGTCACGCTCCCAAAACAGAAGCTGCCGCTGGAGTTTCCCCTGTTCGCCGAGGATGCCAGCCGCGTGGTATTGAGCTGCGACCCAACCCACCTCGCGCGAATCCAACAAATAGCGGAAGACTTCGGCGTCGCGGCAGAAGTGCTGGGCGAAACGGGCTCGGACCGGGGGGAAATTTATATAGAGAGTCAAACCGTGATTTCCGCGAGCGTCGCCGAGTTACGCGACGCCTATGAGGGTTCACTCGAGAAAGCATTGCAGACGGATCCAAGCGTTCCCGTGACGAACTGATCGATTCGCACTGGCAGATCGATTGGGCTAAATGCTAATGGCTAAGTGTTAAATGCTGACTTCCGATAAATTCCGCGAAGAGTGTGGCGTCGTCGCAATCCATGCCCATCCCGAGGCGGAGAAGCTCGCCTATCTCGGCCTCCACGCCTTGCAGCATCGTGGGCAGGAATCGGCGGGCATTGTTACCTCGGACGGCGAGAGGTTGCGCCAGCACAAGGCCATGGGATTGGTCGCCGATATCTTCGGCCACGACATTCTAAGTTCGCTGCGCGGCGTGCTCGCCATCGGGCATACACGATATTCAACCGCTGGTGATTCGGCTTTATTGAACGCCCAGCCCATCATGGTGCAGTCGAACAAGGGCACTATCGCGATTGCCCACAACGGCAACCTGGTGAATGCGCAAGCCATTCGCGCGAAGCTGGAAGGCCAGGGATCGATTTTCCAGACGAGTAGCGACACCGAAGTCTTGGTGCATCTCATTGCGCTCTCGCGCGAGCAGACGCTGCCGGATGCCATCGCCGACGCGCTGCGCCGCGTGGAGGGCGCTTTCTCACTGGTCATGCTCAGCCGCGACCGTGTCTTTGCCGCCCGCGATCCGCGCGGCTTTCGTCCGCTCGCCATGGGCCGCATCCCGGCATTGAGCAGCGAGAAACGAGACACCATCGTCTTCGCCTCAGAGACCTGCGCTTTCGATCTTCTTGGCGCGACCTACGAACGCGACGTCAAACCTGGAGAACTGGTCATCGTAGGGCCCGAAGGCATTAGCTCGCGTTTTTACTCCCCATCTCCCGCGCTTTCGAGTTGCATCTTCGAACATGTATATTTTTCGCGGCCTGACAGTCTCGTCTTTGGCCGCTCAGTCGATCAAAGCCGCGATGCCATGGGACGGCAACTGGCCCGCGAAGCTCCGGTGGACGCCGATATCGTCGTTCCCGTGCCCGACTCTGGCAACACCGCGGCCATCGGATACGCCGCCGAGAGCGGCATCCCGTTTCGTCTGGCGCTGATTCGTAATCACTACGTTGGGCGTACTTTCATCGAGCCCCAACAATCTGTCCGCGACTTCGGAGTCAAGCTCAAGCTGAACGCCGTGCACAGCCTGATCGAAGGCAAGCGGGTGATTTTGATCGATGACTCGATCGTGCGGGGCACGACCAGCAAGAAGATTGTCCGCATGATCCGTAATGCGGGCGCGAAAGAAGTCCACATGCGGATTTCCTGCCCCCCCACCATCTCGCCCTGCTTCTACGGAGTGGATACACCGTCCAAAAAAGAACTCATCGCCGCCAACAAGACGGTCGAAGAGATTCGTGAATTCATCGTCGCTGACTCACTCGCCTATCTCTCGCTCGACGGTCTCAAGAAAGCCTGCGCCGATGGAGAAAAGACCACGTACTGCTCCGCCTGCTACACGGGAAACTATCCCACCAAGATCGACGTCGAAGAGATTCTGCCGGTGGTTGCCTCGCGATGACGGTATGCAAAATATTGCCGCCTTTCTAGGCCTAAACTTTCGGCGTGCCTAACGATTTGCTGTGCTCGCCCTGCCTGCGGAGTGTTATTCTCTTCGAACAGATTGACAGGGAAATGACGAAAGCCTTCTCCATCTTCGGATCCAGTTCCAGACCGCAGCTTGGTCCCTTCGAGCAGCAGGTGTTGCAAAAGCTCTGGACGCGCGGCAATGCCACGGTTCGCGAACTGCTTGCCGACGGCAAAACCCATCAGGCATATACCACCGTCATGACCACCATGGATCGTCTCTATAAGAAGGGTCTGCTTGATCGCGTCGTCGAAGGCCGCGCGTTCCGTTATACGCCGCGCCACACTCCCGAAGAACTGCAGCGGGTCACGGCGCTCGAAAGCATCCGCCAATTGTTAGGATCGGGCGATGCATCTTCCCTGCCACTCTCGTATCTTGTGGAAGCGCTCAGCAGCCATGATGCGCAGCTCCTGGATGAGTTGCAGTTATTGGTGGAACGCAAGCGCCGCGAACTGCACAGCCGGCAAAAGGAAAACGCAGCGCGGGAGCGACGCTGATGTTTGCCCTCCGCGGAATCGCCGTTTCCCTCACCTTTTTTGTCCTGATCTATTGTTTGTTGTCGGCATCTGTAACCAGCACGTGGCGATTACTCAGGCTGCTGCAGGTGGCCGAGCGCAGCGTGGCCAGATTGCTCTTCGCTTTCCGGGTTCTTCCCTTAGCGGCATCCGTAATCGTTACATTTGTTTTCGTTGTCCCGTCGTTCCAGTTGCTGGAACCGCGCTCGATCGACGAAGGTATGGGCGCAATGCCTCTTGCGCTCGGCATTTGCGCTCTTCTGCTGATTGCCTGCGGCTGCTACCGAGTGATGGTCGCACAGACGACAACCTCTCGCGTGGTGGCGCGCTGGCTCGAAGGTGCGCGCGCGCTGAATGCCGGGGCCGATGCTCCACCCGAGACCGTCGCATTCTGCTCTCGTCGCGAAACTCCTCCCCTGACTCTGATCGGCGTCCGCCGGCCAAGGGTGCTTGTTTCTGAATCCACGGTTGCCCTGCTAAGTCATGATGAATTGCGGATTGCGCTCAAGCACGAACTCGCGCACATGCGCTCGCGCGACAACCTGAAAAAGTTAGTGCTGCGTTTTTGTCCTTTTCCCGGCATGGCGAAACTGGAAAGTGCATGGTCGCACGCCGCCGAACTGTCTGCCGACGATGCGGCGGTCTCAAATGTTGGCGACGCTGTGGACCTGGCCGCAGCCCTAGTCAAGCTCTCGCGCCTGGTTTCGGTTGAGGCCGCTCCCATCTGCACCACCGGCTTCGTTACCGGATCGATCGGTGCCCGCGTGGCCCGGCTGCTTGCTTGGAATGAAGCTGCGGTCCTTAAGGCCCGGCCCACTCGAATGCAAACCTGGTATACAGTTCCTCCCGTGGTGGTTGCCCTGCTCGCCATTGTCGCCACCTACGGCCCAACTCTAAGGCTCGCGCACGAAATGACGGAATGGCTCGTCCGCTAGATTTTCTCGTCTCCAACCATCGCACCGGCCCAGCGTTCCATCTCGACTACTGCTGGTAGTAACGAACCTGGCCCGTTACCCTCAATGGGCTATTCCGCCTCGCCGTGCGGATGGTTTTCTTTCTTAACTATTTTCAATAGCGGCAATCCTTTCGTTCGCGGGCGGCTTTTTCATGTTTGCCAGATTTTCACGTCGTACCTCGCTTCTCTTGACCCTTTTGGTGTCGGTCTCCTTTTCTTTGCTCCTCCGCGCTCAGAATTCCAACGGCGCACTGCGCGGAGAGGTGCAGGACGTGAGCGCCGCGCGCGTGGCCGGTGCTCGTGTGGTTGTCGCGTCCACCGGGTCTGCCATCACTCGTGAGGCGACTACTGACGACCATGGAGAGTTTCGCCTTGAGGCTCTGCTGCCCGGGTCCTATCGCGTCACCGTGACCGCTAAAGGTTTTGCTCAAGCCACTGCCGACGTGAATGTGGCGGTCAGCGTAGTTCGCGATATCGCGGTGACGCTGAAGCCGGAAAATACCCGCGAAACCGTGAACGTGCAGGGCAACTCTTCTTCGATCACGACAGAAACCATTGACACGGCTAGCGCCGTGCGTGGAGGCGTGGTTGGCAGCCAGGACCTGCAGACTCTGCCGCTGCCGGCGCGCAGTTTTGCCAACATTGCCTATCTCGTTCCTGGAACGGAACCAGTCGAGCCCTCCGATCCCACCAAGGCGCGCATCACCGCCGTTTCCACCGGTGGCAGCTCGGGGCTGAATAACGAATTGTCCGTCGATGGTGCTGACAATTCCGATGATTGGATTGGCGGCTTCCTGCAAAACTTTTCGCCCGATGGCATTCAGGAATTTGCCGTGCGTACGTCGAACGAAGATGCCGACACCGGCTGGACAACCGCGGGATCGGTTGTGATCACCACCAAGCACGGCACCAACGATTGGCATGGCGACGGCGCTTTCTACGAGCGCGCGGCTGCGCTCAATGCCCGTTTCCCAATCGAGAATCCTGCGCAGACGTGCACCGACGGTACCTGCGTGGACAACCCCAAGCAGCCGTTTTCCCGCCAGAACTATGTTGCCACCATCGGTGGCCCGATCGCAAAAAACAAAGTATGGTTTTTCACTTCGTTCGAGAACGTGCATGAAGATGCCAGCATCGCCTACAGTCCGGCCAGCACTGCGCAATTCGATGCACTGGCGCAGTTGGCACAGGAGGGCCTGATTACCGGCATTCCATCCATTGCGGTTCCTGCGACTGTTCCTATTCCCTTCCGCGATTACATCAGCTCGGTGCGTTTGGACTGGGCCCAGTCTTCAAAGTCGCAATGGTTCCTGCGCACATCCCAAGACAGCTACTTGACGCACAATGCGCTAGTGCAGCAAGCGACGCTACCCTCCACCGGCCTGACTACTCACAACAATTATTGGAATACGGCGATCGGCAACACTTATACCTTCAGTCCCACCTGGCTCGGTACCCTTGTCCTCGATGCCAGCTTGTTGCATCTCACCCAGACGCGCAATTCGGACCTCGGCTTTGCCATACAATTTCCCTTCAGCGTGACCGCGCTCACCGTTTCTGGGTTCGAAACGTTCGGCGACAATCAATTCGCCACTCCGATCACCCTTTTCCCGGACCTGCGCAATCAGGAGAAATATCAGTTCCGCTACGATCTGAGCCACACCGCGGGCACGCACGCAATCAGGTTTGGAGTCGATTTTATTCATGAACCGGTCCTTGGCGGTGCATTTGCATCCACGGCCGAACAGTTCATCACTTATCCCTCAAACCCCGATTATTATGTGGCCAACCCGTCCCAGTTTTATTTCGTCCCTCCATCCGATCAATGCACCCCACCGCCACCCGCACCGCTCCCCGGAGCGAACCCTATCACTTGCGCTTTTACCCCTGCGGGCAATGGCAACTTCTCGCAAAATGTTCAGCGTCTCGCGCTCTACGCGGAGGATTCCTGGCGCGTCTCGCATCATCTGACGGTAAATTACGGATTGCGCTGGCAGACTACGTTTGGTTTGTTCAATGCCTCGGGCCTGAGTCAGACGGCCAATCCTTCCTTCCCAGAGCTGGCGACGTTGGGCTACCCGGAAGAAGTTCCACATGACGACCGCAAACAAATTGCACCTCGACTCGGCATTGCCTATTCGCCCGGCCATAGCGAGAAAACGGTGCTGCGCGCTGGATTCGGAATGTACTACCAGGATCTGGGACAAAACGGATGGGCTGCGGCATTCCAGGCGGTCAATCCTGACTCCGTGGCTCCTCCATCGCTGATTGACCCTCACTATAAAACGCCCTACTCCATCCACACGACGGGCGGCGTTCAACACGCCTTCAACGAGCACTGGAGCGCGAGCGCCGATTACGTTCACGAACAGGGAAACCACGGATATCGCGCCTATCCTTATCCAGAAGCAACCGTCTTTGCCTCCAATAACCGCTCCAGCTACAACGGATTGATGCTGCACATGCAGGGCAACCTGCGCCGCTTCGATCTGGTAGCGAACTACACGCTCTCTAAGGCGCAGACCTGGGGATGTTTGCTTGGCGAACTGTTCGATTATGTCGATGGGGTCTGCCCCACACCCTACGGATATCCAAATGCCGGCAAGCTCAATGCTTTTGGTCCGGGCGACTACGGTCCTTCGGGCGAAGACGTTCGAAACCGCTTCGTGCTGGCGGGCACCCTTCACCTTCCGGGCGGGATCGAGGTCGGCACGATAACTCAGGTGGAAAGCCCGCGCCCAATCACCATTACCGACCAGGACAACAGCAGCCGAATCTGGCTTCAGTTCAACGGGCAATCGGAGCCGTCCTATACCAGCCTCGACGAATTCCGGGGCAGGGGCTACATCCAGTCAGACCTTCGCGTCGCGCGGCCCATCAAGATCAACGAGCGCTGGCAGATTTATCCGTTCGCCGAGTTCTTCAACGTCTTCAATCGCAACAATCCCGGCGCGAATTACGCGGTCAACGTCGTCCAACTCCCGGTTCCCGCGTCTCAGATGGTGCCCAACGCCAACGGGCAAACCATCGTCAGCAGTGTCTGCACGGTTGCGGACTGCTCCCAGACCGTTCCGCTTACCAGCCTGAAGCAACTGGAGATTCCCGAAGGCGCCCTCGGAGATTTCTTCGGTCCCGGGACAACGGTTGGAATTCCTTTTGCCGCACAGTTAGGAGTGCGGATTACATTCTAGAAGTCGTTAAGATGGAGTTCGGATCGTCGCACTGCCGACGGGACACTCGGCAGGCCGCGTCTCTACAGAAAAGGTTCGACTGCTCGACACGCTTAACCGTCAGCTGATTTTCGCGCCATCGCCACGCGCGCGATACCTTGCAGATCGTTCCTGATCGCAACCTCGTCCCAACCCGACAGAAGTTTCTCGACTCGATCTGCAATCGTCCCGCTGATTTCGAAGACCAGCCAACCGCCTGGCCTCAGCACCGTATGCGCTTGGGGGATGAGGCGGTCGATGATTTCCAGTCCGGTTGGCCCGGCAAATACCGCATCGCGCGGCTCGAACTTGCGTACTTCGAGCTGCACCGTGTCTTCTTCCGATTCGCCCACATAGGGAGGATTCGAAACCACGAAGTCGAACGAAGCCGGAGGAAATCCCTCCAGCAAATCGGCTCGATGAAACTCGATGCGCGAAGCCAACTCCAGCCGCGCCGCATTGGCCTGCGCGACTTCCAGTGCGGCCGCAGAAATATCGGTCGCGTGGATCTCTGTTGTTGGTAACTCCTTCGCCAAAGCGAGCACGATCGCGCCCGACCCGGTACCCACATCGACGATGCGTAGCTTGTGTGGCGCGGGCGCCCCCGCCCGCTGCCTTTGGTCTTGTTCTTGTGTTTGATCTTGTTCTTGTGTTTGTTCCTGCTTTTGGCTCGACTCAGGCCCCAAGACCAGCTCCAGCACCACCTCCACGACATGCTCGGTCTCCGGCCGAGGGATCAACACTGCCGGCGACACGACTAGATCCATCCCCCAGAACTCCTGATGTCCCGTGATGTACTGCGCCGGAACACCGGAGGCGCGCCGCGCAAGAGCTTCGTCATAACGGCGCGTTTCATCAAAGGTGAGTTCGCGCTCTGGATGCGCATAGAGATACGCACGGTCGCAGTCGAGCGTGAACATGATGAGGAGTTCCGCATTCATGCGCGGCGAAGGAACTTGCGCGGCCCTCAGCCGCTCGATAGCCGCATTGAACGCTGGGCGAAGTTGCACGAGTCTATTTCACCACGGAGAACAAGGGGACAAGGGGAAAAACAAACAAGAGAGAGAAGACAATTAAAAGACTGCTTCGCGAACGACCAACGACAACCGACTGCTCTTACACCACGCCCGCCGTCTCCTGCTTCAGCTTCTCTGCCTGATAGTGCGAGACCAGCGCGTCGATAATCGGCTGCAGCTTGCCGTCCATTACCTGCTCGAGCTGATGAATGGTGAAGCCGATGCGATGATCGGTGAGCCGGTTTTGCGGAAAATTGTAGGTGCGAATTTTCTCCGAGCGGTCGCCCGACCCGACCATCTGCTTGCGCTCTTTCGCCAGCGCGTCCGCCTGCTTCTGCATCTCTACTTCGTAGAGCCGGGACCGTAGCACGCGCATGCCTTTTTCGCGGTTCTTGATTTGTGACTTTTCGTCCTGGCAACTTACGACCGTGCCCGTCGGAATGTGCGTGATCCGTACCGCTGAATACGTCGTGTTTACCGATTGACCGCCCGGTCCCGACGAACAGAAGGTATCGATGCGCAGGTCTTTGGCCTCGATCTTGACGTCCACCTCTTCCGCTTCCGGCAGCACCGCGACCGTGATCGCCGACGTATGCACGCGCCCCTGCTGCTCGGTCGCCGGCACCCGCTGCACTCGATGCACGCCGCTTTCGTATTTCAAACTTGAATACACGCGATCGCCTTCGATCAGCGCAATCACTTCCTTCAGTCCGCCCACTCCCGATTCTGACGTGGAGAGCACTTCCACCTTCCACTTCTGCGTCTCCGCATAACGGTTGTACATGCGGAAGACTTCCGCTACGAACAACGTTGCCTCGTCGCCGCCCGTCCCCGCGCGAATTTCGAGCACGACGTTCTTGTCGTCATTCGGATCCTTCGGCAGCAACAAAACCTTAAGGTCTTCTTCAACCGCCACCATCCGCGCATCTAGCTTCGCCAGTTCTTCTTCGGCATAGGCGCGCATGTCAGGATCTTTTTCATCGGCGAGAACGGCCTTGCTTTCGGCAATCCCGCGCTTCAGGTCCTTATACTCGCGATAGCGCTCAACAATCTGCGAAATTTCGCTGTGCGCTTTGGCAGTCCTCTGGTATTTCGCCGAATCGTTGGTGATCTCAGGCGACAGCAAAGCCTGTGTCAATTCTTCGTAGCGAATTTCGATTTGATCAAGACGTTCAAACATTGAGTTCTCGGTTTCCGGTTCTCAGCGGAACTCCGCCGCCCGTCGCCACATACCCGTGCAGAATCAGTTTCCGTACTCGTTTCTCGCGAATCCTATTGTAAGGGGTTTTACCGACAACCGAGAACTGGGAACTATGCGGTGGGCACCGCTAAGCAATCACCAGTTCGCCGCCATGTTGTTTTTCCAGCTTCATGGCTTCGTCGAGCGCAACGATCGCGCATTCCACTTCGCGGTCATCGGGAGGCTGCGTCGTGATCCGCTGCAGCCACAGTCCAGGAGCCGTCATCAGCGCAAATAATGATCCGCCTCGGTTCGACGAAAAACGCTTGGCGGCGAAGCGGATGATCTCGTAAGAAACGCCGGCGATCAAGGGCAGGAACGCGATGCGAATCGCAAATCGCGCCCAGAACGTCTGCACCGGAATCGCCATGTACACGAACATCGAAATGATCATCACCGTCATCAGGAAGCTGGTTCCGCAGCGCGGATGATACGTCGAATACTTCTGCACTGCCGCGGTATCCAGCGGATCGCCACTCTCAAACGCGAATACAGTTTTGTGCTCGGCGCCGTGATACTCATAAACCCGGCGAATGTCTTTCCACAGCGAAACTCCCCAGACGAAGAGCAGGAACATCGCGATCCGGATCAGCCCGTCCACCAGGTTAAACACGAATTGCTGGCCGAAGACCGGGTTCACCCGTTTCAGTTCCGTCGTCGCCAGCAGCGGCAGGTATTTGTACATGAAGATAAAAAACGCGATGGAGAACGCCATGTTCACGCCCGCCATCCAGCCGGTGATTTCGAACTTCTTGCCCTGTTCTTGATTCCCCGGATTTTCGCTTCCAGAATCGTTGCCAGTGAGCTCTCCCAGCGCCGCATTAGCTGAGAATTTCAGCGCGCGGAATCCGAGCGTCATCGCATGCCCCAGCGTCATCACTCCGCGAATAATCGGCCAGCCCATCCATTTGTGCTGCTCCGAAGGCCGCTCCAGCGGTTCACTGTGCGCAACAATCTCGCCCGACGGTTTGCGCACGGCAATTCCCCAGGCATGCGGCGAACGCATCATCACGCCTTCCAGCACCGCCTGCCCGCCGACAAGGGTTTCCTCACCACTCTCCAGTGCCGGGAGCAGCTGCACCGCCACCAAAAATCGCAAAATTTGCTGCCAACGTCGCATGGGTATTGGATGTAGCGCGCGGAGGGAAGACTCCAACGTTCCTCTAGACTACCACAGGTTCCAGAAATTCCCAGTGCTCTACGCTGGAGTCGATGCCGTATCTCTTTAATCGTCAGTAGTTTGAAAGCACCTGGCTTTCCGTTGGTTCGCCCGCGCGGAACCCGAGGCAATCGCCGGAATTAGCCATAGAATCCAATGCAGGATGCTGCAGTTCGCCCAGACTTGCGAAGCGATCGGTGCCACCACCAGGAAACTGGAGAAAACGGCTCTCGTCGCCGCCTACCTGCGCGAGTTATTGCGAACGGCTCCGCAGAATGAAGCCGCAGCTGCTGTCGTTTTCCTCTCCGGACGGCCCTTCCCCGCCCACCAGGAGTCAACTCTCCAGGTTGGAGGAGCGCTCCTGTGGCGCGCTATTGCTCAACTCTCGGGAAAATCCGAGCACCAACTAACCGAGATCTACCGCCGCTACGGCGATGCGGGAGCCGTCGCCGGTGAAGCGCTTCCTGCAAAGCCGGCCACCGCTGGTACGGTCACTGACCTCACCCTGACTATGACTGAAGTGCAGCGCGCATTTTCTGCAATTGCTGCCGCGCGGGGGCCTTCCGTCAAGGCCGCTCTTCTGCGCGAACTCTTAGAGCGGGCAACTCCTCTCGAAGCCAAATATATCGTCAAAATCATCACCGGAGACCTCCGCATCGGGCTGAAAGAAAGTCTCGTCGAGGAAGCGATCGCACGCGTGTTCGAAGCCCCTCTCGGCGACGTCAAGCGCGCGAACATGCTGGTCGGCGATCTGGGCGAAACCCTGCGCCTGGCCGCCGTCGGAAAGCTGTCCGATGCGCGGCTTCGTCTCTTTCATCCCATCGGATTCATGCTGGCGAGTCCCGTCGAGTCCGCCGAAGAGGCGCTGAGCTATTTTCAGAACGCGTCAGTCGAAGACAAGTACGACGGCATTCGCGCCCAAGCCCACATTGGCGACGGAGAAGTCCGCATCTTTTCCCGCACGCGGGATGAAATCACGGAGTCATTTCCCGAATTGCCCGCAGCTCTCGCGGGCCTGTCCAAAAATGCAGTCCTCGACGGAGAAATCGTCGCCTGGTCGATTGATGCCGGCGCATCCGTCCCCGCGGGCGAGCCCAAATCGCCGACCGGCCGGGCGTTACCCTTCAGCGCGCTTCAACAACGCCTCGGCCGCAAGAGAGTTAGCCCGCAGCTTACGCGCGACGTTCCCATCGCGTATCTGGTATTTGATGTTCTGTATTCGGATGGCGAACTACTACTCGATTCGCCTCTCCGCGACCGCTCTGGAATTCTCGATGACCTCGTGGCAAGCCTTCGCACCGCCACTTCTGCCACTGCTCTCGCACGCACGGGAGCTCATCTCCATGGCGCTGAGCTAAGCGCGACGGCTTCCGCGAATCCGTCACAAGCCGCCTTCAGCTTCGCCGCAGAAGAACTCCTCCAAGCGACAATCCTCCGCGCTCCCGTCTCGACCGCGCGCGACATCGAGACTCTCTTCACCGCCGCTCGCGCCCGTGGCAACGAAGGCATGATGATCAAAGATCTCGATTCCGCCTACGCCGCTGGTCGACGCGGCAAATCGTGGCTCAAGATGAAGCGGGAGCTAGCCACTCTCGACGTGGTCGTGACCGCTGTCGAGTACGGACATGGCAAGCGTATCGGCGTCCTCAGCGACTACACCTTCGCGGTCTGGGACGGCGAGCGCTTGGTCAACATCGGCAAGGCATACTCAGGACTTACCGACGCCGAGATCGCCGAGATGACTCTATGGTTTCTGGCACACAAAATCGGCGAACAGGGATTGCGGCTGGAAGTCGAACCGGTAATTGTCGTGGAAGTCGCGTTCAACAACATGATGCGTTCCACCCGGCACGAGAGTGGCTACGCTTTGCGTTTTCCGCGCATCGTGCGTCTGCGCCCAGACAAACGAGCCGAGGATGCCGATACCATCGAGACGGTTAAGGAAATCTTCGCGCGCCAGCACGCGATCCCGTAGGGGCGCGGTCGGCGAATGCCGCTGTGCGAGGGAGAACTCCGAACGTTGAATCACCTGACTGATCAATCACAAGACTAATGATTGTGGGAATGATCGCGCGCGGAATGCCGGTGGTCGTCGTGCTCTTCCTGTACCGCAATCACGCACGCGTGCGCCGTCTCGCAGATCACGTGCTCTAGCTGAATCGTCGTATGGCGGATGCCGAAATTCTGGTCGAGCTTCTCTTTGATCTCGCGCAGAATCAGATCGCTTTCTGAAGTCGCCATGTCGGCAATCTTCACGTGCGCCGAGAGCGCGTGGTTTTCCGAGCCTATGCTCCACAGGTGCAGATCGTGCACATCGCTGACCCCCGCGATTGTGCGCATCGTCGACTCCACATCTTCAAGGCTCATGCCCTGTGGAGTGCCTTCGAGCAGGATGTTGAGCGTTTCCCGCACGATGCCGAAGCTCGACCACAAAATGAGCGCGCCGATCGCAAACGACAGTGCCGCGTCGATCCAGTATTGCCCCGTCCACAGGATCGCAAAACCACCCGCAATCACGGCCGCGGTCGACAGCGTGTCGCCCACCTCATGCAGCAACGCGCTGCGCACATTCACGTCGCGCCCCGAACGCCACAGCAGCAACGCGATCACACCGTTCATCACCACGCCCGCTGCCGCTACTCCAATCATGACTCCGGCGCGCACATGTTCCGGATGCTGGATCCGCTGGAACGCCTCGTAGAAAATGAAAAACGACACCACCACCAGCGACAGTGCATTGACCAGTGCCGCCAGTACTCCAGCGCGCCGGTATCCATAAGTCTTGGTTGCGGAGGGTGGACGGCCTTCGAGAAAAACCGCCACGAGCGACAAAAGCAGCGCCAGAAAGTCGGACAGGTTGTGTCCCGCTTCGGAAAGCAACGCCAGCGAATGTGCCCGAATGCCGGCCACCACCAGCAGGACAACGTAAACCATGGTGACGGCCAGCGAGATGCGCAACACCCGTCCGGTCCCATGAGAATGCCCGTGTCCGCCGTGCGCATGCATGGTACTAGGATAGCGCAAGGCTGCCCGTGCGGCGCGGTCACCACCGCCCGCGGCTCTAGATGTCCATTCTGTCCGACAAGCATTCTGTTCGGCTAGATTTCAGCGCCCGAACCCAACTGGCGCGCGACCCGTCCCCCGCGCTATTCTTCTTCCGAACCGTTCGTCGATGTTCGAGGACAAAATGAAAAAAACTCTGTGGATCCCAGTCACGCTATTACTCGCACTCGCAGCCACCGCCCAGACAAATTCAGCTCAGACCCCGCCCGCGCCGACCACGCCAGCCCAGATTCAGAACCCGATCAGCACCGCGCTGCGCGAGGCTCTGCCGAACCGCCAGAAAAATACCGTCGCCGCGGTTGAAGCTATGCCCGCCGACAAATTCAGCTACAAGCCCACGCCCGACCAGATAACATTCGGCCACCTCGTAGCGCACATGGTCGAAGCGAATTACACATTGTGCAGCAACGCTGCCGCCGTGCCCGCTCCCAAGGTCGATGAAGTGAAAGATACGGACCCGAAAGACAAGCTCGTCGCCGCGCTCAAAGCATCGTTTGATTTCTGTGGTGACGCCCTGTCAAAAATGGACGATTCGAAACTCGGCGAAACCACTCCTGGACCCGGCGATCATGCGTTTTCACGTGCTAGATTTGCTCTGGGAATTGCCAGTAACTGGGCCGACCACTACGCCGAAGCCGCAATGTATCTGCGTCAAAATGGCATATTGCCCCCCACGGCAAAGAAGTAAAGAAGTGAAGTAAGGACGAAGAAACAGAGCGTGCTAGATTCTGGGGCGACGGGCTTCGGCGCCCGTCCTCCCGGTTGTTCCAGGCTTTGTTTCGCACGTCAAGCACTTAGTCTTCGACGAAGGTCTTCAGCCGCGTTAGCGCCTCATCCCACTGCTGAGAAACGAAATCAAGATATTCTTTGATTTCCTCGATCGGGTGCGGATCGAATTCGAACAGGCTTTCGCGTCCGGTACGGGTGCTATGCACGATTCCTGCACTCTCCAGCACGCGCAGATGCTTGGTTACAGCCTGCCGGGTCAGCTTTGAACCGTGCGTCAGCTGCGAGATTGAGTAAGGCTGTTTGCGACATAGCTTGGCAACCAGTGCCAGCCGCGTCTCGTCGCCCAGCGCGGCAAAGACCGGTGCACGAGTCTGTCGTTTGACGGCCATGCTACTGCGACGTTTTTGCGACATGATTGTTCGACACATGGTTCCCGATGTTCTTCATTTGCTCTGTCCAACCGCCCTCGTTTCTTCGGAACGCTTCCAGGCGGCGGTCGCCGGGAAGCTTGTCGAAGCCCGACTCGGTGACTACCAGTAAGGTGCCAGTGGCAGTCTGCTCCAGCCTGAATTCGACCAGCGTCGTTGGTTCCCCGGAGTAGTCCTGCGGCGCGTCAGCTTTGGCAAGGGACTTGGGCTGGGGCCAGGTGAAGGAAAAAAGCTGCTCGGGCTCCATTTTCTGTACCCGTGCCTCCCATTTGACGTGCTCATAGCCAGGATAGGTGATGTGGCCGCGCGAGACTTGACCCGGAGCGAAGGGGCCATCCAGCTTTACCCGAAACCACTCGCCGAACTCGCGGTAGTCCGTCAACGCACGCCAGACGCGCGAAATCGGCGCCTTGAGCTCAACGCGTTTCTCAATACGGTCGCCCATAATATGCAACCTCCAGGTTGCATATTAGCGAAAGCGCCGTTAGAATGCAACCATATGGTTGCATGTTCTGGGATGGCTCAGTCTTAGCCAACTAGCTTTTCCAACTCCTCTTCCCCGATCACGCTCACCCCCAGTTCCCGCGCCTTGTCCAGCTTCGACCCGGCGTCGCTCCCCGCAACTACGTAGTCCGTTTTCTTGCTCACCGAACCGGAGACGCGGCCGCCGGCGTTTTCAATCATTTCCTTTGCTTCGTCGCGGGTATGGCGTGCCAGTGTGCCGGTCAGCACAAAAGTCTTTCCTGCGAGCTTGATGCCTTTTTCTTTTTTCTGTCCGGCGAAGGTCAGACCCGCTTTGCGCAGATCGCCCACCAGTTTGCGATTGTGCTCATCGCCGAAAAACTCCACGATGCTCTCGGCGATTCGCGGACCTACTTCGTTCACTTCCTCAAGTTCCTCCGCACTCGCCTTCATGATCGCGTCCAGCGACCCGAAGTGCTCCGCCAGAAACTGCGCCGTGCGCTCGCCCACCATTCTGATTCCCAGCCCATAAATCACGCGCTCCAGCGGCAGCTTTTTGGAAGCCTCGATTTCACTCAACACATTCTCTGCCGACTTCTCGCCCATGCGCTCCAGCCCGAGCAGGTCGCCCTTCGTCAGCTTGTAAATATCCGCAACATTCTTAACCAGCCCGCGTTCCGTTAGTTGATTCACCAGCGCTTCGCCCAGACCGTCGATATTCATCACGTGCCGCGAAGCAAAATGCAGGATCGTCCCCTGCAACTTCGCCGGACAATTCGCGTTCACGCACCGATGGTCGGCCTCGCCTTCGATTCGCACCACATTGCCGCCGCACACCGGACAGTGCTCCGGCATCTCAAACTGCTTATGCCCGCGCGGATGGTCTTTATCTTCGACCACCTTCACCACTTTCGGAATCACATCGCCGCCGCGTTCCACCTCGACCCAGTCGCCGATCTTCACTCCCAGTTGTTCGATGAAATCCATATTGTGCAGAGTGGCGCGAGAAACGGTCGTTCCGCCGATCGGAACCGGTTTCAGCCACGCCACTGGCGTCAGCTTGCCGGTGCGTCCAACTTGCGGAACGATGTCTTCGATTTGCGTGACAGCTCCACGCGCCGCGAACTTGTAGGCAATTGCCCACCGCGGAGCCTTCCCCGTGAAACCCAGTTCCCGCTGCCACGACGTGCGATCCACCTTGATGACGATGCCGTCTATTTCATAAGGCAGTGATTCGCGCTTCGCTTCCCAGCTCTGAATGAACTTCCAAACCTCATCCAGATTTTTCGCCAGCTTGCGGTGTGGGTTCACCTTGAAGCCGGCCGACTCCATCGCATCCATCGCCTTGGATTGCCGATCGAAAAAAGTCTGACCATCCTTCAACAGCAAGTAAGCGAAATAATCCATGCGGCGCTGCGCCGTGATTGATGGTTCGAGTTGCCGCACTGTCCCGGCGGTAAAGTTACGCGGATTGGCAAACCTCGCTAGCCCCTGTTTCTCGCGCTCTTCATTCATTTTGCGAAAAGCGGCGACCGGCATCAGCATTTCGCCGCGCACCTCGAAATCGGCGGGGATTCCGGCCTTCTTCAATTTGTCCTTGGAGATCGAAAGCGGAACGGAGCGCACCGTTCGCACATTTAAAGTTACGTCTTCGCCGGTAGTGCCGTCGCCGCGCGTGATGCCGCGTTCCAGATGCCCATCTTTGTAGACCAGCGCCAGCGACATGCCATCAAGCTTCAGTTCGCACAGGTATTCGAGGTCAGTCCGCCCGCTCAGCTCATGTACCCGCCGCTCCCAGTCCCGCAGCTCTTCTTCGGAATAAGCGTTATCGAGGGAGAGCATGGGAGAGGAATGCTTCGCCTTGATAAATCCCTCACGCGGCTTGCCGCCCACTCGCTGCGTCGGCGAGTCGGAAGTGATCAGCTCGGGGTGCTCCGCCTCCAGCCGCTTGAGCTCGTTCATCAGCTTGTCAAAGTCCGCGTCTGAAAGCTCGGGATCATCCAGCACGTAGTAGCGATACTCGTGGTGCCGGATTTTCTCGCGCAGCGCTTCGATCTTTTTCTGGATGGCAGAACTGGACATGACTGGGGAATTATAGTGCGGGAAGGACCCAGGGTACTGACTCGCTACTGCCTTTTCGCTTTCCGAATTCGTCCCCGTCCCAGCGCGCCGCGGCCAACGCCCGACGGAGGCTTCTTCATTCCTTCCAGCAACTCCTTCAGCACGGTCGCATTGTTGTGCTCCTGGTTGCGTGAAGCGTAAAGCAGCGTGACTCGCCGCTTGCCCTCGGCGAGATGATGCAGTTTTTCCAATGCGGCCGAAGCCTCCTCACCCGCCAGCTCTTTGAGATACCGCCTGCGAAACATTCTCCACCCGTCGGCATTCGCATGGAACCATTGTCGGAGTTCATTCGTGGGCGCAAGTTCGCGCATCCAGAACTTGAACGCAACATCTTGTTTCGTCAGCCCGCGCGGCCACAAGCGATCGACCAGCACCCGCACTCCGTCCGACGGGACGGCGGGCTCGTAAACGCGTTTGACCACAACGCCCATGCCTCCCGTATTATCGTACTTTTGCACTCTAATAGGCGATGCCGCAATCATCATGAATTGCTTGACTTGCATTTCTCCGCGTCTTCGATTTTCCGTTTTGATATTGATGCTTGCCGTTTTCACAGTCACCGGCTGTGATGTCGAGCGCCGCCGGTCCGACGCCGAACTGGGACTCAATCCGCAACAGGCTGCGGGACGGCAACTCTATGACAATTACTGCGACCGTTGCCACGAACCCTATTCGTCGCGTGGGAAAAAAGGCCCGAGCCTGAAAGGCGTCTTCCAGCGCCAATATCTTGAACTGAGCGGATTGCCCGCCAATGACGACCGCGTTAGCGACATCGTTAAATCTGGGCGCGCCAAGATGGAAGGGTTTGGCCGGGTCATGACCGACCAACAGGTTAAAGATCTGCTCGCCTATCTGCACACTTTGTAGGGCAGGTCTCAGTGGGGCAGGTCTTAGGCGTGTCAGGTCTTAGGAGAACCAGCAGACCGGGCGCGTTCATCGGCAAGTTCTCGATCTAAAGCGCACGGTTTTCTTGCGAACTGCGAACTGAGAACCGGGGATTGGGAACTGACAACTGCGTTCCTATGGCATAATCGCCCGCAGTGACCACCGCGAGCAAAGCCGCGTTGTTTCAGAAGTTGCCGTCGATCGATGAGCTTCTCCGCCAGCCCGACCTGCAGACGCTCATCGAACGCGACGGGCATTCCGCCGTTGCCGAAAGCGCTCGGACCGTGCTCGCGCGCCTGCGCGATGAAATCGCCGCCGGCGAGAAATCGCTGGGTGAAAAATCGCTGGATGAGAAGTCTCTGGATCTTGCGCTGGGCGGCCTGTTTGCCGCAGTCGAACGCCATCTTCGCCAGTCGCTCAGTTACTCGTTAACCCCGCTCATCAATGCTACCGGTGTGATTCTCCACACCAATCTCGGACGTGCTCCGCTCGCCTCCGCCGCTCTCGATCATGTCCGCGCCACAGCTGGCGCATATTCCAACCTCGAATTCGATGCGTCGACGGGCGAACGCGGGAAGCGCGACACTCACGTCGATCGCCTGTTCAAGCAGCTGGTTGCCGAAGATCGTGGAGCGTCAGCGCAGTCGTCAGCCGTCTCGACCATCGTGGTCAACAACAATGCCGCCGCCGTTCTCCTCGCCTTGAACTCACTGGCCGAAGGCGGCGAAGTCATCGTCTCGCGCGGAGAGCTGGTCGAAATCGGCGGCTCGTTCCGCATTCCCGACGTGATGTCGAAGTCCCAAGCCACGCTGCGTGAGGTGGGCACGACTAATCGCACGCGCCTTGCCGACTACGAAAGCGCCATTAATGAGCGCACGCGATTGTTGCTGCGCGTACATCGCTCGAATTTCGAAATCACAGGCTTCACTGAGCAGCCGGGGCTTGACGAGTTGGTTGCTCTTGCCCGCCGCCGTAATCTTCCGCTCATGGAAGACCTTGGCAGCGGAGCGCTAATCGATCTGCGCTCGGTTGGAATCAACGGTGAGCCTGGCGTTCTCGACAGCTTGCGGGCTGGTGTCGACGTCGTGACCTACAGCGGCGACAAGCTTCTCGGTGGCCCCCAGGCTGGAGTGATCAGCGGCCGCACCGATCTGATCTCCCGCATGCGTTCCAACTCGCTGTTTCGCGCCTTGCGCGTCGATAAACTGACTTACGCCGCGCTCGAAGCCACACTGCTCGCCTACGTCAAACGCGATCACGATGCCGTGCCAGTGTTGCGCATGATGCGACTGTCCAAAGATGAAATCGCGCGCCGCGCGGAAGCGATTATTTCGTCAGTTGAATCCGCGCCGGGAAAATCCCAGCTCCTTACACTCGCGCTCCTCGATGGCGAGTCAGTTATTGGTGGCGGTGCCGCTCCATCGGCCGTCCTGCCGACCCGCCTCATCGCGCTCACCCACGCCAATCTCGGAGCCGACGACCTCAGCACCCGGTTGCGCGCCGCGACCCCGCCCGTCATTGCTCGCGTAGAAGACGGCCGAGTGCTGCTCGACCTGCGGACCGTATTTCCCGGCCAGGATGCAACGCTCACCGCCGTCTTGTCATCCCTGACTTGAGGCTCGAAATTGCAAATTACAAATTACCGGTTAACAATGCTCTTATGATTCTCGGAACCGGGATCGATATCGCCGAGGTCCACCGTATTCGCGAAAGCGTCGAGCGTTTTGGCGATCGCTTTCTTCGCCGCGTTTTCACTGAACGCGAGGTCCGTTACTGCGAAAAAAAAGTCACCCGCTTTGAAAGCTATGCCGCCCGCTTTGCCGCTAAAGAAGCGGGGATGAAGGCACTGGGCACGGGCTGGAGTCATGGCATCCGCTGGCGCGATATTGAGGTTGTGCGGTCGCAGGGCCAACGCCCCACATTGCAATTCCATGGCGAGGCCGCAGCCGTCGCCGCCAAACTTGGGACGAAAAATATCGCACTCTCGCTCACTCACACAGCCGAGCAAGCCGTGGCCCACGTAATTCTTGAAAACTAGCGCTCAGCTTTTACTGGCCAGCTCATAAGTTGTCAGCGCCAATCCAGTGTTTTTGGCGAGACACCCAACTCGCTCATTTGGAATAACTTGCCACCCTCCCGCAACAACTGCAGCGATTCTGGGTTGATACAGCCTGAACGTAACCAGGCCGGATTACCGGCTTCGGCTCAAAATAATGGAGAGAAAAAGGAAGGCAATGAAAATGAAGAACTCCGTGCGTAAGCGGGTATTCGGTTTGTTCTTAGGAGTTTTGATGTTGACGGTTTCGATGCTGTCGCTCTCGACGGCATCTCAGGCGCAGATCGGGATTGGCATCTCGGTGCGCATCGGTCCTCCGGCCCTGCCGGTGTACGCGCAGCCTATCTGTCCCGGTCCGGGCTATCTCTGGACTCCCGGCTACTGGTCGTGGAATGACGCTGGCGGCTACTACTGGGTCCCCGGCACATGGGTGGTCGGGCCCGTCGGCATGCTCTGGACGCCCGGCTACTGGGGGTTCGCTGGCGGACTCTATGGATGGCACGCTGGCTACTGGGGTCCGCACGTCGGCTTCTACGGCGGAATTAATTATGGCTTCGGCTACGGCGGCGTAGGGTTCGCCGGCGGCGAATGGAGAGGCGGCGCTTTCTTCTACAACCGTGCCGTCATGAACGTGGACGTGACTCACATCACGAATGTCTACAACCGCACCGTCGTCGTGAATAACGTGCACACGGCCTTCAACGGCCCCGGTGGCATCGTGGCCCGGCCCACTCCGCAGGAAGAAGCTTATGGCCGCGAGCAGCACACGGCAGCGTTGGCTTCGCAAACCGAACACGAACATGCCGCCAGCCAGAACCGGGCATTGTTCGCTTCTGAAAATCACGGCCGTCCGGCCATTGCAGCGACTGATCGTCCGGGACAATTCTCCGGACGCGGCGTTGTAGCCGCCAGAGAAGCGGGCGGAGACTATCACGCGCCGAAGATGTCGCCGAGCGAAGCACGTGCCTCCGGCGGCGAACGCGGTGCCCGTGAAGAAACTAGGAACGAGCCCGATCGCAATGCCGGGCATAACAACAATGTCGAGCGCAACAATGACCGTGCGATGAATCGTCCCGCGAATCAGGAAGCCAAGAACGAAGCCAGGAACAACGAGGGACGAAACAACCAGGCCCGGCAAAACGCAAAACAAAATCATCAGGAGAAGCAGAACCAGAAGAAAGCACAGAAACAGCAGAAAGCCGAGCAGAAACGAAACGACAAAGAGCAGCGTTAACCGGCGCTATAGAACGGGAAACGCAGCTAGTCACACTCGTCAGAAAAGCTCCCACGCTTCGCCTCGCGCAGGCGTGGGAGCTTCGTTTTTAAAGGCCGCCACCATGCCCCTTTCCTCTGCTCTTTCCGCTCCAAAAATCAAGAATCCCTGAAATCGCGCGACCTTTGCTATTATGTTGTGTCGTTAACGGACCACCTTGCCTAGCCAGAAGCAGCTGAAATGGTCGCAGCTCCGCGTGGGACTCACCGTCCTGGTCGCCAGTGTTACGCTCGGCTTCCTGATTTTCCTCATGAGCGGCACCGGAGGATGGTTTACCCGCAAGATCACCATCCACTCGTTTTTCGATAACGCTCAAGGCCTGCGCGAGGGCGCGCCTGTCCGGTTGGCAGGCGTGGACATCGGCAATGTCACCGGCATTCACATCGTGCACGGCAAGCCGCAGACCCCAGTCGAAGTCACCATGAAGGTCAACACCAAGTACTCCTTCAATCTGCGCAAAGATTCGGTCACCTTGATGAGCACCGCCGGAATCCTCGGCGAAACTTTCGTCGATATCGACAGTTCGGCTGCCAAGGGGCCTGAAGCAACCGACGGAGACGTTCTGGCTGCCCATGACGCGCCCGCCATTCAAGACGTGGTCCGCGCCAGTCAGGGCACACTGGAAAACATCGACACTCTGTTGAAGCGCGTGGATCGAATCATGGCCTTCATCGAAAGCGGGCAGGGTTCAATCGGCAAAGTTATTTATGACCCAGCTCTGTATAACCAGCTCAATGCCACCGTCGCCGAATTCAAGGGCTTGGTCGATGACATCCAGCAGGGGAAAGGTTCAATCGGTCCGTTGCTCACCAGCGACGAGGCTTATAAGAAGGTAATTGCCGCCGTCGACAAGGTGAACGCTATGGTCGACGACCTGCAAGCCGGTAAAGGTACGGCCGGCAAGTTGCTCAAAGATCCCGAGCTATTTGACAACACCAACAAGGCAATCGCCAATATCCGCCAATTGACGGACGACATCAACGCCGGCAAAGGCGCGATCGGCAAAATGACCCACGACGAGGTATTCGCCCAGCACCTGCAGACGCTGATGGCGAACCTCTCGGCGCTCTCCGACCATCTGGAAAAAGGCGAGGGCACTGCGGGAATGTTGTTCAAGGATCCGGCACTTTACAACAACAGCAACCAGATGCTGGTCGAGACGCGGGAACTGGTGAAGGCGATCCGCGAGAATCCGAAAAAATATCTGACTTTCCACGTAAAGGTGTTCTAGCGACCAACGATCAGCAACGAACGATCGACGCCAACGACCGCAACCTTAATCTGAGGGCCTCATGCGTAATCTCCTGAATGTACTGCTCGTGTTCGTCATGCTTGTGCCTGCGATAGCTCAGAACCAGGCAGCGAACAAAACTGAAAGTGCCAAGCCGTCCGCCAACGTGAGTTTTTCCGCCGACATGCTTGATAAGAGCATCGACCCCTGCAACGACTTTTATGCGTATGCGTGCAGCAAGTGGGCGGCGCAGAATCCGATTCCCGCTGATCGCTCAGGTTGGGGACGCTTCAACGAACTGGCGGAGCGTGGCGAGTACATTGTGCGCGACATTCTCGAAAAGGAGTCGGTCGATCGCTCCAGCCGAAACTCGAACGAGCAGAAGATCGGTGACTACTACGCCAGTTGCATGGACGAAACTGCCATTGAAAAAGCCGGCACCCGGCCATTGCAACCTGACTTTGACAGCATCGCTGCACTTAAGTCGAAGGCCGATCTTCCCCGTGAAATCGTCCGCCTGCATCGCGAGGGCGCCGATGTGCTGTTCGGCTTCGATTCCGGATCCGACTTCAAGAATGCCAGCCAGATCATCGCCCAGGTCGATCAGGGCGGATTAGGCATGCCCGACCGCGACTACTATTTCAAAGACGATGCGAAATCAGTCGAGCTCCGCCAGAAATACGTGGCGCACGTGGCGAAAATGTTTGTGCTGCTCGGCGACGACCAGACCAAGGCTGACGCCGAAGCCAAAGCCGTCATGGAGATTGAAACCGCCTTGGCTAAAGGCGCCCTCGACCAGACCAGCCGCCGCGATCCGCAGAAGATTTATCACAAGCTGACCGGCAAGGAACTGGCGGCCCTGAGCCCGGCATTTGACTGGAACATTTATTTTGAGGGCGTGGGCTCGCCCCGCTTCGATTCGCTCAACGTGATCGAGCCGGATTTCATCAAGAACATGCAGGAAGTGATCGCCACCCACTCCCTCGAAGATTGGAAGATATATTTGCGCTGGCACGTGGCGCACGCCAGCGTGTCGGCATTGCCGATGGCGTTCGCAAACGAAAACTTCGACTTCTTCGGCAAAACGCTGCAGGGGACAAAAGAATTGCGACCGCGTTGGAAGCGTTGCGTCGACAATACGAACGGTGATCTCGGAGAAGCCGTCGGGCAGATTTACGTGCAGCAGACTTTCGGCGCCGAAGGTAAAGAGCGCACGCTGGCCATGGTCAATGCTCTGGAAAAAGCGCTCGGCCAGGACATTCAGAGCGTGCCGTGGATGAGCCCCGATACCAAGGCCCAGGCGCTCGTCAAGCTGAAAGCGATCACCAACCGCATCGGCTATCCCGACACCTGGCGTGACTACTCGGCGCTCCAGATCGTCCGCGGAGACGCTCTTGGCAACTCGCAGCGCGCCAATCAAAATGATCTTCAGTACCGGCTAAACAAGATCGGCAAGGCGCTCGATAAGCGCGAGTGGCCCTATCCTCCGATGACGGTGAACGCGACCTACGACGCGACGCAGAACAACATCACCTTTCCGGCCGGGATTCTGCAGCCGCCGTTTTACGACAACCACGCCGATGATGCTCTGAACTTTGGCGGCATCGGCGCCGTGATTGGACACGAACTGACCCACGGCTTCGACGACCAGGGCAGCCAGTTCGACGCCGACGGCAATCTTCGCGACTGGTGGACGGCCAGCGACAAGAAACAATTTGAAGAACGCACCGCCTGCATCCGCGATCAATACGGAAGCTTCGTTGCCGTCGACGATCTGAAACTGAACGGAAAGCTCACTCTCGGCGAAAACACCGCCGACAATGGTGGCATGCGCATCGCCTACATGGCCATGCTGAATACCTTTGCCGGCAAAGAACCGGCGCCCATCGACGGCCTCACCGCCGAGCAGCGCTTTTTTCTTGGATGGGCCAACGTCTGGTGCCAGAACCGGACCGACGCCTTCTCACGCATGCTGGTCACGGTCGATCCTCACTCGCCCTCGAGGTACCGCGTAAATGGAACCGTCAGCAATATGCCCGAATTTCGCGAAGCCTATCATTGCGCCGCCACTGCGCCGATGGTGAATCAGAAGGCCTGCAGGGTTTGGTAGGGAAATAATCGCCTCTAGCGACCCGCCACGTCCGCCTGCTCATGCGCATGATAACTCGATCGCACCAGCGGTCCCGACTCGACGTGCTTAAATCCAAATTTCAGCGCTTCTTCTTTCAGAGAGACAAACTCCTCAGGCGTGTAATAGCGCGTCATCGGCAGATGGTCTTTTGACGGACGCAGATACTGGCCAACCGTCAGAATATCTACGCCGCGCGCGCCCAGGTCGCGGAAAACTTCGATTAACTCGCCTGTCTCCTCGCCGATGCCAACCATTACGCCGCTCTTGGTAATGGTTGACGGGTCCCACTTCTTCGCGTTCGCCAGCAGATCGAGCGTGCGCTGGTAGCGAGCGCCCGAGCGCACTGCGCGATAGAGCCGCGGCACAGTTTCCGTATTGTGATTCAGCACGTCCGGCCTGGCCTCAAGCACAATGCGCAGCGGTTCTTCCAAGCCCTGAAAGTCGGGAATCAGTACCTCGACGCGGCAACCGGGCACCAGTTCTCGAATCTGACGGATGGTTTCGGCGAAAATCTTCGCTCCGCCAACGTTATCGTCGTCGCGATTCACGCTGGTCACCACCGCATGTCTCAGCCCAAGCGTAGCTACCGCCTCGGCCACGCGCCGCGGCTCATCCCAGTCAATCGCCTCCGGACGCCCCTTCGGCACCGCGCAAAACCCGCAGCGCCGCGTGCAGATATCGCCCAGCAACATGAAGGTTGCGGTGTGATGGTGCCAGCATTCCCCAATATTCGGACACTGCGCCGACTCGCAAACCGTATGCAGTCCGAGCCCGCGTGCCAGCTTCTTGAGATTATGAAAATTGTCGCCCACCGGCGCCTTCGCCTTGAGCCACGAAGGCTTAGGGCTGCGGATCTTGGGGGCAAGGTCGATCTGGATGAGTTGGGAAGATGCGGCCATGTCGAACTTGATTTTATCAGCTCAATTCCACTAACGACTCCGGCAGCACCTCGAACTGGGTCATGCCCTCAACCGATTCCACGTGCCACGGACGCTCAATGTCGATTCGGATCACTTCGCGCCCTGCAGCATCGAGGCTGCGCCCGACCACTTCTCCGGCGATTACGCCCCATCTGTGGGTAGGCTGTCTGGGCATCCAGCTGCCCGGCGCTGACAATCGCGGTTTTTTCAACAATCGACCATCGACGACCGTAGGCGTCCTCCAGGTGGCACTCGACGATACCTGGCTGGGGTTCATCGCTGATATACCGCATAATTGTTACCTTGACCCCAAGCATCGCATCCTCCTGTGCCGCCGAATTCGTGCGGCCGAGCCATCGCCCCAGCAGAGCGGCTTTATCGTCCGTGGAATGTCACGCCCGATCCAGCATCTGCCGCAGTCGCGGCTTAACCTCAGGCCACTCCGCCGCCACAATCGAAAAACGCGCCGAGTCCCGTGCAATGAAATCAGCGGCCATCCGATGCGAGCGAAGAATCCCTTCAAACTTCCCGCCGATGCGCTCAATTGCATCGCGCGAACGCTGATTGCGCACATCGGTATGAAGACAAACGCGGAGCACCTGCCACGTTTCGAAAGCATACGTCAGCATCAGCAATTTGGCCTCGGTGTTCGCCGCAGTCCGAATCGCCGAAGGCGCAAGCCACGTGTACCCGATCTCGCAGGCGTCCGGCGTCTGGTTTTCATTCGAACGCACGTGCCGCGCATGACCGGCCGGCCAGGCCCATCGCTCCAGATTGAAAAACCGGGTTGACCCAATCACCACGCCATCGGATGCCCGCAACGTTGCGAACGTTACCGCACTGCCCGCATCGCGCCAGGCGAGCGCAGTATCGATGTAGCTGGTAGCTTCGGCTTTACCCTGCGGCACGGGGCTCCACCGGTAGAGCGCGGGATCGCCTGCGGAAGCTGCCACCAGGCCATCAACGTGGCAGTAATCAAGCGGTTCGAGACGAACGTGCCTGCCGGCTAACACAACTCTCGCTGTCATGGCTCCAAGTATGCAGCGAGCCCGTGTGCGACGACAATAGCTGGAAGACCCCTGATTGGTCGTTGGTCGTTAGTCGTTAGCAACCCACTCCCGGTGACAGAGTTTGCCAACGACGAACGACGAACGACTAGCGCCTGCCTTTCCTCACTGATGAAAATCAATCAGCTCCGGATTCGCCTCGGGATTCTGCGTCGAACTTACCGGCAAAGCGACAAACTGCGAGTCAGACAAGATATACAGATACATGACCGGGTTGTTGCTCTGGCTTACCACCACGCGCCCGTCCGATGAAACCGTATAGGTCCCAGAGACCGTTCCGGTCATCGTTCCGCCGCTGCCGTTCTTGTCCGAGGTTCCGCTGAAAGAGCCACTTCCATTGAAATCGAGAGCGTCCGCCTCCTCGTTCACGCTGGCGGTCTCCGGCGGTTGACTTCCACCCAGGTAATTTCCAGATAATGAGGCATTCGCGAAGCTGCTTCCCGTCTGCGGCTGCATCCCGCCATAACTCACGCCGAGGTCTGTCCCAATGGTGAAAGCTTCATTCTGGGCGATCAGGTAAAACACCACCGCGCTTCCGCCTCCGCTCGGAGTCAGCGTCCCGCGGCCATTCGACGCGACGCTAAAAGTCCCCGAGACGTTCTCAGTGCTCATCGCACCCGCTTGGTTCTGGTCCGCACCTAGAGTGTAGGTCGCGGAGTTTCCCGTAGTCTTCAGCAGCCCTGCCGTGACCGTGACTGTGTTTCCGGTGCTGCCCAGCGACTGCATTTCGAGGACGCTGGTGCCGTCGAGCGATCCGTCCGTGAATGTGCCGCTTTGCAACAGCACTTGGCCGCTCAGGGTCACCGGCGGACTATCCGTCGTGTCGAATGCCATCATCAGCATCTCGGAAGAACTGACCACATAGAAAACAAAATTAGTGTTCCCATTGCTGAAGGTTATCGTTGCCGTCCCGCGTCCGGTGTCGGCCACAGTGAAATCGCTGGAACTTAGAGTTTGGGCAGTCTGAAGCGCCCCGACGTCGTCACTATCCTCTACTCCAGAAAAGCTGCCTTTGCCATTGGATGAGAATTCACCAGCCGCGCCGAATCGGTAACCGAGCACATCGGCTCCGATGAGTCCAAACGCGTAGTTCCCATCGATACTGCTGGTCGTGAAGGCAGAGGCAGTTTGCCGTCGTAGCAATCCCGAAACCTTCCGGTCACTGCCATCATAAGAGATGACGTGGCCATTGCCATCGCTGGAATCCAACCCCGCGATCAGCGTATTGGTGCCGTTCAGCCCGCCGCCATAAGTAAAGTTAACCGTGGCGAGATTATTCGAATCCACACAGTACGACCCGCTCAACGTACCGCTCTGAGGACCTGCCGGATTCGCCTGATCCGCAATGTCGATCAGTCCACTGCTAAGGTTTCCGTTGCCGTCGGCTACAAAGCTGCCCGCGAAAGACAGCGCCGTCGTCGCGCTGCTCCAGCCGCGACTCAAGAATGCATAGTGTCCTTCTAGGATGGCGTCGTTCGTGCAACCCTGTGCAGCGATCGTGATGCTCAGGCTGGAACTCGCGCTGACCTGAGGATTCTCCGAGTCTTTGACCGTCACGGTGAAGGTCGAAGTTCCCATTGCGCTCGGAGTTCCCGAGATAATTCCGCTCCCAGAATTAATGGAGAGCCCATCCGGCAAGCTGCCGCTGGTTATGTTCCACGCATACGGCTGTACGCCGCCACTGGCCGCAACCGTTTGACTATAAGCCGTGCTGACCGAGCCTGCCGGCAGTGACGTCGTCGTGATCGCAAGATCGGCATTAATTGTGATGCTCAGATTCGCCGTCGCCGTCGCCGCGGCCGAATCAGTGACTTTCACCGTGAAGCTGGAAACTCCGGTTGCCTTCGGAGTGCCCGTAATTGCTCCGGTGTTTGCGTTCACATTCAACCCCGTAGGCAGTGTTCCCGAACTGATACTCCACGTGTAAGGTGGAGTCCCGCCATTGGCCTGCAAAGTCTGGCTGTACGCGTTGTTGACGCTTCCACCGAGCAGCGAAGTTGTCGTAACGCTCAGCGGCGCGATGCTGACCGTGATGCTCAGACTGGCGGTATTTGTTGCTGGCGTCGGAGTTTGCGAATCGGTTACGGTCACAGAGAAGTTCGATGTGCCCGTAGTGCCGGTCGGCGTGCCTGAGATCACACCCGCGCTGCTCAAGCTCAAACCTGCCGGCAAGCTTCCCCCGGTGAGGCTCCACTGATACGCTGGCACTCCGCCCGTGGCCTGCAGTGTCTGGCTGTATGCCACGCCCAGCGCCGCTCCTGGCAACGACCCAGTCGTAATGGTCAACGGCGCCGGTGGATTTACGGTGAAAGTAATAGCCTGCGAGACGGATGTGTTGCCCACCGCATCGGTGACCTTGAAGGTCAGCGACCCGGTGCTCGCGCCTGTGGCTGTGCCTGTAATCACGCCCGTCGCGGAAATCAACGTCAATCCCGTCGGCAGCGCGCCGGAGACAATCGTCCACTTGTACGGAGCCGTTCCGCCAGACTCGGCCAGCATCGCGTTGTAGACCACTCCCGCAGTCGCCGCCGCAAGCGACGTTGTAGTGACGGCAGGCAGCGGGTTGACCTGAATCTTGACGAGCGCCGATTTTGTCGGATCGCTGATCGACGTGGCCGTGACGGTCGCTGTGAATGTGCTGGTTACGGAAACTGGGGTGTTGTAAGTGGCCGAGCCCGTGGTTTGGCCGCTGAGCGTGCCGCCACCCGAAACGCTCCACTGTACGCCTGCGTTTTTCGGATCGTTCGTGGCCGTTGCCGTCAGCGAAACCGTTTGCCCTTGATCAATGGCATTGCCTGCCGCGGTCAGCGCAACCACGATCGGAGCGCTCGAATTGCTGCTGCCGCATCCTGACAGACCCAGGGTAAGCAGAGCGCTCAATCCTGAAAACAACACGACAGACGCAAAACGCTTCATAACCGACCTCTGAAGCCCGGGAGCTGAGAGTACTCCCGTTACTTCCTGAAGGCATCATGCGGCTGCCAAGGCGGTTACCTCAAGTTACTGAGGTACTAATCGGGAGGATGAAGCCGGAGAAGAGTTTGTCGAGAGTTTGCGTTATTGCCGCGATTTGGTTTGTGGCAATCGGACCATGCCCGGTCCATCACTTCGCCACACTTTGAATCAGCATCTCCATGCCTTTCCAGGCAATCTGCACACCAATGCACAGGAGAATGAATGCAATCACCCTGAGAATCCCATGCACCGTTTGCGGCGAAATCTTTCGCGTGATTTCCGGAGCGTAACGGTAACTGAGATAAACAGTCACGCTCAACACCACCGACGCGATAAGAATTCCGATATGGCCGAGCACGTCCTCCAGAGTTTTCGTTCGCGAGGCGTGAGCGCTCACCGTAAGCATAACTACGATGCAACCCGGCCCCACCGTCACCGGAAACGTGAACGGATAAAAAACCTGCGACTCCAGAGAATGCAGTTCTTCCGCGACAGCGCCAGTGCGGGGCGCGCTCGGAGTGGCGTCAGGTCCGTTCAGCAACCCCCATCCCATGGCTGCCAAAACCAAGCCGCCCGAAACCTGGACGACGGGAAGAGAAATGCCGAAGAAGTTCAGCAACGCCGCTCCCACCAGCTCTACCACCAGCAAAAAGAGCGCAGCATTGATGGCTATTCTGCGGGCAAGGTTACGATAGACCTCCGGCGGCGCTACACCGACCAGCCCCAGAAAAACCAATGCCGAACCCAGAGGATTCACCACCGGCAGCAGCGCGCTAAACGCAAGCCCGAAATATTTGAGGACGGTCAGCATTCGAAACCGAACCAGCAAGCGGGAAAAAGCATAACACCAGCGCCTTCGACCGCCCCCGTCCGGCGCCAGAAATGAAAGGAGTACTCTACTTCAGGTGTACCGCCGCCTCGGACCGTTTCGGCCCCACAGACTTTCCGCCGCCAGCAGTTTTCGGCACAGAGTATCTCGGCTTGATCTCGTGGCATCCCGCCTCGCAAAACACCCCGCCCTCGGCCGATTCGGGCGTCGGCATTGGAGAGTTCATCGCCACTTCACGGTTGGCTTCCAGTTCCCGCTCCACGCTCGCGATCAGCTCATCGTTCTCGGCCGGAGTCAGCCACTTTTTCTTTTTCACCAGATAATCTTCCAGCCGAGCAATCGGATCGCGCTTCTTCCAATACTCAAACAACGGCTTCGGAACATACTCGGCCCCGTCATGGATCGCATGTCCCTTCATCCGCATCATCTTCGCTTCGATCAACGTCGGACCTTCGCCCCGCCGCGCCCGCTCGCAAGCTTCGTGGCACGCGTCATAGACCTGGCACGCGTCAGTGCCATCCACAATCACACCTGGAATGCCATATCCAATCGCGCGCTCGGCCAGGTCCTTGACGTGAAACTGCATGTCCGCCGGAGTTGAGTATCCCCAAAGATTATTTTCGACAATCAGTACCAATCCCAGATTTTGCACCGCAGCAAAATTGATCCCTTCATAGGTCACGCCAGTCGATTGTCCGCCGTCGCCGATCCAGGTCATCACCGCGATCTCTTTTCCCTGCAGCCGCGCCCCCAACGCCACGCCCGCCAACACTGGAATCAAATCGCCCAGCATCGAAATCGGCGATGCCACGTTGCGCTTTTCGATGTCGCCGTAGTGCGATGTGCCATCGCGCCCTCTCGTAGGCGAATCCGACTTCGCCATGTACTGCATCATGATGTCGGCCGGCACAAAGCCGCGCACCAGCAGCGATCCCTGGTTGCGGATCATCGGCCCCATCCAGTCATCTTTGCCGAGCGCGTAAGCCGACGCACAGGAGCATGCCTCCTGCCCCAGCCCGAAATAAACGCCGCCCACAACTTTCCCTTGCTTGTAGAGATTTTCGAGCGCCGTTTCCATGCGCCGGTTCAGTACCATCCAGCGATAAATTTCGATCAGCTGCTGCTTCGACAGATATTTCGATTCGCGAATCGGAGGCACCGGCGCCGAGAGATTTCCGCTTTCGACTTCGTAGTGAACTTCATCTCCCGCGCGGACCTGTCGCACCGTAAAGGAAGGTTTTTCCAGCCGGTAATCGCGAATCGTATAGCGGCGCACATCGCCGTTCGGGCCCGCGGAGGCGACTCTCGTTTCCTGGCCCGTACCCGCAGCGTGCGAACCAGAGCCGTTCTTCTTTGTGACCGCTGCCGCGGAGGCAGCAGGAGCAGTTTTTTTCTTCGTCTTCATGATGATCCCGCAATATGCTAACACCGGCTTGTGTAGCGCGTGCGCCGCGCGCGCGAAAAGGCAGCTGCGTAAACGACTTCAGGGCATGAGCTTGCCCGCGCGTCAGGCCAAAAACAGATCCTCGTCACCGCGCATCCGCCGCAACTCTTCAGGTGCTCGCATCGGAACCCCAACTGAATGCCCGAGCAAAATGTCGAGGTTCTCGACCCACAGCATCTGGCTTCCGAAAACACTGCCAAAATTTCGCGACACCGAGTGTGCCACATCATTGCCATCGACTTCGCGCCCCAACTCCTTCCGCATCGACGTCACCGGCTTAGAGCCAATTCCGCAGGGGACGATCAGGTTGAAGTAGCTCAGGTCAGGATCGACATTCAAAGCAAATCCATGCGACGTCACTGAGCGGGAAATATGCACGCCGATCGCCGCAATCTTTTTCTCAACAACAGCGCTTTCGGCAACAGCGGCCGCCGGCTCCGCTTCGGTCCAAACTCCCGTCATCCCCGCCACGCGCCGCGTCGGCATGCCAAAATCAGCGCAGGTGCGAATCAGCACTTCCTCCAGCCTCCGGACATAATCCACCGCACCAAGCGTCTTTCTTCCGATTGGCAAGGAGCTCTGTTTCGATCCTGTCTTTCCTGAGAACTGAGAACCGAGAACTGAGAACGGTTTTCAAATCCGCGCAAGTCAAATATCGGATACCCGACCAGCTGTCCCGGCCCATGAAACGTAACGTCACCGCCGCGGTCGCACTCAAACACCTCGACCCCACGCGCCGCCAGCGCCTCAGTCGAAGCCAGCACGTTGGTAGCCTTCGCATTGCGTCCTAGAGTGATGACCGGAGTATGCTCGAGCAGCAGCAGCACGTCGCCAATCTCTCCCGCCTTGCGCAGCTCGACCAGCTTCCGCTGCAGTCGCAGCCCTTCGCTGTAATCGACCTGACCGAGTTGGACGACAGAAATCATTCCGCTGTTGAAATTATAGGCCCGCAAGTATGTGGATGGATTCTTACAACTTATTCCAAGACCAGGACGTGACACCCGCATTTCGGCTAATCTTGAAATCACCTGCAACGGTTCGGAGGGAGAACGAATGCAAACTCGCAAACTTGGAAAAAGCAACTTGGAAGTCTCAGCCCTCGGCCTCGGCTGCATGGGCATGAGCTTCTCCTATGGTGAGCCGAAAGATAAGCAGGAGATGATCTCTCTCCTGCGGACAGCCGTCGATCGGGGTATCACCTTCTTCGACACTGCTGAGGTTTACGGCCCGTATACGAACGAAGAGCTCGTCGGCGAAGCGCTATCTCCCGTCCGCGACCGGGTTATCATTGCCACCAAATTCGGATTCGACGTGAGTCGACGCGATCGTCCTGGCAACGATCAACGCCCAGGTCCGGCTGGCGTGAATAGTCGTCCCGAGAACATCAGGCTGGCGGTCGAAGGCTCGCTCAAGCGGCTGCGGGTTGAAACCATCGACCTGCTCTATCAGCATCGGGTTGACCCGAACGTGCCTATCGAGGATGTCGCCGGCACGGTGAAAGAGCTGATTCAGGCCGGCAAGGTCAAGCATTTCGGACTCTCCGAAGCCGGAGTGAAAACCATCCGCCGCGCTCATGCCGTTCAGCCTGTAACTGCGCTGCAAAGCGAATACTCGCTGTGGTGGAGGACGCCTGAAGCAGAAGTGCTTCCAGCTCTCGAGGAACTTGGAATCGGGTTTGTCCCCTACAGTCCCCTGGGGAGAGGTTTCCTAACCGGAAAGATGGACGAGAATACGAAGTTTGCGAGTTCCGATTTTCGCAGCAATCTCCCCCGCTATCAGCCCGAAGCCCTGAAGGCGAACCAGGCAGTCGTCGATCTGCTTGGCCGGATCGCAAAGCAAAAGCAAAAGACTGCCACAGAGAAAGCAGCCACACCGGCTCAGATCGCGCTCGCCTGGCTCCTGGCGCAGAAGCCCTGGATCGTTCCCATCCCGGGCACCACCAGGTTGTCTCGCCTCGACGAAAACATTGGCTCAGTCGCCATTCAACTCACGTCAGACGACCTGCGCGAAATCGATACCGCAGCCGCAAAAATCACAATCGAGGGCGATCGCTATCCCGAACGCCTGCAGCGCATGACCGGGTTGTGAGCAGGCGGCAGGAGATGAAAGCCACCCATCCATAAATGGTGTAGCGCGGACACTCTTGTCCGCGTGTTCGGGATCTAGTACGTGGTAGAGGTTCGACGCAGAATTCCAGCTACGACGATCCGTTTCTCGTCAAGGTGGAGATCGTAGACGATGCGGTAATTGCCGACACGGCGGCGCCACGCCGCAGCCTGTCCTTTAAGTCGCTTAATGTCGCCGCTGAAAGGATCCTGCTGCAACGCCAGCAGGGCGTCTTTAACGCGCGCCTGATCTTTTGCCGGTAGTTTTTGAAACTCTTTTTGCGCGGGGCCGGTGATGTGGAGGTTCCAGGCCATCGGGTTTTAACCCATCGCGTTCCAAGCCACTGAGGAATTGCGTCAATGATACCGAATCTCCGCGTCGAAAGGCAGCTCGTCCCCTCCGCAGGGCGGCGAGCTCGGCTGGGGTGGGGGTTACGGCGGGATAGCGCTCCTCGAAATAGGCGCGGAGCGCTTCGCGCACCAATTCCGACCGGGTGCGAGACTCTTTCTTCCGCACCTCCTCGAACTGCCGGAGCATGGCGGGAGGAAGCGAAATGCTCATGATTTGGGTGGTTCGCATGGGTGCGTATTACTCAGTAATACTTAGTATAGGCGCTGGACGGTGAGTGTCAAGGGTCTCGGTCACACCCCAGTTGCTTCGTTCTCTCCGCGCGCCCCGCTAGGCGGCGCGAGCGCGCACATCATCTTCAGGAACCGGACGGTTCGGAGCAGCCTTCGTGTCTGCGTCCTTACGCGCCTGTTGATACCGCGTCCAAAGATAGCCGTAGAGAAGGCCGCTGGCTGAGAAAAAGCTCATGATGGCCAATGCGATGGCGGGGCTGCCGGGGTCTTCATATCTTTCACCTTTGGAAAAAAAAGGCGGATTTACGCCGGTAGCGATGAAAGCGGTAAACTCTCCAATCGGACCGCGCAGACGGGTCAACTCGACCAAACCAGCTCCAAGAATGAGCTTTGTTAGCCAGTCTGCAATTTCCTCGAGATTGGTATGAGGCGGCGAGGGTGAGCTCGACGACTGGCTCGCAGAAGCATTTGTAGGTCGGAGACCAAAGAGATAACCTAACAGCGCTCCCCCGATGAAAAAGGCACCTGCGAGCAGCGCTCCATAACCGATCGCCCTGGCTACACCCCCATATTTCCAGCGGTCCCACCGGTTGGCATTTAATATGAGGGCGGCGAAACCCGTGCCGACGCACACCAAAACCTTGTTTGTCGCTCGATCATAGACGCCTGCTTCGCCTGACAATTGAAGGGACTGATAGTTTGCTTTCCACCAACCCCAAGCCATTAACGCCAACAGGAGCAGAATTACTACGAGGCTGGCCTGGGCGGTAAGCCAGTCCTGGCGTTCCTCGGCCCTGACCAGCCAAGCCCCGATCCCTGCGGCCAGCAACAGCCCCAAAAGATACTTTCCCTTGAGCAAAATGTCCATCGCCAGCACCTCCTCATCAGCCCCGGTGCGGAAGCAGGAGGACTCCATGGGCTGACGTACTTCCCATCACTTCTCACTAGAACGATAATGTTTGCCAATTCCCTTCAACGCTTCGTCACCGTTGACCGGCGTTAGCCCCCGAGCGGAATCCCGCCCCATAACTTTTTTTGTTCCCCCCTTGCACATTCCCGTTCGCTTTGGTATAACAAATCGAGTCGAGGACAAGTGAAGAAGTGTCTGAGCTGCCCGCTGAATCCTCGCGGCTGCTTTTGGCATCCAATTCTGATAGCCTCCAACTGACCCCTGTCCGGGGTTCGCATTCGGGGACAAAGTTTCCTGAAGGGTTTCCGCGTAGAGCAGAGCCTCCAAACGATCTTTAATTTTTGAACTGTCTTCCGTTTCGGCGTGCGCCGGATTTTACGGCCAGCCAGCGCGGAAGAGCGTTTTCGGGCGCGTCTCTAAAACGAGTTTCTTCTTTGCTTGATCTGATCCAGGCAAGAATCGAAGCTCCCCAGACTGTTGAAATCAGGTGGAAATCCTGTGATCTCAGCGGGTTGACAGCAAGCGCCGAGCGCTATAGTTTTAACAAGTTTCGAGGACGCCCAGAACTCTGCAAAGAGTTTAGATTCTCTTAGGAGAATCGGGCGGATTGAAAGCGCACCGCTCAGGCGGAAAGCGGATCGGTCTTTGACAAAAGGTTGAACGTGCCAGTCGTGAGAAACAAATGTTCGGGCTCAAGTCTGAACGTACTCACAAGATAGGACCTTCGTCACAGCAGACGGAGGCCGTTGGTCTACCCAGACCAACTCAGGTTTCAAATGAGAGTTTGATCCTGGCTCAGAATCAACGCTGGCGGCGTGCCTAACACATGCAAGTCGAACGAGAAAGGGGAGCAATCCCTGAGTAAAGTGGCGACCGGGTGAGTAACACGTGACTACCTGCCCTTGAGTGGGGGATAACCTCGGGAAACCGAGGCTAATACCGCATAACATCGCAAGATCAAAGGAGCAATCCGCTTTTGGAGGGGGTCGCGGCTGATTAGCTAGTTGGTAGGGTAATGGCCTACCAAGGCGAAGATCGGTATCCGGCCTGAGAGGGCGCACGGACACACTGGAACTGAAACACGGTCCAGACTCCTACGGGAGGCAGCAGTGGGGAATTTTGCGCAATGGGGGAAACCCTGACGCAGCA
>Ga0210385_10000147_pt1 | contig 75655 bp, 67 predicted proteins | sample IncBWH26OmetaG_FD_160107 | JGI IMG/M metagenome (GOLD analysis project Ga0210385, IMG submission 160107) | Forest soil microbial communities from Barre Woods Harvard Forest LTER site, Petersham, Massachusetts, United States - Inc-BW-H-26-O ... | reverse complement strand
TACGACGGTGCGCATCGACTTTCAACCACGCGGGGCGAGGATACACGGGCCCGAACCTGTCCCCAAGGTTCGACGTTGGTCGTAAGGCGATGAGGCTACCTTGCGAGCGGCGAACAAACAAGTAGCGTTGGTGCATGGCAAATTCAAGACAACGCGCCGTGATGTCGCGCGACTTTCGGCGCGGCCGGATGCGGCACGCCCTTTAGTGGTTCGCGGTCGGGTTCGGAACCGATGCTGCCGGCGCCGGCGCGGCGGGAGCGGCCGGGGCGGCGGCCTGCATGGTCGGATTCAGCCAGCAGGCATTCACTTGCCTATTGAGGCTATCGCCGCCCTTCGGATCGATATTGTTGGAATGCAGCAGCAGGCAACGGAAGGCCGCCTGGATGTGGCCGCTCGGGCAGCCGAACCGGTCGTAGAGGTCGAGATGACGGAAGGCGGTATCGAGATCGGTGCGCCACAATAGGCCGACCACCCGGCTGCCGGCCCAGAGGCATTCGGGATTGCCTGCGGGCCCGCCCAGCACCTTCTGGGCTTCGGCGTATTCATCGATCTTTTGCGGCTCCTTGGCCGGCGCCTGGCCGTTCGCCGGAGCTTGATCGGCCGGCTTGGCCTCGGTGCTCTGGGCCAGCGCCGGAGCCGCCGCGGCCGCGACGAGGCCGAGCGCGACGCATAGACTTAAGGCAACGCTAAACGCACGATGACACATGGGTTTGATGGAGGTCTTTAACCTGTTTGCGCAGTTGCGACGGACGTTTCCAGCCATGGCGCCAAGCTGCCTTTTTTCGGTTTTGATTTGCGCCACGGCCACCCTGACAACAGCCTAACCGCGCCCGTTTGTCCAGCGCGCATGGCAGCGCAACAAGAATTGGCAGCGCAACAAGGTTGATCTTGGCAGGACGAGTTCCCGGCGTTTTAGTGGCGCATGATCTTATCGGAAAACCGGGTTCCACTGTTCCGGATCATGCTCTAATGCGGACAAGCATGTCGCGCATCCCAACCGGCCAACCGCTGACGTTTTTTGCCATAACCGCCATGGCAATCGCCATGGCGTGGTGGTGGCTCGGCAAACCGGTGGCGCTGCCGCCGTCCCCGCTCGCGGCGAACGAAAAGCTCTACTGCGTCTCCTATGCGCCGTTCCGCGACGGCCAGGATCCGCTGGTCGAAACCACCCAGATCCCGCCGGCGCAGATCGACGAGGATTTGAAATTTCTGGCGCGCTACACCGATTGCATCCGCACTTATTCGGTCGAGAACGGCCTCGATAAGGTTCCCGAAATCGCCCAGCGCTATGGGCTCAAGGTCATGCACGGGCTGTGGCTGTCCAACAAGGCCGCGCGCAACCGGGCGCAAATGGCCGTCACCGTGGCGCTCGCCAAAAAGTATCCCGACGTCATCCGCGCGGTGATCGTCGGCAACGAAGTGCTGCTGCGCGGCGAAATGTCGGCGCCCGATCTCGGCGCCATCATCCGCGAGGTCAAATCCCAGATCACCCAGCCCGTCACCTATGCGGACGTCTGGGAGTTTTGGCTGCGCTATGCCGACCTGCAGAACGCGGTCGACTTCGTCACCATCCATATCCTGCCCTATTGGGAGGATTTTCCGCTGCCGGCTTCGCTGGCCGCGGCCCATGTCGATAACATTCGCAAGAAAGTGGCGGCGGCCATTCCCAACAAGGAGATCGTCATCGGCGAGTTCGGCTGGCCGAGCCACGGCCGCATGCGCGAGGGCGCGCTGCCGTCGCCGTCGAACCAGGCCCGCGCCATCGAAGAGACCTTGACCTTGGGCAAGCGCGAGAATTTCCGGGTCAACATCATCGAGGCGTTCGACCAGCCCTGGAAGCGCGCGCTCGAAGGCTCGACCGGGCGTTACTGGGGCATTTTCGACCGCGCCACCCAGGGACCGAAATTCGCCCTCGGCGGCGCGGTGTCCAATCACCCGCATTGGCTCCTTGGCGCGCTGTTCGGCATCCTGCTCGCCGCATTGACGTTCGGCATTGCGGCGACGGCGGGCCAGCAAAAAAATCCGACACCGCATTTGTGGCTCAAGATCGGGACAATCGCATTCCTGCCCGCGGTGATGTTCGGCCTCGCCATCGAGACCGTTCCGATCGAGAGCTACAGCTTAGGTGGCTGGCTCCGCGCGCTGACATTCGTGCTCCTTGCCGCGGCCGCGCCGATCGTCTGCGCCGACGCTTGCGCCATCGGACGCGCACTGCCGACCTTCGCCGCCGTTCTCGGCCGCTCCGGCGAGCGCCGCGGCGGGTTGCATTGGGCGCTGGGCGGCGTCTTCATCGTGCTTGTTCTGTTGGCGCTCCAAGCGGCGCTCGGGCTGGTGTTCGATCCGCGCTACCGCGATTTTCCGTTCGCGCCGCTGACCGCAGCCGTCGTGCCGTTCCTGATGCTGATGGTCGCCGTGCCGCGCCCGCGCGGATCGCGCGCCATCGCCGAGACGGTGGCGGGAATAGCGTTGGTGGCCTCGGCCGGCTACATCGCGATCAACGAAAGCTTTGCCAATTGGCAGTCGGTCTGGTTCTGCGCCGGCGTTGCCGCCCTCGGCGTCATTCTGCTGCGGGCGCGGGACGCGCCAGACTCAAAATGAGAATGCCGACCGCCAGGCCTGCGAGATCGGCATTGTGCAGCACGATGCCGAAGGCCGCCGCGGCGAGCGCCAGCGCCACCAGCACGATCGAAGGCCGAAACAAATTAAGCGCGGCGGCGGCGAGCGCGACCCAGCCGAAGAGGTTGTGATTGAACAGAACGATCGTCAGCCGGAAGGTATCGCACAACCAGGTCCGCAACCCGGCCTGGCAGGCGAGCGACACGGTGTTGTTCTCCAGCGCCATGTAGCGCAGGTAGAGCGCCTCGCCGAGCGCCAACAAGCCTATGACCAGAAGCCAATTGGTCTGGCGCGCGGTCGGCAGGAACAGTGCGCGTTTCATTGCGGGTCATTCCCCGGGCGGCGTCGGCGCAATCCATAACCACAGAAGCTGAAGTTGCGAAAGACCGCGTGGACCCAAAACGGCGGTCAGGGTCGATGACTTAAGCAAGGTCGCTTTGCACCGGAAACCGAGAAGTCATTGCGCCGCAGCGAATGTCCGCTATGGGCCAATAGCGGGCTCCCGCGCTGAAGCCCATCATTCAATAACCTCGTCGGCACGGAGCAAAATTGAAGTGGGAACGGCGAGGCCGAGCGTTTTGGCGGTCGTGAGGTTGACCGTCATGACGTACTTGACAGGAGTCTGAACCGGAAGATCCCCAAGGTTTGCGCCCCTTAGGATTCGGTCGACATAGACTGCGGCGCGTCGGAAATTATCGGCGATGTCAATTCCGTAAGACAGCAAACCGCCTGCTTTGGTGAAGAAGGGGTACGGATAAATTGACGGAATTCGATTGCGCTCAGCGAGCGATATGATCTCGACGTGGTGGCTGGTCGTAAAGGTATCTGGGAGCGATATAAGTCCAGCATCCGATCGATCGGACTGCGTAGAGACAATCGTGTTTAGCTCCGACATGTCGTGAACCGGTGTGGCAATCACGTCCGCTTGCAAAGACGAGCCGGCAGCTTTTAGCGGCGCCAATAGAATGTCGGCGTAGGGTGCCGTTGCCGGGTTGAACAGAACGAGGACCCTCTTGATTGACGGCGCAATCTCCTTGAGCAACTCCAGCCACTTGCTGGAGATCGTCGTCTCCAGAGCGGTAAAGCCGGTGACATTGCCGCCCGGTCGTGGGAGGTCGGCGACAAAGTGGTCTCCGATTGGGTCCACCACGAGTGCAAAAACGATTGGAATAGCGTGAGTTCGCTCTGCCAGCGCCGCGGTCGTGGGCGTGTTATTCGAGAGAATCACGTCAGGCTGCTGCGAGATCATCTCCTTGGCAAATCGCTGCCTCAATGCGGCGTCGCCAGCTGTCCATCGGTAGTCAATCTGGACGTTTCGTCCTTCCTCCCATCCGAGCTTCTTCAATTCCTCGCGGAATGCTCCAATAAAAAGCCGTCCTTCTGGTTCACCCTCGGCATACGCCATCATTACGCCGATCCGGCGCATTCGGTCGGGCTGCTGCGCGCGCGCGGCGACAGGTTTCGCGACTGCCAAGCAGCCAACAAGCGCGATGAACTCCCGGCGCCTCATTACCTTCCTCCCGTACCAAGGACCGCACATTACCACGCCGTCGAATGAGGCGGAGTTGCGCATTACGGCAAATTTGACGGCCTGTGGCAGAGACGGGTCACAAGCGCCGATTTGCGGTGACCGCAAGCGGTCGATATGGGTCATTCGCGACCGGGCCGCCAAATGAACGACGCTTTCAATCCAACGCCAAATGCCGGCGGGCAAAAATCGTCGGCTGACAGGCCGGCCGGATGCGCTGCTCGGCCCGCCTGCGCCCACGATCGGAAGCCAAAGCCGCCCGCCTTCTTCGTTCATCTTGCCAAGCGGAACCAAAGCGGCACCTTGCCGGTTCATGGCGCAGGGCGCTACAACTGATGCGGGTCCCTTGGTCGAAACGCTGACGCGGAGGGTCTACGATGACGCAGGCGAAGCGAAGTTCCAAAAGGAAACGCGGAAAAGCAGCCCTGGCAAAGTCAGCCTTGGCATGGGGCGCAGCCGGGGTTTCTCTGGCGATGACGGGTGCTGCATCGGCAACCGCACCCGCAACGGACGTTCCGTCACAGGATAACGCACGGCGACTTATTCTGACCGAGGAGGAAATCTCCGACGTCAGTCTGGCGACCTTTCAGGTTTTCGACAGGGAAAATCCCCCGCTTAGCCAGGGCATAAAGGTTGCCCGTGGCGGCGGCTGCGGCTGTGGCGGGTGCGGTCATGGCGGCGGGGGCGGCGGATGCGCTCATGCCGGCTTCGGCGGCGGGTGCGCTCATGCCGGTGTCGGCGGCTGCGCCGCTGCTGGCCGTTGCGCGGTCGGTGGCTGCGCTGTCGGTGGCTGTGCCGCTGGCGGCCGTTGTGCTGTCGGTCGCTGTGCTGTTGGTGGCCGCTGCGCCTGTCGAGGGGGCTGCGCTTGTATTGGAGCATTCATAGGAGTCGCCTGCTTGGGTTGCGCCGGCTGCTCCGGAACCTGCTGGCAATGGGACCCGTACCTGGGCCAGTGGGTCAGCGTCTGCTATTAGGCCAGACGAGCGGCGGGTCCAGCCGTGTCGGCTGTGCGCTAAAGCAAAATCGGAACATCGGCATTTGATTGGGGCCGCGTTGCCTCGGCCGCTAAATCAGCGACGCCTTCAATCCCGTGCCAGGTGCCGGGCGGATGACTTACGCGAGTCCGCTTTGCTCCGAAAACTGACAAGTCATTGCATCGCAGCGAGATGACGCGATGGGCCATTCGCGCTCATTGCGATCGCCGCCAGAGGTGCCATAGTTCCTCCGACCCGACACCGCCGCAACAATGACTTCGTTCCAGGAGGCCCTCGGCACAGGGAGTTTGGCAGCGCTTCGGTCGATCCCGAAGAGCGATCTGCATAACCACGCGAGCGGCGGCGGCAACCGCGCGTGGATTTCTCGCGTCACCGGACGCGATATTGCTCCTCTGGCTCGGCCGCTTAACTCCATGACGGAGATGCATGCCTGGGTCGATCGCCAGTTTGGTTCCGTCTTTTCCGGCGCGGACGGACGCCTGAAGGCATTCGAGGCAACATTTGTTCAAGCGCGCTACGATGGCGTCACTCGGCTGGAAGTCGGCGAGGATGTTTGGGCGGTAACTCTGTTCGATCGGGATGCGGCTCAGCTGACGTCCAAGCTTATTGAAATTCATGCACGCGTCGCACCAGACATTGAATGGATTCCACAGCTTGGAATGTCGCGTCACTGCGCGGTTTCGAGCCTATCTAATTGGTTGAAGTCATTTATCGATCTTGGTTTGTATAAGTCGCTCGATCTTTCGGGGGACGAACTCTGCCAACCCATCGAAACCTTCAAGCCGTTGTACCGCATGGCCAAGGCCGCGGGTCTGCGATTGAAGGCCCATGTCGGCGAATGGGGCGACGCGGACTCGGTGTGGCGTGCCGTCGAGGAGCTTGAACTCGACGAGGTGCAGCACGGGATTGCAGCAGCGCGGTCTGAACCGGTGATGCGTTTCCTGGCGAATAACCACATTCGGCTGAACATCTGCCCGACATCGAACGTTATGCTGGGAAGGGTTGAGACGCTCGCTGCGCATCCAATCCGAAAGCTGTTCGATGCAGGCGTCATCGTCACCGTCAACACGGACGATGTGCTGGTGTTCGGTCAAGGCGTCTCAGAGGAATTTATGAATCTCTTCCATGCCAAGCTCTTCAGTGCCGACGAATTGGAGTTGATTCGCTTTGCAGGATTGACTGATCCGGTGCGGTAGCTCGCAGCAGGCGACTTCTCCTTTGGGTCAGAAGCTTGGGGCCCCGTTGCCTCGGCCGCTATATCGGCGACGCCTTTAATCCAGCGCCAAATGCCGGCCGGCAAAAATCGTCGGCTGACAGGTCAGCCGATAGCGCTCGAGCGTCGTGCAAAGTTTTGCCGCCGCGCCGGCGCTGACCAGCGGTCCGACCACCAGCCGCAATTCGGGCCGACGGGACGCCGGCATTTCGCTCAAGGACACCGTCGGCGCCAGCCCGTCGAACAGTTGCGGATGCGCCGAACGGATGCCGGCCCAGCGCGCGCGCAGCGCCTGGATCGAGACCGCGGTGCCGATATCGACGCCATATTCCATCGGCAGCGGCAGCGCCGGCGCCATCACGGCGGCGATTTCGGCCGCGCTGCTGGGCACCGGCGTCGCATTGTCGGGCCACGGCGGCGCGGCAGCGGCGGCGGCGGTTTTGACTTCTTGCGCGATCGAGCCGGTGATGTCGTCCATGCCGTGCTCGACCATGCCGATGCGGGCCTTGAGCTGGTCATTCTCCGAAGCCAATTCGCGCACCGAGTCGGCGAGCCGTTTCGTCTCGGCCTGGGCATCGAACGCGTTCGCCGCGGCTTGCGGCGGCGGCGCCATCACCGGCTGCACGATGGCGGCGGTGCCGTTGCCGATCGTCGCGGCGGCAACGGCGGCGCGATGGGAGCCGACGACGCCGCGGCTCGACAACACGGCGACCAATAGGACGGCAGCGGCGGTCGAGCCCCAAACCACCAGCCGCCACAGGCCCTGCATGGTGACGGGAACCGCAGCCGCGGGCCGTTTGAGGTCCGCCTTCGCCAGCCGCACTTCATCTGCCATTTAAAGCCGCTCCGCAGCGCCGTGAGGCGAATCAGTGCTAAAAATCTAGCAGATTCCGACAATCGGGTTATCGGCCGCGCGGCGTTCCGGCGGCATTGGCCGGCGATTGCAGGCGCGGCTTTCGATTGGCCGGCGGCTCGGATAAGACAGCGCCGCGGAGGTAGCGATGACGGCTCGGACCTGCCTGGCGATCGTGCTCGCCGCCGGCGAGGGCACGCGCATGCGCTCGGCGCGGCCGAAGGTTTTGCACACGGTTGCCGGGCAATCGTTGCTGGCCCATGTGCTGACCGCGGTCGGCGCGGCAGGCACGACGGCAACGGCCGTCGTCATCGGCCCCGGCCAGGACGAGGTTGCCGCCGAAGTAAAGCGCGTGCTGCCCAGTGCCACGACATTCGTTCAGCGCGAACGGCGCGGCACGGCGCACGCGGTGCTGGCGGCGAAGGCCGCGATCGAGCGGCAGCTGGACGACATTCTTGTCGTCTACGGCGACACGCCCTCGATCCGTCCGGCAACGCTGAAGCGATTGCGCGCACCGCTCGCGGCGGGCGCGGCCATTGCGGTGTCGGCATTCCGGCCGTCCGATCCCACCGGCTATGGCCGGCTGATCACGTCGGGCGACGACCTTATCGCCATTCGCGAGGACGCCGATGCCAGCGCGCGCGAGCGCGCGATCGATCTTTGCAACGGCGGCATCATGGCGTTCGCGGGCGACAGCGCGCTCGCCATCCTCGAGCGGATCGGCAATGCCAATCCCAAACATGAATTCTATCTGACCGATGCGGTCGAGATCGCGCGCGGCATGAAGCTGCGCGCGGTGGCGGTCGAAGTCGAGGAGGACGACGTGCGCGGCATCAACACCAAAGCCCAACTCGCCGAAGCGGAAGCGATCGCGCAAGCGCGCCTGCGCAAGGCGGCGCTCGACTCCGGCGTCACGCTGATCGCGCCGGAGACGGTGTTTCTCTCCGCCGACACCAAATTCGGCAAGGACGTCGTGGTCGAGCCTTATGTGGTGTTCGGCGAAAAGGTGAAGGTCGAGGATGGCGCGGTCATCCGCTCGTTCTCGCATCTCGTCGGCGCCCACGTCGGCAAGGACGTTTCGGTCGGACCGTTTGCCCGGCTGCGTCCGGGCACGCGCTTGGGCGAGGGCGTGCACATCGGCAATTTCGTCGAGGTCAAGGAAGCGGTGGTGGAGGCCGGCGCCAAGGCCAATCATTTGAGCTATATCGGCGACGCCTCGGTCGGCGCCCGCAGCAATATCGGCGCCGGCACCATCACCTGCAATTACGACGGCGCCGCCAAGCACCGCACCGAGATCGGTAACGACGTGTTCATCGGCTCGAACTCGGCCCTGGTGGCGCCGGTCAAGATCGGCGAGGGCGCCTATGTGGGCTCGGGCTCGGTGATCACCGAGAATGTCCCGGCCGAGGCCTTGGCGCTGGGCCGCGGCCGCCAAGTCGTTAAGGAAGGCTGGGCGGCGCGCTTGCGGGCGCTCAAATCCTTGACCAAAAAGAAGGCCCGTTCGGCCGATTGAGCCGGATCCTTTGCCGGCCGATCCTTGCCGTTCGAGCGGCACGGATTAATTAAGCTTTCGGCGAAGAAATCTGTCACGAAGCGACACCTTATTTGATTTTCATCGGTAAAATGGCTGCGCTTTAACGGTTAACGCGCAAGGGGACGGTTCAACCGGCATGTGCGGGATTATCGGTATCGTCGGCCACGAGGCAGCCGCGCCGCAATTGATCGATGCGCTCAAGCGCCTCGAATACCGCGGCTATGATTCAGCGGGCGTCGCCACGCTGGAGCACGGTGTGCTGACGCGGCGGCGCGCCCAAGGCAAGCTCAAGAATTTGGAAACGCGGCTCTTAAGCGAGCCGCTGTTGGGAACCATCGGCATCGGCCACACCCGCTGGGCGACCCACGGCCGTCCGACCGAGAACAACGCCCATCCGCACGCCACCGAAAAGCTCGCGGTGGTGCACAACGGCATCATCGAGAATTTCGTCGAGCTGCGCCGCGAGCTGCAAGCCAAGGGCGCCAAATTCGTCACCGAGACCGACACCGAAGTCGTCGCCCACCTGGTCAGCCAAGAGATGGAGCGCGGCGCGTCGCCGGTCGACGCGGTCAAGGCGGCGCTGCCGCGGCTGCGCGGCGCGTTTGCGCTGGCGTTCCTGTTTGCCGGCGAGGACAATCTTCTGATCGGCGCGCGCAAGGGCTCGCCGCTCGCCATCGGTTACGGCGAGGGCGCGATGTTCGTCGGCTCCGACGCCATTGCGCTGGCTCCGTTCACCGACACGGTGAGCTATCTCGAGGACGGCGACTGGGTGGTCGTCACGCGCAGCAGCGCCGAAGTCCACGATGCGCAAGGCGCGGTGGTGCAGCGCGCGGTGCTGAAATCGCAAGCCGCCGTCATGCACATCGACAAGGGCAACCACCGCCATTTCATGGCCAAGGAGATCTTTGAGCAGCCCGAAGTCGTCGGCCATACGCTGGCCAATTACATCGACATGGCGGCCGAACGCGTGGCGCTGCCGATGCCGCTGCCGTTCGATTTTGCGAAATTGAATCGCATCTCGATCGCGGCCTGCGGCACCGCCTATTACGCCAGCATGGTCGCCAAATACTGGTTCGAGCGCTTTGCCCACCTGCCGGTCGAGGTCGATATTGCTTCGGAATACCGCTATCGCTCGGCGCCGCTCGGGCCCGGCGGTTTGGCGATCGTCGTGTCGCAATCGGGCGAGACCGCCGATACGCTGGCTTCGCTGCGCTATGCGCGCGAGCACCAGCAGCACGTGCTCTCGATCGTCAACGTGCCGACCTCGACCATCGCCCGCGAGAGCGACGTGGTGATGCCGACCTTGGCCGGGCCGGAAATCGGCGTCGCTTCGACCAAGGCCTTCACCTGCCAATTGGCGGCGCTGGCGACGCTCGCGATCGCCGCCGGCCGCGCCCGCGGCGTGCTCTCGGAGAGCGACGAGAAGAAGCTCGTTCATGCGCTGATCGAAGTGCCGCGGCATATGGCCGAGGCGCTGGCGCTCGAGCCGCAGATCGAACACCTCGCCCGCGATCTCGCCAAATGCCGCGACGTGCTTTATCTCGGCCGCGGCACCAGTTTCCCAATCGCGCTCGAAGGCGCGTTAAAACTCAAGGAAATCTCCTACATCCACGCCGAAGGTTACGCGGCCGGCGAGCTCAAGCACGGTCCGATCGCGCTGATCGACGAGACCATGCCGGTGATCGTGATCGCGCCCTACGACCAGATTTTCGAAAAAACCGTCTCGAACATGGAGGAGGTCGCCGCGCGCGGCGGCCGGCTGGTGCTATTGACCGACGCCCAAGGCGCCCGCGCCGCCAACTCGAAGCCGTGGGTGACGCTGACCTTGCCGACCATGCCGGCGACGGTGGCGCCGCTGGTTTATGCCGTGCCGGTGCAGCTCATCGCCTATCACACCGCCGTCATCATGGGCACCGACGTCGATCAGCCGCGTAACCTTGCCAAGTCGGTGACGGTGGAATAGAGCCGCGTCGCGGCGGCGCCGCACCAACCGGCGAAAGCGCAGACAGACTTTAGCGATGCCAGACACGCGCGAGCGCATGACCAACAACGAAAAAAGCGGCATCTTGCCCGTGAGCGCGACAAAGCCCGCGCCCGGCGCGGTGAGCCGCATCCGCAATTACTTTCTGACCGGACTGATCGTCGCCGGGCCGGTGGCCGTCACCTTGTGGCTGATCTGGTGGTTCGTCACCTGGGTCGACAATCTGGTGCGGCCGTTCATCCCGAAGATGTACCGGCCGGAAACCTATCTGCCGGTCCACATTCCGGGGCTCGGCCTGATCATCGCCTTCGTGGCGCTCACGCTCCTCGGCTTTCTCACCGCCAACCTGGTCGGCCGCAAGCTCGTCGACCTCGGCGAGAGTTTCCTGAGCCGCATGCCGGTCGTGCGGCCGATCTACCGCACGGCCAAGCAGATTTTTCAGACATTGTTCTCGAGCTCCGGCTCGAGCTTCCGCCGCGTCGGCCTGGTCGAATTCCCGTCGCCCGGCATGTGGTCGCTGGTTTTCCTCACCCAATCGCCAAGCGCGGAAATTTCGGCGCGGCTGCCGGCGACCGAGCACGTCTCCGCCTTCATGCCGTGCACGCCGAACCCGACCACCGGCTTCTTCTTCTACGTGCCGCGGCGCGACGTCATCGATCTCGACATTACCGTTGAAGCGGCGATGCAGCTTCTGATGTCGGCGGGCATCATCCAGCCCGGCGGCGACGACGAGCAGAAGCGCCTTGCAGCGCTGGCAGAGACCGCGCGCGCCGCGCAAGCCGCGCGGGCGCCTGAGACCACCGCCGCGAAATAAGCCGGCGCTTTTCCCTGCGATCTGCTATCGTGCGGCACCACAATGGCTCCGGGGGCTGTCATGAATTTCGGCGAAGCGATCAAATCAGGCTTTTCGAACTACGTCACGTTTTCGGGCAGGGCGGGGCGGTCGGAATACTGGTTCTGGGTGTTGTTCACGGTCATCGGCGCCATCGTCGCGATGATCATAGATGCCGCGCTCCTGGGCTATGGTCCGGGCACCGCATCGCCGATCGCCGGCATCTTCGATCTTGTCACGTTCCTGCCGACTCTTGCCGTCGGCGCACGGCGTCTGCACGATACCGACCGCACGGCGTGGTGGCTCTTGCTGGGGCTAACCGGCATCGGCGCAATTCTGCTGATCGTCTGGTTTTGCTTCAAGGGCACCGATGGACCGAACCGGTTCGGAGCGCCGCGATCATAGCTCATCCGGCTGCCAAGAACCTGATCGCCTGGTCGCGCGCGAACAGATAGAGCGGCGCGCGCAACGCTTGGCGCGCCGATTCGATGTGGATTTTTGCAACCGCACATTTGAAACTAATTGACTTGTAACCTTTGATCGCGGGACACTGCCAACGGGCGATTTCCGGCGCCGAGCGTCCGCAAGCCGGAAGCAACAAAGTTTTTGTGCAAATCAGAGGGGCTGATCATGATCAAAACTTTATCGAAAACTTCGCTGTTGTTTGCCGCCGCCGTCGCCGTGAGTGCGCTGGTCGGCGCTCCGGCGCAGGCCGCAGCGGAACGATGCATCATCGCGTCGCAGTGCAAAGGGCCGCTGCCCTTCATTTGCATGTATTGCGGGAGCACGGGGCAGTACGGCTGTGCGCACCATGTCTGCGTACACCACACCTGTCAGGTCCAGATTTGCCCTGAGTTCAAGACTTTCACGCCCTGGCAACCTTAGGCTCGGCGGCTAGCCCGCGCCCAACAGCCTGATCGCCTCGTCGCGCGCGAACAGATAGAGCAGCACGCGCAACGCTTCTCCGCGCGGCGTGGTCAGTTTCGGATCGCGCGCCAGCATCAGCGCGGCGTCGTCGCGCGCCGCCGGCAACAACTTGCCGTGAAACTCGATGCGGGCGATGTGGAAGCCCGGCATGCCGCTCTGCCGGGTGCCGAGCACGTCGCCTTCGCCGCGCAGTTTTAGATCCTCCTCGGCGATGCGGAAGCCGTCGTCGGTCTCGCGCAGGATGGCAAGCCGCGCTTTGGCGGTCGGCCCGAGCGGCGCCTTGTAGAGCAGGAGGCAGGTCGAGCGTTCGGCGCCGCGGCCGATGCGGCCACGCAGTTGGTGCAGTTGCGCCAAGCCAAAACGCTCGGCGTGCTCGATGACCATGACGCTGGCTTCGGGCACGTCGACGCCCACTTCGATTACCGTGGTCGCCGCCAGAAGCCGCGTCTCGCCCGCGGCAAAGCGCTCCATGGCGCGATCCTTGTCGGCGCCGCGCATGCGGCCGTGGACCAGGTCGACAGCCGCGCCGAAGCGTTTCTTCAGCGCCGCATGGCGCTCCTCGGCGGCGGCGAGATCGATGGATTCGGACTCTTCGACCAGCGGGCACACCCAGTAGGCACGGCGGCCCTCGTCGAGCGCGCGGGCCACCGCATCCTCGACTTCGGCAAGCCGCGACAGCGGTATCGCGCGCGTATCGATCTTCTGCCGGCCGGCGGGCTTTTCGCGCAATTCGGAGACGTCCATATCGCCGAAGAAAGTCAGCACCAGCGTACGCGGGATCGGCGTTGCCGTGAGCACCAGGAGATCGACCGCTTCGCCCTTGCGCGCCAACGCGAGCCGCTGGTGCACGCCGAAGCGATGCTGCTCGTCAACGATGGCGAGCGCGAGATCGGCAAAGGCCACGTCGTCTTGGAATAGCGCGTGGGTGCCGACGATCAGATCGATGTCGCCGGCAGCGAGCGCCGAGATGATTTCAGGACGTTCGCGGCCGCGCTCGCGGCCGGTGAGGATGGCGACGCGAATGCCGGCCTTGGCGGCGAGCGGCGCGATGGTGGCAAAATGCTGGCGCGCCAAAATCTCCGTCGGCGCCATCAGCGCCGCCTGTCGCCCGGCCTCGATCACGGTCGCGGCCGCCAACAGCGCCACCACGGTTTTTCCCGAGCCGACGTCGCCGTGCAGAAGCCGCAGCATGCGATGCGGTTGCGCCAGATCGGCGACGATATCGCCGACCGCGCGCTGCTGCGACGGGGTGAGCGAATAGGGCAGGCCGGCGATCACCTTTTCGCGCAAACGTCCCTCGGCGGCACTGCCGTGCCCGGGCCGCTGCCGCATGTGCAATCGCAACAAGGCGAGCGCGAGCTGGCCGGCGAGCAATTCGTCATAGGCCAGGCGCGACCACGCCGCGCCGGCAGGATCGAGTGCGTCCGGCTCCTCGGGGCGATGAATGGCGCGCAACGCGCTGGCGAAATCCGGATAACGGTTCCGCTTGAGCCATGCCGCGTCCTGCCACTCCGGCAGTTGCGGGATGCGCTCGAGCGCAGAATCGACCGTCTTGCGCACCTGGTTCGGGTGCAGCCCTTCGGTCAGCGGATAGACCGGGTCGATCAGCGGCAGTTTTGCAAAATTCTCGGCATCGACCACGCGGTCGGGATGCACCATCTGCAAATGGCCGTCATAGAACGTCGCGATGCCGGAAACGTAGCGCAGCTCGCCCTTGGGCAAGAGCTTTTGCAGGTAGTCTTCGCGCGCCTTGAAATAGGTGATGGTCAGCGTGTTGGTGTCGTCGAAGGTATCGATGTTGTAGGGCGCGCGCGGCCGGTGCGGCGGCGGCGGCCGATGGCGTTCGACGGTGACGGCGACGGTGACAACGGTGTCAGGCCGCACTTCGCTCAGCTTTGGCTGGTTGCGCCGGTCGACGAACCCGGTCGGCAGGTGCAAGAGCAGATCGATGACCCGCGGCGGCTCGCCCTCGCGTGACAAGAGCCGCGCAAATAGCTTCTCCAGCTTCGGCCCGACGCCGGGGAGCGCCGAGAGGGCTGCGAAAAGGGGATTAAGTACGTTCGGCCGCATCGAATCCCGCTGACATTCTGCGCGCCGTTCTCTATATACCCCTCGCCCGGCCGCGTCCGGGCTATCGGCGTTTGGAGACACCATGACGGAACGATCGAGCGAGGGTTTGGACGAGCGGCGCAAGAAGCTCCTGTTCCGCGCCTGGCGCCGCGGCGTGCGCGAGACCGACTTGATCGTCGGCCGCTTTGCCGACGCCCATATCGAAAAACTCGACGAGCCTGCGCTGGATGATTTCGAGCGGCTGATCGAAGTGCCGAATTCCGATCTATACGCCTGGGTCAGCGGCGAAGCCGACATTCCCGCCACCTACGACACCACCGTGCTGCGGCAGCTCAAGGAATTCCACATGCGCGGCAGGGACGAGCGGTGACGGCGCAAACGCGCTTGCAGGCCCAATCGCCGGCGCAGCGGCTCAAACCCGGCCGGCCGCTGACGCTCGCCGGCATTGCCGACGGCGCCGAGGGGCTGGTCATTGCCGACCTGGCCCGCGCCATTGCGGCGGGCGCTGCGCCGCCGGCCATCAGCGCGGCGGTGATCTGCCGCGACGGCCCGCGGCTGGCGATGCTGTCGCGCGCGCTCGGCTTCTTCGCCCCCGACATCGAGGTGCTCGAATTTCCGGCCTGGGATTGCCTGCCTTACGACCGGGTGTCGCCGCACGGCGCGATCGTGGCGCAGCGCATGACGGCGCTCGCCCGCCTCGCCAGCGTGAAAGGCCGCGAGCGCCCGGCGGTGCTGCTCACCACCGTGAACGCGATCCTGCAGCGCGTGCCGACCCGCGCCATCGTCGGCAAGCAATCGCTGTCGGCCGCGCCGGGCAACGTGCTGCCGATGGGCGGCATCACCCAGTGGCTTGAATTGAATGGCTTCAACCGCGCCTCGACAGTGCGCGAGCCCGGCGACTACGCGGTGCGCGGCGGCATCCTCGACCTGTTCGCGCCCGGCATGGGCGACCCGGTGCGGCTCGATTTCTTCGGCGACACGCTCGAATCGATCCGCAGCTTTGATCCCGAAAGCCAGCGCACCAACGCCGATCTGCGCGCGCTCAATCTCGTGCCCATGGCGGAGTTTCAGCTCACCTCGGACACCATCCGGCTGTTCCGCACCGGTTATGTCGCGGCCTTCGGCGCAGCAGCCCCCGACGACGTGCTCTACGAAGCGGTCAGCGAGGGCAGGCGGCACGCCGGCATGGAGCATTGGCTGCCGCTGTTCCACCAAAGACTAGAAACGCTGTTCGACTATCTCGGCGCAACCCCGATCACCATCGAGCCGCTCGCCGAAGAAGCCGCCCACGAACGCCTCGCGCAGATCTTGGATTATTATCAGGCCCGCAAAGACGCGCTCGACCAGACCGGCGCCGGCGCACCGTATAAGCCGCTGCCGCCGGACCGGCTCTATCTCGCCGAAAGCGAATGGCGCGAGCGCCTGGAAAATGTCGCGCTGGCGCGGCTGACGCCGTTCGCGGCGCCCGACGCTGCCGACACGATCGAGATTGCCGCGCGGGCCGGCCATAATTTCTCCGCCGAGCGCAGCGAGCCCAACAAGAACGTGTTCGAGGCGGTGACCAGACACGTGCACGCGCTGCAAACCGCCGGCAAGCGGGCGATGATCGCGCTGTGGAGCGACGGCTCGCGCGAGCGCATGGCGCACGTTCTGGCTGAGCACGGCTTGGTCAATCTCACCCCCGTCGCATCGTGGCAGCAGGCGCTGGCGCTGCCCCGCCACGAGGTCGCGCTCGCCGTGCTCGGCATCGAATCCGGTTTCGAGACCGCCGATGTCGCGCTGCTCAGCGAGCAGGATATTTTGGGCGAGCGGCTGGTCCGCGCCCGCCGGCAAACAAAACGCGCGGAAAATTTCATCGCCGAGGTGACGAGCCTCGCCGCCGGCGATCTGGTCGTCCACGTCGATCACGGCATCGGCCGCTTCCACGGCCTGCGCGCCATCGAGGCCGCCGGCGCGCCGCACGATTGTCTCGAAATCCATTATGCCGGCGGCGACAAGTTATTCCTGCCGGTCGAGAACATCGAGCTGTTGTCGCGCTTCGGCTCGGAAGGTGCCGGCGTCGAGCTCGACCGGCTCGGCAGCGGCGCTTGGCAGGCGCGCAAATCGCGGATGAAGAACCGCATCCGCGAGATCGCGAGCGCGCTGATCAAAATCGCGGCCGAGCGGCAATTGAACGAGGCGCCCCGCCTCACCGTCGCTTCAGGTCTTTACGACGAATTCTGCGCCGGATTCCCCTACGAGGAAACCGACGATCAGCTCGCGGCGATTGCCGCAGTGCTCAACGATCTCAATTCCGGCCGGCCGATGGACCGGCTGGTCTGCGGCGACGTCGGCTTCGGCAAGACCGAAGTGGCGCTGCGCGCCGCCTTCATCGCCGCGATGAACGGCAAGCAGGTCGCCGTCGTGGTGCCGACGACGCTGTTGGCGCGCCAGCACACCAAGACATTCACCGAGCGCCTGCGCGGGCATCCGATCAATATCGCGCAAGCCTCGCGCCTGGTCTCGACCAAGGAACTGGCGAATGTGAAAAAGGGGATCGCCGAAGGCGCGATCGACATCGTCATCGGCACCCACGCGCTCCTTGGCAAGTCGATCAAGTTCAAGGACCTGGGGCTGATCGTCGTCGACGAAGAGCAGCATTTCGGCGTCGCGCATAAGGAAAAGCTCAAGCAATTGCGCGCCGAGGTCCACGTGCTGACGCTGACCGCGACGCCGATCCCGCGCACCTTGCAACTGGCGCTCTCGGGCGTGCGCGAAATGTCGATCATCGCCACGCCGCCGATCGATCGCCTCGCCGTGCGCACCTTCGTCTCGCCGTTCGACGGCATCGTGGTGCGCGAGGCGCTGTTGCGCGAGCGCTATCGCGGCGGCCAGGCGTTTTACGTCTGCCCGCGCATCGAGGATCTGGCCGACGCCAAGGCGTTCCTCGACAAGCACGTGCCGGAAGTGCGCGTCGCCGTGGCCCACGGCCAGATGCCCTCGACCGTGCTCGAAGACATCATGAGCGCGTTCTACGACGGCAAGTTCGACGTGCTGCTCTCCACCACCATCATCGAATCCGGCCTCGACATCCCGACCGCCAACACGCTGATCGTGCATCGCGCCGACATGTTCGGCCTGTCGCAGATCTATCAGCTGCGCGGCCGGGTCGGGCGGGCAAAGCTGCGCGCCTATGCGCTGCTGACCTTGCCGGCGAACCGGCGCATCACGCCGCAGGCCGAGCGCCGCCTCAAGGTGCTGCAATCGCTCGACACGCTCGGCGCCGGCTTCCAGCTCGCTTCCCATGACCTCGACATCCGCGGCGCCGGCAATCTGTTGGGCGAGGAACAATCCGGCCACATCAAGGAAGTCGGCTACGAGCTTTACCAGCAAATGCTCGAAGAGGCGGTGCTGAGCCTCAAAGCCGGCATCAGCACGGTCGTCGCCGACCGCTGGTCGCCGCAAATCACCATCGGCACGGCGGTGCTCATTCCGGAAGACTACGTCGCCGACCTGCCGGTCCGCCTCGCGCTCTACCGCCGCCTTGCCGAAATCGAGGACGAGCGCGACATCGAATCCTTCGCCGCCGAGCTCGTCGACCGCTTCGGCCCGCTGCCGCAGGAGGTCGAGTATCTGCTGCAGGTGGTGGCAATCAAATCGCTGTGCCGGCGCGCCAATGTCGAGCGCATCGAGGTGGGGCCGAAGGGGGCGGTGCTGGCGTTCCGGGAGAATATTTTCGCAAACCCCGAGGGGCTGATTGCCTATATCGGCAAGCACCCGGAGGGCGCGCGGGTGCGGCCGGATATGAAGGTGGTGTTCTTCGACGAGTGGGAGATGGCGCCGGAGCGGCTTAAGGGCGCGACCGGGATTTTGCGAACGCTGGTTGGGATCGCGGAGAAGGGGGCGAAGGCGGCGTGATGTTATCCGTCACCCTGAGGTGCGCGCCAAAGCGCGCCTCGAAGGGCGGCGACCCGGACGCCTCGGCCGCATCCTTCGCGGCTCGCTCCGTTCGCAATAACAGCGCTTGCTTGATCGCCTTGAAGTTGTATGGCTAATTCCAAGCTGCTCATTTCTAGGGAGTAATTCAAACACGGAGGGAAGGATATGTCAGCGCACGTAACGGACACGGCAGATTTGATTGCGGTATCGGCGATCGTTGTCGGCTTCGGCGTTACAGCGATGATGTTCCGCGTCCAGAGAGAGCTGTATGTGTTGGAAGTGCTGAAAATCGAAACACTTTGGCTGGCTTGGGCCGACTACATGATTATTACGTCGGTGATGCTGGCGGTGTTCGGAGCTACTGTCCCACTTCTCGTATTTCCCACTCTACCTGAATGGGTAGTTGCGCTATCCGCCTCAAGTTGCGTCGGAGCCGTAGTCCTCCAAGCTGGATTCATCCCCTCAATTCTCGCACACTACAGAATAGAAATAGGCACCGCTCGGACCGGATCGCGCGAGAAGGGCGAACCCGCTGAGCGATTATTTGTCATTGGCGCTTTCATTATTGCAGGAATAGCTTTTGTCATAACATTCTGTCTCCGAATGGGAGTCTTATAGCGAGCGTAGTGTGAGCAAAGCGAAGCGAGCCCAGGTCTGACCTGCAGTTTGCGTTGACGCTGACATTGGCACAACGCTGCGCGCTTTTGCCCACCCTACGCTTGCAGGGCGGCGTGAGAATTAACCGTCATTGCGCAAGGTGAAGTTCGAACCTCTCAGCGGTCTTGAGCGACCATCTAATAATCAGTGACTTGCGGGGAAGATAAAGATTGAGAGTTCCATGGTTGAAGGCATTTGCCAACCACTTGCCGAGTTCATTCTCCAAGGGTTTGTTCAGGTTCTTTGCTATTTTATAGCCAAATGGACGATCCCCTTTGTGACCCTTGGGCGCGTGCAGGTAGGGGATTGGCAAACGAATTTCCCACACAGAAAATGGTGGGGGAATGCGGCTTACATTCGCCTCCCAAATGGCAAAATAAGCATCGAACCCGAACTCGCGAGCCTTCTCGGCCTGATATTGCTAATCCCACTCTCCATACTGGCTGTGATGATCTATTCTCATATCAAATAAAATTCACTCGCGACCTCGCCGGTGCAGCAAGCAAGCGTAGCCCGGATGAGCGAAGCGATATCCGGGGTCTGACTATCCGCTCGAAGTCCCCGCATATCGCTTCGCTCATGCGGGCTACTTTCCTGCCCGGCCTTGTGCCGGGTATCTACGTCTTGGCGGCGGCGAAGAAAGACGTGGATGGCCGGGTCAAGCCCGGCCATGACGAGGCTGAGGCCCGTCACTTTTTTATTGACACGGGTCACTGCCTCAATTACAGGAATTAAATCCCGCCCACCGTAAGGGGGACGTCAACCGGTGACGCCGACTGACGGGGCGGGTGCGGTTCCTGCGGGCGGCGGCTCGTCACTGCCGCTCCCGGGCGGTCCGGGCATCGACCCCGCCGGCATTACGACCGGCGCGCGAGGTGCTTCGCTTAAGCGCGATGCCAAGGCGCGGGTAACGCCTGCGCACGGCATCGCGTGAAGCGCGGCCTGGATCGAGCTTCGGCAATTGGCCGGAGCAAGAGCCGCGGTAGGGCGCCGAAAGGCGAGCGCGCTGCGTCCAGCGCGCGCCGCATCCGCTTGATGCGGCCAATCCATTTGCGCCTTCCGGCGCTCTGCCTCCCCTTATTTTTTTGGAGGCGAACACTTCGTGCCGTTCGTTGCCAAAGCTCGGATGCGGATGCATCGCGAGAATGAGTAAGCTTGTCTGTTCACCGTCATCCTGAGGTGGCCGCGCAGCGGCCCTCGAAGGATGCCGGCATCCAAGTCGGCTATAGCCGACTTGGACACTAACCGCTCCGAAATCGGGCTTGCCCGATTTCGGTTGGCGCCGAGGCCGTCGCCCTTCGAGGCTCGCTGCGCTCGCACCTCAGGGTGATGGAAACGACGCGCGCGCAAGCGTCACGAAAGAGAAAGGAGAGCAGCGATATGCCAACTCGACGTCGCAAAAAATCACCTGACCGTCTCCACACTCCGAAGCGGCTGACGCCCGAACAGGAAAGCGCGCAACGCAAAGCGGCCTTTGCGGCGATCCGCGCGCTGTTTTGTCAGGTGACGCAACCGTGGAAGAGCTGCCAGCGCGGCTATTGCCGGCGGCATCGTGGCTGCATCGCCGAGGCCGGCCCCGGCGCCTGCCTCGGGCGCCACTGGCCGCTGCTGACGCCGGCCGAGCAGAAGGCAGCCCACTTCGACGTCATCGACGGCGGCCCGCGACGCCGGCGGCCGCAGACGCACACGGAATGGAGCTTGCGCCGCTTTCCGCCGTCGAATTTCGTCCATGGCTGAGCGGGCGGTGAGCAATCGTAGCCCGAATGAGCGAAGCGACATCCGGGGTCAGGCTATCCGCTCGCAACCCCGCATATCGCTTCGCTCATGCGGGCTACGGATGCACTCACAGCCGAACCACCTGCGGCTCGGCCCGCAAATTCGACGGCGTGACGAACACCATCAGGTTGGCGATGACGATGGTGCCGGCGAGGAAATAGAACGCGGCCATCAGGCCGAAATGGTCGGCGACGATGCCGGCGCAGACCGGGCCGAGCGCCTGGCCGATCGCTTGCGTCCCGAACAGCATGCCGATGGCGCTGCCGCCCATGCCGGGCGGCGTCGAGTCAAGCAGCCACGCCTGCAGCACGGCGCGCACCGCGAACAAAAAGAAGCCGAGCAGCGCCACCAAGAGCACGAACCAGCCGGTGCCGCCGGCGAAGATCATGAAGCCGATCACGACGGCGGTCATCGACATGCTCGACATGATGATCTGGCGGCGGCCGACCTTGTCGGAGAAGTGGCCGGCGATCGGAGCCGCGACAAAACCCGCGGCCTGCAGCGCGAACATGCAGGCGCCGATCCAGCCGATCGGATAGCCCATCACGCGCGCCAGATAGAGCGGCAAAAAGGTGAGCAGCGCGCTCTGCGTCATGGAGCGGAACGCGGCGCCGATCGACAGCGTGACCAGCGCGCGGTTGCGCACCAGCGTACCGAGCATGCGCAGGCGCTCCATGCAGCCGACCGCGTGCGGTTTTGCCTTGGCGATGCCGGCGCGGATATCGGCCATCTGCAGGCGGCCGACGTAAACGAGAATGAAGGCTGCGACCGCGATGCCGGGCAGCACGTTCATGACGACGACGGTGCGCCAATTAAAACTTTGCAGCAGAATGCCCATGACCAGCGGCGCGACTGCATCTCCGACGTTGGCGCCCATGCCGTGAAACGCCATGACCAGACCCTTGCGCGACGGGAAGCGGTCGGCGAGCCACGGGATCGCGGTCGGGTGCCACAGATTGTTGCCGATGCCGACCAGGGTGGCGCAGCCGAGCATCATCCAATAGGCGTGCGAGTAGCCCATCAGCAGGTACGGAATGCCGATCCAGCACAGCGAGATCGCCATCAAGAGGCCCTTGCGGCCGATGGTGTCGACCAGAATGCCGCCCGGCACATTGGCGATGGCGCCGGCGGCGTATTGGGCGGTGAGGATCGAGCCGATCTGCGCGTAGTCGAGGCCGAGCTCTTTGCCGATCAGCGGCAGAAGAAGATAGAACGTCGCCGGATACCAGTGGGTCAGCGCGTGGCCGAGGCTGATCACCCACACTTCGCGAAACGAGCGCGGCGCGACGTCGCCCGCATTCGCGGTCATTGCCGACATAAAAGTCCTTCCGGCGCCGTTTGTTCTTGCCCGACTGGGCGCTGTCTAGTCCGCGGGGCGCGCGCGAGCAACCGCGCTTTTGCAGGGCGGGCATGCCGGCGGCCAAATGGGATCGTTCGTCGTTGGGATGACCGAAGCGACCAGGCAATCTAGAATGCAGAGCTCATGGAGCGTACAACTTCCAGAATTCAAGACTTTGGACCATGGAATTTGAACTTTTCTCGCGACGATAAGGAACACGCCAATGACCGACGATAAAGCCGAGCAGCAAGCTTGGCCGCTGCCAAAATTCTACTTTTCGGTCCGGTTCGGCGATGACGACAAAGAAGCGAAGTTTCAGGAACTGAGCGGCTTGGACAGCGAGGCCAAACCGATCGAGTATCGCCACGGCAACAGCCCGATCTTCACTCCGATCAAGATGCCGGGCCTCGGCAAGGTCGGCAACGTCACCATGCGCAGAGGCATCTTCGTCAACGATGGCGAGTTTTGGACCTGGTATAACGAGATCACGATGAACACCATCAAGCGTCGCACCGTGGTGATCAATCTCCTCGACGAGGCCGGCGCGCCGAAAATGGCGTGGACCTTGAACAACGCGTTTCCGACAAAAATCACCGTCGCCGATCTTAAAGCCGAAGGCAATGAAATTGCCGTCGAGAGCCTGGAACTCGCCTACGAAACACTGACGATCGCGGCGCCTTGAGCGCGGGCCGCTTACGCCGGCATCCGCATCGAGCTTCCGGACACGCGCGCGATGGCGTTGGCGAGATATTCCGGCGACTGCGCGCCGGTGACGATGACGCTGCCGCCGAAGATGAAGCAGGGCACGCCATCGATGCCGGCTTCCTTGGCGCTGTTGGCTTCGCCTTCGATGCGGTCGACGTCGGCGTCGCTGGCGAGCAAACGCCGCACCAGGTCGCCGTCCATGCCGCAATCGACCGCAGCCTGGATCAGAACCTTTGGATCGCTGAGGTCGGCGCCTTCGGCAAAGTAGAGCTCCATGAGGCGCTGCTTCATGCGGGCGGGATCGGTGGCGCTGCGCGACCACAGGATCAGGCGGTGACAGTCGAGCGTGTTGGGCTGCCGGCTCATCTTTTCGGGCGCGTAGACGAGGCCTTCCATGGCGGCGGCGGCGCCGACCCGTTCGGCAATCGCCGCATAGCGTTCGACGGAGCCGAATTTGGTTTCCAGATAGGTCCGCCGGTCGATGCCTTCGCGCGGAATCCAGGGATTGAGGAAATAGGGCCGCCAGTTGATGCCGACGGCGACGTCGGGGGTTTGCGCCAGCGCCGCTTCGAGCCGGTGCTTGCCGATATAGCGCCACGGGCAGACGACATCCGAGATGACGTCGATATGGACGGAGCCAGGTTCGGCGGGTTCGTCGGTTTGTTGCGCCATGACGCTGTCCTCCGAGTCGATGGCGTCGAGTTTAGCCCATGTGCAGCGCTGGGGGGAATTGGTCTCGGCAACGACCAGCAGACTATTGTCGCATGCCTGTCATCGTCCAGGCGCTTCGCCAACAACCCTGGCGATCAGCGAATCGACGTTGTCGGTGGACTTCAACGTCGCCAACGTCACCGCCGCATCAATTCCCGAGCTCTTCCTCGCCGGCGCCAGCATGGTGTTCTTGAGCACACTGGCGATGCGCCGGGCGATGACATGGGCTTCGCGCAGATCGGTCTCGGTGAACACGGCGAAGATCGAATTGTCGGCCTCGCGGCAGGCAAAATCCACCTGGCGCATCAGCCGGCTCAGCACGCGGGCGGCATCGACGCTGATGCGGCGGTTGGCATGCGCGAAGGAGAAGCGCGCGATCGAAAGCCCGATGCCGCGTTTCTCCGCGTCGTCGACGGCGCGGTTGAGATCGCGCCAGAACGCCTCGTTGGCGAGGAGCCCGGTGTCGGGATCGACCATGCCGTGGGCGTCGAGCGATTTGAGCATGCGGCGCAGCCGCTGGCCGAAGGCATGTACGCGCACGAACGGCAGGAAGCGCTCGACCAGGCGCTCCGGCCCTTCGGCGGTGCGCTCGAGATTGGGCAGGCCGAGGCAAAACGGCTCGATGGTGGCGGGATGGCCGCCGAGCACGGCGACCGGCAAGTCGCGAAACCGCACATCGTCGGCGAGCACGGTGAGCAGCGCCTCGACGATGCGCGGGCCAAAACCGTCGCCGATGACGATGCCGTCGATGTCGCGGGCATTGAGCGTGCGCGCCGCGCTCTCGACGCTGAGCGCGCCGATCAGGCCGACCCTTTCTCCCAAAGCAACGGAGAGCGCCGGATAGGAGCGGCCGCGGCCGATCAGGAGCACTGTGGCGTCATCGAGCGGATCGCTCGACGGCAATTCGGGCGGCAACGCGCCGCGCGAGGCCAGCGTCGTGGTGCGGCGAAGCACCGTGGCGTGCAGGGCACGGATACGCAGCAGGCTTGTGAGCCGGCGATTGATCCGTTCGACGGGGGCATTGATGGCGATGGTCAGCGCGTCCGGAACAACGGCCGCGCCGTCGTCCCGCATGCGCGCGACGATGGGCATGAAGGCACGACCGGCTTTTTTGCCAGCAGCGGCGAGCGCTTTCGCCAAAGCCGCCGCGCGAAAAGACTCGCCGCACGGCTCGGCCAGCACGATCGCTTCAGGCTCGACGGAAGCGAGCGCGGTCGCGGCGTCCGCCCAATTGGCTTCGATGATCGGGAAGGCGCCTTCGGCGCGCAATGCCGCAACGACATCCACGGCCGGATTATCGGCAACGACGACAAACGGACCTTGCAGCGCCATGTTCAGATACAGGCTGGCCGGTGCGGAATTCGAGGAACAGCGCCCGACAATAGCCAATGCGCTGTTAATGGCGCGTCAACGTCCGGCCGCGCCGTACATCCGCGGCTGGGCATGGCCTTCGCTGCGGTCGTGAAAAGCCTCTGCCACGATCGGGTTGAGGCCCGCGGCATTGAGCGCGGCTTGGACCGCGTAGCTATCCGTCGCCTTGCCGATCAGGCGCTGCCCGAGCAGCGCATCGGGCAGGGTTGCCAAGGTGGCGCCGGAATCGAGGCGGCCGAGCGTCTCCTGCAGATCGTGCAGCGGGAAGCGGTAACCGCCGACATTGACGATGGCCGGCGGCGCGCCCGTGATCGCCAAGGTCCGGGCGCCGGGATCGAGCCGGCAGGTGTAGCCGGTGTCGATCACGCCGGCGCGGCCGATGGGAAGATGCGGCAGGCCGGAGCGCTCGGCGCCGGGCGGGAAATTGTGATGCGGCACCATCGGCCCGCGCAATGCCACGGTGCCGTGCGCCGTCGCCGTCACTTCGGCGACCACGACCGCGCCCGGGCTGCCGCGCGGCGCGACGATGCCGCCGAAGGGAATCGGCAGCGGCGTGCCGGTTGGACCGCGGCGCGCGGCGACGGCACCGATCTCGCCGAAAACGGACACGTCGATCAGGGTGGTGTCGCGCTCGCGCCAGTCCGGGCTGGTGCCGAGCCGCTCCGGCGAGCGCCAGGTTGCCAGCACGCAGGCCGGACCGGTGCGCGAGAACACGCCGGCCTCGGCCATGCGGAATGCGACAGCACCGGGCATGACCAGCGCGCCGCAGCGGTCATCGCCGCGCCATTGGCCGACCAGCACCGGCGGATCGAACGGGTGATGGAGCGAAAGCTTGCCGCCGCTCAAGAGCCAGGGCAGGAGCGTGAGGCAAAGGCCGGCGAACGAGGACGGCGCCAGCGTCGACAGCATGGTGGCGTCCTGCACCAGCCGGCTTTCCAGAAGCACGCCGAGGCCGCCTGCCAGCAATTGCAGATGGCTGCGCGCGACCGGCACGACACCGCCTTCGCCGACGTCGAAGGTGATGGCGGCAAGGTGGGCTGCGGGATTGCTCGCCCGCTCGCGATCGAGCGGTGGCACCGGATCGGGCTTGTCGGTGGTGAACAAATCATCGAACGGCACGACGCCGTCGGGCAAATCGGCACCAAAGCCGCAGACATAACGGATCGAAAACACGTCGGCCGCTACCCGCATGGCGAGGTGGCAGTGGTTGACGCTGCCGACATGGCCGCAAGTGATCAGCGCCTTGGCGTCGATGCGCGACAGCGCCGCGACCGCTTCGGCCCGGCGCCACAACAGCGGCAAGGGCGCGGCAATCATGCCGGCCCGCATCACGCCGAGAATGGCGAGAATGTTCTCGGCGATGTTGGGTAATTGGATGCCGACGATGCTGTCGGTCGGCAGCTCCATTTTGCGTAAACGCCCCGCGATCGCCGAAACCATGCGGTCGGCCTGGGCGAAGGTGAGGCGCCGCGGCGCGCCGTCGGTGAAAGTCTTGCGGTTCGGCCCATCCACAAGCGCCAGCGCCTCGGGGCGGCGCAGCGCGACGCGGCGGAAAATCTCGTCGATGGTGACGCGGCTGCCGCCCGGTTGCGGCTGTGCCGCGCCGCTTGCCGGTTCGCCGAGGATCGTACCGAGGATCATTGCAGCGCGGATCCTTGTTTGGCCGGCTGGTGCCACCAGGTCTCGGGCAGATAGCCGTACAGCGACGTTCGCGCCGGATGCTGGACATAAGTCCAGCGCGCCACCCATTGCTGCGGCAGGTAGAACAGCGGCACCACGTAAGAGCCGGAGATCAGCACGCGATCGAGCGCGCGCACGGCGTCGACGAAGTCGTCGCGCTCACGCGCACGCAACAAGGCCGCGATCATGGCGTCGATGGCGGCGCTCTTCACGCCCATGTAGTTGCGCGTGCCCTGCTGGTCGGCGGCGGCCGAGCCCCAGTAGAAGGCCTGCTCGTTGCCGGGCGACAGCGACTGCTCCCAGCGATATTCGATCATGTCGAAGTCATAGGTCGAGCGGCGCTGTTCGAATTGCGCGGCATCGACCAGGCGCACCTTGGCGTCGATGCCGGCGCGGGCGAGGTTTGTGGAAAAGGTCAGCGCCAGCCGCTCCTCGTCCTTGCTGGTGACCATGATCTCGAAGCCGAAGGGGCGATGGGTTGAGCGATCACGCAGCTTCGTGCCGTCGAGCTCGTAGCCCGCGGCGCGAAACAGCGCCAGCGCTTGGCGCAAAGTGTCGCGGTCGCGGCCGGAGCCGTCGCCGTCCGCCGGCGACCAGGTGCCGTCGAGCACGTCGGGACGTACCGCGTCGGGGAATGGCGCCAACAGCGCGCGCTCGCGCTCGTCCGCCGGCCGGTGATAGGCCGATAATTCGGAATCGTCGAAGTAGCTCGCGCTGCGCTGATAGAGATTGTAGAACAGGTCGCGATTGACCCACTTGAAATCAAACAACAGCGCGATCGCCTGGCGCACGCGGATATCGGAAAAAATCGGCCGCCGCGTATTGAAAACGAAGTCGGAGGCGAATTTCGGCAGGCCGCTCGGAAACAAATCCTTGACCACGCGGCCGTCGCGCACGGCGGGAAAGTCGTAACCGGTCTGCCAGCGGCCGGGATCGGTTTCGCTGCGCACGTCGTAGAGCCCGGCCTTGAAGGCTTCGAAATAGGCGTTGCCATCGCGGTAGAAATCGAACCGCAGCTCGTCGAAATTCCACAAGCCGCGATTGATCGGCAGGTCGCGGCCCCAGTAATTCGGATCGCGCTTGAAGGTGACGCTTTTGCCGGCATCGATGGCGGCGACTACGTAAGGGCCGCTGCCGATCGGCTTTGCCAGGGTCGAGCTCTCGAACGTCGCGGCATCGACGGCGTGTTCCGGCAGCACCGGCATCAGCGCGATGATCAGCGGCAATTCGCGGTCGCCACTTTCCGCAAAATCGAACCGCACCGTGCGCGGGTCGAGAATCTCGGCCTTGGCGACCTTGGCATAGTAGGTGCGATAATTCGGCCGGCCGTGATCGCGCAACAGCTGCCACGAGAAGGCGACGTCCTCGGCGGTGACCGGCGCGCCGTCGGAAAAATGCGCCGCCGGATCGAGCGCGAAGGTCACGAAACTGCGCGCGTCATCGGTGTCGATGCTGCGCGCCAACAGGCCATAGAGCGTGAACGGCTCGTCGTAGCTGCGCGCCATCAGGCTCTCGACCACATAGCCGCGGATCGGCTGCACCGCGAGACCCTGCACGATCATCGGATTGAGGCTGTCGAAGGTGCCGAGCACGCCCTCGACCAGCCGGCCGCCCTTCGGCGCGTCGGGGTTGGCATAGGGGAGTGCGATAAAACCGTCAGCCATGGCCGGTTTGCCGTGCATGGCGATAGCATGAGTCGGTTCCGCCAGCGCAGCGGACACCATGCCGGCAAGCGCCAGCGCGCCGTACAGCGCGGCCCGCACAGCGGCACAAGCGTTTGACTCGACTGTCATCGCAAAGGACCCGGCAAACAAAGATTCGCGAGGCATTGGCGAAATGTAACATGACGACGACCAAGCGCGGCGCCGGTGGCGTTAGCCATGAACGATGCAGGGGCCCGCGGCCCGGCCGCGTCGGCCTTTATCTTGCGGCACAATTGGGCTATCTGGCCGCGTGGCAAGGGTCACGCTGTTGCCGCATTCTGCGTCGAAGGACCGCCCGGGGGCGCCGTTTAAGCGCAGCGCGGCAACGGATATGGGGCTTGGCCCGATATTGGGCATTGAATTTCGCAAGTCTGGCCAGCCAAATCGATTGCCTCGATGGGCCGGCGGCAGCACGAAAGAGGACGGCAACTCATGACTTATTCGATCGCGGCGCCGGCACGACCGGTGGGCCGCAGACTTGCTGCCATCACCGGGACCGCAATCCTGACCGTCGCGTTCGCCGTGGCGGCGAGCACCTTCGCTTTCGCCCAGACGCCGGCGCCCGCACCGGCAGCACCGGCCGCCCCCAAACCGGCGCCGGCCAAAAAGCCCGCCCCCAAACCGCCTGCGGCCCAGGCCACTCCGCCGGGCGACGCGCAGCAGGCGCCACCGGCGGCCCAAGGTCAGGCCCAAGGCGGCGGCGACCAAGTGCAGCTGATCTTCTCGCCGTGGACGAAATTCTGCCTCAAGGGGCAGGAAACCAATGCCAAGCAGGTTTGCTTCACCGGCAAGGACGCCCGCATCGAGTCCGGCATGCCGGTGGTCGCCGCGGTGCTGATCGAGCCGGAAAGCGAGCCGAAAAAGATTTTGCGCGTGACCTTGCCGCTCGGCATGCAGCTCATTCACGGCACCCGCGTCATCATCGACCAGAACCAGCCGATGACCGCGCCCTACGTGATCTGCTTCACCAACGGCTGCATGGCCGACTACGAAGCCACCGCCGACATGATTACCAAGATGAAGAGCGGGCAGGGCCTGGTCGTGCAGGCGATCAATTCCACCGGCCAGCCGATCAGCCTGGTTCTGCCGCTGACCGATTTCGCCAAGGCCTATGACGGTCCGCCGACCGATCCGAAGGTTTTTGAGGAACAGCAGAAGAAATTGCAGGAAGAGCTGCAACGGCGTGCCGACGAAGCGCGCAAGAAGCTGGAACAGCAGCAGGGCCAGCCGCAAGCGCAGGCACCAGCACCCAAGCCGTAAGCTTCAGATCGTCAGTGCACCGACGCCGCGCGCGGCCGATAGCCGCCGCGGCCGTCCTGCACGAAGACCTCCGCGACTTGCGGATGCCGCACCGGCTCGCCGCTATTGTCCGGCAATAGATTCTGCTCGGACACGTAGGCGATGTATTCGGTCTCGTCGTTCTCGGCGAACAGATGATAGAACGGCTGATCCTTGTGCGGACGGACTTCCGCGGGGATCGCCTCGTACCATTCGTCGGTATTGTCAAACACCGGATCGATGTCGAACACGACGCCGCGGAACGGATAGAGGCGGTGCCGCACGACCTGGCCGATCTGATATTTGGCGTTCCGAATCTTGTTCATGGCAGCGCCTAAATTACAGCCTGTGCGGCGGGATCATGCAAGGCCGCAATTGTGGCGAGCGCTGGACCGGGCGGGCCGCGTCATAGGGCGTATTTGGCCGCCATATCGGGGTCTTTGGCGGCCACGAGCCGCGCCAGATCGACCAGCACCTTGGCCTGCTTCCAGGTCGCGTCGTCCTGCATCTTGCCGTCGATCATCACCGCGCCGGAACCGTCCGGCATGGCGTCGATGATCTTCTTGGCGAAGGCGACCTCGGCCGGATCGGGCGAGAACACGCGTTTGGCGATCGGCACCTGGTTTGGATGCAAGGTCCAGGCGCCGGCACAGCCCATGAGAAAGGCGTTGCGGAACTGCGCCTCGCAAGCCGCTCCGTCTGAGAAATCGCCGAACGGGCCGTAAAAAGCTTTAATCCCGGCCGCGGCGCAGGCATCGACCATCTTGGCGATCGTGTAGTGCCAGAGGTCCTGCTGAAAAGCGGCACGCGGCGCATCGGCCGGCGCGCCCGGTGCGGTATCGGCGAGCACCTTGTAATCGGGATGGCCGCCGCCGACCCGCGTCGTTTTCATGGCGCGGGAGGCGGCGAGATCGGCGGGGCCGAGGCTGATGCCGTGCATGCGCGGCGAAGCGCTGGCGATATCGGCCACGTTGTTGACGCCTTCCGCGGTCTCGAGGATGGCGTGGATCAGGATCGGTTTCTTGACGGCGTGCTTGGCTTCGAGCTGCGCCAAAAACTGATCGAGATAATGGATGTCCCAGTCGCCTTCGACCTTCGGCAACATGATGACGTCGAGCTTTTGCCCGACCGCGGCGACGATCTCCTCAATATCGTCGAGCACCCACGGCGAGTTGAGCGCGTTGATGCGCGTCCACAATCCGGTCTCGCCAAAATCGCAACTCTGCGCCATGGCGATGAAGCCGGCGCGTGCCGCGGCTTTGGCGTCCGCCGGAATGGCGTCTTCCAGATTACCGAGCACCACGTCGACCTGATGCACCAGCTCGGGCACCCGCGCGCGCACTTTCTCGATATGCGGCGGCACGAAATGGATCATGCGCTCGAGCTTGAGCGGCAAATCGCGCAACGGCGCCGGCGCCCCGATCGCGAGGGCTTTGAAGAAATTGCGCGGCAGTTTCATCGGTCCATCCCGCAGCCCCGGATATGCAAGGCTAGGATGAATGGCGGCACCCCGCCAAGCCGCTTTTGGCGCCAACAATGCCTAGGAATTGGCTTTCACACCATCTCGCCGCGCATCAGCCGCGGCTGCGAGACAGCCGGCGCGACGCCTTCGCGCATCAGCGCGCGGCGCAGCGGGCCGATGCGGTCGACGAGGTAGAGCGACAGGCCGCGGGCGCCCTGGGCGGGTAGAAAATCGGTGAGCAGGCTGCGGTTCAACAGATCGACCGCGATCGCGCGGCTGGTGATGTCGGCGCGGCGTTGCGTGTCGTAACGTGCCAGCACTTCCGGCGCGCCGACGTCGATATTGTGTCGCCGCGCCTCGGCCGCCAATTCGGCGATGGTGGCGCCGTCGCGCAGGCCGAGATTGAGCCCCTGAGCGCCGATCGGCGGCACCAAGTGCGCCGCTTCGCCGACCAGCGCGATACGTTCGCGCGCAAATGCTTCCGCCGTCTCGATCGCCAACGGGAAAATGCCACGGCCTGGCTCGACGTTCATTGTGCCGAGCAAAGAATGGGCGCGGCGCTCGATGTCGCGGGCCAGCTCCGCGTCGTTCATCGCGGCAAGTTCGGCGGCGCGGGCGGGATCGAGCACGCAGACCAGGCTGGAACGCTGGCCGGGCAAGGGCACAAGGGTGAAGGGCCCGCTTTCGGTGTGGAATTCCGTCGACGTGTCGTCGTGCGGCCGTGCGTGGGCCAAGTTGAGCGTCAGCGCGGTCTGCGGATAGGTCCGCCGACTGGTGCCGATGCCGGCCACTGCGCGGCACGGCGAGCGCCGGCCGTCGGCGCCGATGACAAGCTTCACCCGCGCTTCGCCGTTGCTGTGCTTGATGGTCACGCCGGTGGCGTCGGGCGTGATCGAAACCGCCGCGCCGGCGATGCGCGCAAGATTCAATGCCACCGCGCGCGCCTCGAGCGCAGCGATAAGATGCCGGTTCTCGATGTTGTGGCCGAAGGCGTCGAAACCGATCTCGTCGGCGGCAAACAAAACTTCCGGCGCGCGAATGAGCCGTGCCGTCGCGTCAACGAGGCGGATTTTGCGCAGCGGCGCGGCGTACGGGGCGCAGGCCGGCCACACACCGAGCGTTTCCAACGCGGTGACCGAGCCGGCAAGCAGCGCCGTGGTGCGGTGATCCGGTTCGGCCGGCGGCGCGATCAAGAGCGTGTCGACGCCGGCCGTTGCCAGCGCGATGGCCGCAACAAGGCCGGCCGGGCCGCCGCCGATGACCGCCACTTCGGCAGTGAATGTGTCGCTCATGCCGCCGCCTGTGATTTACGGTCGAAAGTCTAGCAAAGTCAGAGAGATTGCGCACGATCTTCGATTTGACGTGTAAGCTGACATTATGGGCCAGAGCGACTCTCCCGAAAAAACAATCTCACCGCGCACGGCAGCGTTTGCGGTCCACGTCTTCACCGCCTGCGGCGCGGCTTGCGCGCTCATGGCGCTGATCGCGGCGGTGAGCGCGGATTGGCCAAAGATGTTCGTCTGGCTCGGCATGGCGCTGATCATCGACGGCGTCGACGGCACTTTTGCGCGGCGGCTGCGCACGGCGGAGCTGTTGCCGCGCTGGTCCGGCGACGTGCTCGATCTCGTCGTCGACATCCTCACCTACGTGTTCGTGCCGGCCTATGCCATCACCACGAGCGGGCTCTTGCCGCACGTTTTGGCGATTCCGCTCGGCGCGCTCATCGTCGTCACCGGCTCGCTCTATTTCGCCGACCGGCAGATGAAGACGTCGGACTATTATTTCCGCGGCTTTCCGGCGCTGTGGAACGTCGCGGCGTTCTATCTGTTCCTGCTCAAGCTGCCGCCGTGGCTTGGCGCGCTGGCGGTGCTGGCGCTCGCGGCGTTGACCTTCGTGCCGATCCACGTCGTGCATCCGATCCGGATTTCGCATATGCGGGCGATCACGGTAGCGGCCTTGATGGCCTGGGCGCTGCTCGCCGTCGTCGCGGTGGCGGATGGCCTTGCGCCGGGCTTTTGGACGGTGGCAGCTTTGTGCGTTTTGGCGATCTACTTCGTCGGCATCGGCTTCCTGCGCCGCCATCATCCGTGAGCGTGGCTTAATTCAAGGAGTTTTGGCATGACGCGACCCGTTCTTCTCATCGCCGGCGGCGGCCGGGGTATTGGCGCGGCAACCGCGCGGCTTGCCGCGGCGCGCGGCTACGACGTCGCGGTCAACTATGTTCAAAATGCCAAAGCCGCGGCAGACGTCGCCAGTGCGGTCAAGCAATCGGGCGGCAGCACCGTCGCGCTGCAAGGTGATATGGCGAAGGAGGCCGACATCGTGCGGGTGTTCGACGAGACCACGCGCGCGCTCGGGCCGATCACCCATTTCGTGCACTCGGCCGGCATCGGCGGCAAGAATTCACGGCTCGATGTCGCGAGCGCCGACACCATCCGCGACGTCATCGATGTCAATCTGTTCGGCGCGTTGATCTGTTCGCGCGAGGCGGTGCGTCGCATGTCGACCACCCATGGCGGCAAGGGCGGTTCCATCGTGCTGTTGTCGTCGATTGCCGCGGTGACCGGCGGCGCCACCGAATACGTGTTCTATGCCGCCGCCAAAGGCGGCGTCGACGCGCTGACCAACGGCCTTGCCCGCGAAGTCGCGACCGAAGGTATCCGCGTCAATGCCATCCGGCCGGGACCGACCGTGACGGAAATCCACGAGCCCGGGCGCCTTGAACGCATCACGCCGCTCCTGCCCATGAAGCGGCCCGGCCAACCCGAAGAGATCGCCGAAGCGGTGCTGTTCCTGCTGTCGGATGCCGCCTCGTATATTTCGGGCGCCGTGCTCAACGTGTCCGGAGCGCGATAGCGCGACCAAGTTATTTTTGATCCGACAAACCCTCGATGGCGATGATGCGAAATTTTGCGCCGCTCTGGCGAATTTTTGCGGCCGACTGGTTCTCGGGCGAGTCGTACCAGCGCCGGACCGCGTCCATGCTGGGGAATTGCAGGATCGCCATGCAGCACGGTGCCGCTCCATCGCCCTCCAGCAAGCTATTGCGCTGACTGCGCGCGAGATATCGCGCGCCGTATTTGGGCAGGATGTCACGGGCCAGTTGCGCATACTGCTGTTGGATGGACTCATCGCCGGTGGTCGCGGTTCGCTCGACGATCACGAAGGCGGGATTGCTTTGCTGTTGGGCCATCGCCGCGTCGATGGCCAACGGCGGCGCAACACTCAAAACAGCAGCCAGCAGGACAACCGCGCCTGCGCGCAGAACCGTGACGCATCTCCGCATGCTTTTGATCTCCGGTGCCTTGGGGGTCTTGTCCGAATATCTAATGCGTCAATGCCGGCGCGGAAGTGGGAAGAGCAGACAGTTCCCATCGGCCTTTCCGGTCACGATTGGACCGCTTGCGCGCTGGCGGCGACCACTTATAGTCGCGCGCGACACACGGCGGTTTGGCCGCCCAATACCAGCCCAAGATCAGGACACGACAGGAGAGCGTAATGGTTGCGGCAGTACGAGTTCATAAATACGGCGGCCCCGAGGTTCTGACTTACGAGGACATCGAGGTCGGCGCGCCGGGGCAGGGTCAGGTCAAGGTCAAGCAGCATGCCTGCGGCGTCAATTTCATCGACACTTATTTCCGCATGGGCATGTATCCGTCGCCCGTCGGCCTGCCGTTCGTCTCCGGCAATGAGGGCGCGGGCGAAGTGGTCGCCGTCGGTCCGGGCGTCAGCGATCTGAAGGTCGGCGATCGCGTCGGCTATGTGACCGCGCTGGGCTGCTACGCCGGCGAACGGCTGGTGGCGGCCGACCGCGCCGTGAAAATCCCGGGCAGCATCAGCTACGAGCAGGCCGCCGCCATGATGCTCAAGGGCATGACGGTGGAATATCTGGTGCGCCGTACCTTCAAAGTGCAGAAGGGTCAGAACGTGTTCGTGCACGCGGCCGCCGGCGGCGTCGGTCTGATCCTGTGCCAATGGGCCAACCATCTCGGCGCCAATGTCATCGGCACCGTGGGCTCGAAGGACAAGGCGGCGCTCGCCAAGGCCAACGGCTGCCACCACACCATCCTGTACCGCGACGAGGATTTCGTCGCCCGCACCAAGGAGATCACCGGCGGCGCAATGTGCTCGGTGATCTACGATGGCATCGGCAAGACGACGTTCCCGGCGTCGCTCGACTGCCTGGCGCCGCTCGGCATGTTCGTCAGCTTCGGCAGCGCCTCGGGGCAGGTCGAAGCCTTCAACATCAACATCCTGCAGCAGAAGGGCTCGCTGTTTGCGACCCGTCCGACCTTGAACACTTATGCCGCCAAGCGTGCCGACCTGCTCGACATCGCCAACTATCTGTTCGAAGTGGTGGAGAGCGGCGCGGTCAAGATCCCGGTCAACCAGAAATATGCGCTCAAAGACGCCGCCAAGGCTCACCGCGATCTCGAAAGCCGCGGCACCACCGGCTCCTCCATCCTGATTCCGTGATTGTCATTCCGGGGCCGAGCGAAGCGAGGAACCCGGAATCCATATCCACAGGTCGCGAAGAAATAGCGTGGGCGTGTCTCTCGTGAACGATCGTGATTATGGATTCCCGGTTCGCGGGCTTGCGCCCGCGCCCGGGAATGACGAATTGAGCGCGATGACCGCTCGTCGCATTGGCAGGCCGCAATGAAAAGGTGGGGCTATTGGGCGACGTCTGCCTGGGCAGTCGTCGCCTTTCTCGTCGGCCAATTCGCGGCGCTGGCGGTGATCGTGCTGTGGCGGTCGGGCCGGCTCGATGCGGTGCTCGATACGCCCTATGACGGCATCCTGGTCACGCTGTTCATCCTGATCTCGAATCCGATCAGCGTTGCCGTGCTTTGGCTCGCCGTGCGGCTCGCCAAGTCGAATGCTGTCGACTATCTGGCATTGCACTGGCCCAACAAACGCGACGTCGTCATTGGCCTTATCGTGCTGGTCGGCATCGTAGCGCTGAGCGACGCGTTGCTTTATCTGAGCGGGCACGCGCTGGTCACGTCGTTTCAGACGCAATCCTACTCCACGGCGCAGGCGGAAGGCTGGCTGCCCGCGATGATGTTCGCGGCGATCATCGTCGCGCCGGCGGGCGAGGAGATCATGTTTCGCGGATTCCTATTCGCCGGCTTCGCCCGCTCGGAACGCGCGGTGTGGCCGGCCATCGTCGTGATCTCGATTCTTTGGGCGGCGCTGCACATCCAATACGACTGGACCGGCATATTGCAGATCTTCGTGATCGGCCTGTTTCTCGGCTGGATACGCTGGCGCAGCAATTCGACGCTGCTGACGTTCCTGCTGCACACCTTGTTCAATCTCGAAGGCACGTTTGAAACCGTGGTGCAGATGCGGTTTTTCTCTTAGGGCATGATCCCGAAAAAGCCTGATGGGGTTGTGCCGCCCAAGCCTTCTCGACCTGGCGGCATCGCTGAAGAATGCATTTCGTCAGTTCGCGTGTTCGCGCGCGACATTCCCAGGCGACGGGCGCGCGTCCGCCGTGGTCTTGCGCAACAGAGCATACGCCGCGGTGAGCGCCTTGTCGGCGCTCGGATCGGGCGGAATGTAGGACTGCAACGTCGGCTGGTCCTTGCCCGTCGTTTTGGCCGCGGCTTTCACCTTGAGCGCATCGGGCACGTCCTGCGGCGCTTCGACGTCGGGCACGATGCCGTTCGACTGGATCAGCCGGCCTGACGGGGTGATGTAGTGCCCGGTGGCGAGCCGCAGCGCGCCTTTTCCCGGGCCGAGCGGAACCGTGGTCGAATCCCAGCCTTCGCCGAACGAGCGCGTGCCGACTAGGGTGGCGCGGTGATTGTCCTTGAGCGCACCGGCAACGAGTTCGGCTTTTGCCGCGGAGCCGCCGTTGATCAGCACGACGATCGGCTTGCCGGCTGCAAGATCGCCGGCCTTGGCGCGAAAGCGCTCGACCTTGTCGGACGAGCGATGGCGGATCGAGACGATTTCGCCGTCGTCGAGGAAGCCGTCGGCCGCCGCTATGGCGCCGTCAAGCGTGCCGCCCGGATTGTTGCGCAGATCGATCACGTAGCCTTTGAGCTTGTCCGCGGGGATTTGCGCCGAGATGTCGTCGATCGCCTTCTTGAGCTGATCGCCGGTTGTCTCGTTGAACTGGATGATGCGGATATAGCCGATGTCGCCGCCTTCGCCGCGGGCGCGAACCGAGCGGCGGGTTGGGTTGTCGCGGACGATCGAGAGCTCGATCGGCTTGTCGCGGCCGGGGCGCACCAAGGTCAGCTTGACCGTCGAGCCGACGTCGCCGACCAGTTTTGTGCCGAACTGCTGGTAGGTGAGGCCTTGGACCTGCTCATCGTCGACGCGGGCGATGATGTCGCCGGTCATGATGTCGGCCTTGGCCGCCGGCGTGTCGTCAATCGGCGTTACCACCACGGCGACGCTATCCTGCATCGTGTAGGCCACGCCGACATTGCCGGTGGCGCAGCGCGGGCCCGTGCAGGCCGCCTCGGTGCGAGCCAAGGCTTGCGGATCGATGTAATAGGAATCTTCGAGGTCGGCGAGCATGCCATTGACGGCGGTCTGCACCAGCGCGGCGTCGTTCGGCCGCTCGACATAGTGGGAGCGCACCTGCTCGAACGCATCGCCAAACATATTGAGCAGCCGATAGACGTCGGTCTTGGCGACCGTTTTTGCGTCGGCGGCGCTGCCGACCAGAACGGGTTGCGTTGCGACGAGCGTCAGTGCCGTTCCGAGCGCGGCGCCGAGCAGCACCAGTGACGTTTTCCGTATCTTCAAGGCGACTTCCCCCGCAAGACCGCGAATCAGCCTGGATTATCGGCCCGAACCGGGTGGTCGAGGCCGCCGTGCTGGTGGGCCTTGCCCATCCCGCCGCGGAGCTTGCCCTACATTCGGATCAAAAATGCGGCCAAAACCAGGATCGGCCCCAGAATCCTCCGGCCGGGCTCGGCGGCGGGGCAGGCCGATCACCGGCTCGGCGAAGCGTGAAATGCTCGCAACCACGTCGTCGAGCGGCACCGGACTGCCCGGCGTCTCGCTGACGATGATGGCGAGCAGGTTCATGTCGCGGCGATAAAGCGCATCGAGCGCGGTCAGCGTGTGGCTGATGGTGCCGAGATAGCTGCCGGTGACGAGGATCAGCGGTAGCCGCAGCGCCATCATCACGTCGAGGATGGTGCGCTCGCCGTCGAGCGGCACCATGATGCCGCCGACGCCTTCGATCAGCAGCACGTCGCGGCGCTGCGCGATGGCGTCCTGGCAGAACGCCACCACCTCATCGACATCGATGCGGCGGCCTTCGCGGGCGGCCGCCAGATCCGGCGAGACCGGATCGCGGAACCGCCACGGCGACGTCCGCTCGATTTCGCCCGCCGTGACCGGCAGGCCGAGCGCCTCGAGCAGGATGCCGGGATCGCTGGTCGCGGCCTGCGCCGGATCAAAACCGCTGACGATCGGCTTGATGGCATCGACCGAATGGCCGAGGTTTCGCAAATGGCGGATCAACGACGCGGCCACATAGGTCTTGCCGACGTCGGTGCCGGTCGCGGTGATGAAGATGGCGCTCACGAATGGCGCCCTATAACGCGCGTTCGCACGATTCCCGCAAGGCGTTCGATCTCGCTTTCCGGATGCAGCGCGGTGAACGCAAAGCGCAGCCGTGCCGTGCCAGCGGGCACGGTCGGCGGCCGGATGGCGACGACCAGAAAACCCTCGTTTTCCAACATTTCCGATGCCGCGAGCGCTGCATCGGTCTCGCCGACAATGACCGGCACGATGGCGCTTTGCGCCTCCGGCAGATTAAGCGCGCGGGTAAAGAGCCTCGCTTTGCGCAACGGCTCTTTCGTCAAAGCCCGATCGCGCTCGATCAGATCCAGCGCAGCGCTAGCCGCGGCGACGACCGGCGGCGGCAAACCGGTCGAATAAATGAAGGACCGGGCGCGGGTGCGCATCAGGTCGATCACGGCCTGGGAAGCGCACAGATAACCGCCATAGGCGCCGACCGCCTTCGACAGCGTGCCCATCTGCAGGGGCACATCGGAGTCACCCGTGGCAAAGGCCGAGCCGCGGCCGTGGCCGACGACGCCAAGACCATGAGCATCGTCGACCAGGAGCCAGGCGTCATGACGCTTCGCCAGCCCCGAAAGCTGTTCGAGCGGCGCGAGATCGCCGTCCATGGAAAATATGCCGTCGGTGGCGATCAGCGCGTGCGCGTGACGGCCGCGGTGCTCGGTCAAAATCGCCTCGGCGTGGGCGACATCGCCGTGGCGATAGCGCTGCACGGTCGCGCCGCTGAGCTTGGCGCCGGCGTGGATGCAGGCGTGGGACAGTTCATCGACCAGGATCAGGTCGCCGCTGCCGGCCAGCGCCGGGATGATGCCGACATTGGCGAGATAGCCGGAGCCGAAAACGCACGCCGCTGCGGTGCCCTTGAGCCGCGCCAGCCGGCTCTCCAGCTCGTCGTACAGTGGATGATTGCCGGTGACGAGACGCGAGGCGCCGGCGCCGATACCGTAGCGTTGTGCCGCCTCGACCGCCGCCTTGATGATCGCGGGATGGCGGCTAAGATTGAGATAATCGTTGCACGAGAACGAGAGCAGACGGCGGCCGCCGCGCTCGGCAAAAATGCCGTCGCGCGCCGTCACCACCGGCGTGCGCAGGAGCCGCGCGCGCTCCAGCGCCGCAAGCTTGTTGTTGGCGAATTCATCGAGCGAGCGCATCGCGGTGGCATGAAAGCGCCGAATGTCGGGCAATACCAGAGAAAATAAGCAGAAAATGCCGTCCTGGTACGCCGAAGGGCTCGACCACGTCTGGCTGCCCTACGCGCAGATGAAGACCATGGCGCCACCGCTTGCGGTCACCGCGACCCACGGCAGCCGCATCAGGCTTGCCGACGGCCGCGAATTGATCGACGGCATCGCCTCATGGTGGACCGCCTGCCACGGCTATAACCACCCGCACATCCGCGCCGCGGTCGAGCGGCAGCTGGCGCAAATGCCCCACGTCATGTTCGGCGGCCTGGTGCACGAACCGGCGCTGACCTTGGCGCGACGGCTGGTTGGGCTGCTCGGGCCGGGCGATCTCGATCGGGTGTTCTTCAGCGATTCAGGTTCGGTGGCGGTTGAAGTCGCGTTGAAAATGGTGGTGCAATACTGGTTCAATCGCGGCACCGGCCGGCGCACCCGCTTGCTCGCCTTCACCGGCGCATATCACGGCGACACCACCGGCGCCATGGCGGTGTGCGATCCCGAGCACGGCATGCACGCGCTGTTCGCCGGGCTCTTGCCGCAACAAATCGTGGTCGATCTGCCGCGCACCGAGGACGAGTTCGCAGCCCTCGACGAGATGCTGTCGCGCAAGGCGGAAACGATCGGGGGCATCATCGTCGAACCGTTGGTGCAGGGCGCCGGCGGCATGATTTTTCACGACCCTGTCGTGCTGCGCCGGCTGCGCACGCTGGCGGACAAATACGATCTGCTGCTCATCTTCGACGAGATCTTCACCGGCTTTGGCCGCACCGGGACGATGTTCGCCTGTCAGGCCGCGGGGGTCATGCCGGACATCATCACGCTGTCGAAGGCGCTGACTGCCGGTACCCTGCCGCTTGCTGCCACCATCGCCAGCAGAAAGGTGTTCGAGGCGTTCTGGTCGGACGATCCGGATGACGCCCTGATGCACGGTCCGACTTTTATGGCCAATGCGCTCGCCTGCGCCGCGGCCAATGCCTCGCTTGATCTCTTCCAGCGCGAGCCGCGGCTCGATCAGGTCGCTAAAATCTCAAGCGCACTGGCGGCGGGGCTCGAACCCTGCCGCAAGCTCCCCGGCGTCAAAGACGTACGGGTCAAAGGTGCCATTGGCGTGGTCGAATTGGACCGCATCGAGGACCTCAACGCCCTGCGGCAACGCTTTGTTGCGGAAGGTGTTTTTATCCGGCCGTTCGGGACGGTGGTCTATCTCACGCCGGCCTTCACCGTCACCGAGGACGAGCTGGCGACATTGACGAATGCGGTCCGGCGCGTGCTCAGCGAAGGCGTTTGATCGCCTGGGATCACCTGGGATCACCTGGGCTCGCCGACAAAATCCTGTCGCAGCGCTTCAAGTCGCTCCAGCGCGGCGGCCGGCAGCGGGCCTTTTTCGACCGCGGCCAGCGCATCCTCGAACTGTTGCGGCGTCGCCATGCCGACCAGGATGGTGCCTACGGCCGGGTTGCCGATGGCAAACCGCGTGGCGGCTTCGGTCAGGCTTGCGGCAAACCCTTCCGCGACCAGCGGCATGAGGCGGCGGGCGCGCGCCAGATCGGCGTCGTAGCTCATGGCCGAGCCGATCGGCTCCGGCGGCGGGCTGGCAATCGGGTGCCGCTCGGCCGAGCCGAATAGCGCGCCGCCGGCGAGGACCCGAATGCCGATGACGCCCGTGCCGGCCGCCTTGGTGTGATCGAACAGCCGGCCATAATCCTGCGCCGGATAGTTCGCCGGCAGCGCCATGGCGGCGGATGGATTGAGCATATTGTAGACCACCTGCGCGCTGTCAAAGCCGCCGGCGTCGATGACCTGATGCAGCGCCTGCGTGCTGCCGATCGCGGTGAGGCCAAGAAAACGGATCTTGCCCTGTTGCCGCAGCTGCTCGAAGGCCGGCACCACCTCGCCAAGCACTTGCCGGACGCTAAGCGCCTCGCCGCCGCCGTCCTCGGTGATCGCGTTATGCAGGTGGAAGATGTCGACCCGCTCGCGGCGCAGTCGCGAGAGGCTCCCCTCGAGCGATTTCATCACGGTGTCGGCGATGCGGCCGAACGTACCGCTCGGCAGCCGGACTTTTGTGCCGACGACGGCGTTGGCGGGTTTGAGGATTTGCAGGACGCGGCCAAGATTTTTTTCCGACTCGCCGTCACCATACTGCACCGCGGTGTCGAAGTAATTGACCCCGACAGCGAGCGCGCGCGCGATGGCACGTTCCTGGTCGCGCGGATCGCCGCGCACCATCAGTCCGCCGACCGCGCCGCAGCCAAAACCCAGCACCGAGAGCTGCATGCCGGTGCGGCCATAGACCCGCATTTCCATCGCCGTTCCTCCGGTTGCGCCGCAAGTCCTCGTCAATATCCTACCGCGGTTCCGTGCAGATCGTAGTCGTCGGCACGCTCGATCTTCACGGTCGCAATCTCACCGACGCGCAGCGGCCGGTGGCTGGCGACATAGATGGCGCCATCGATCTGCGGCGCGTCGGCCTTGCCACGGCCTTTGGCAACGGTGGGACCGATCTCATCGATGATGACGCGCTCGCGGTTGCCGACTTTGCGCTTCAGGCGCTTTCGCGAAATTCCCTGCTGGCGCTGCATGAAGCGGTGCCACCGCTCCTCTTTCACCTCGGCTGGCACCGGTGCGCCAAGATCGTTCGCTGCCGCGCCGGCGACCGGCTCGTAGCGGAAGCAGCCGACGCGATCGAGCTCCGCCTCGCCAAGCCAATCGAGCAGCAGGGAGAAATCCTCCTCAGTCTCACCGGGGAAGCCGACGATGAAGGTCGAGCGGATGGTCAAGCTCGGACAGATCGCGCGCCAAGCGCGGATGCGCTCGAGCGTCTTTTCCTGGGCGGCCGGGCGACGCATGCGCTTGAGCACGGCGGGGCTGGCATGCTGGAACGGCACGTCGAGGTAGGGCAGCACTTTGCCGTCCGCCATCAGCGAAATCACCTCATCGACGTGCGGGTAGGGATAGACGTAGTGCAGGCGCACCCAGACGCCGAACTCGCCCAATTCGCGGGCGAGGTCGAGGAATTTGGCCCGCACCTCGCGGCCCTTCCAGGCACTCGCAGCATATTTCACATCGACGCCGTAGGCCGAGGTGTCCTGGGAAATGACCAAAAGCTCCTTGACGCCGGCGGCGACCAGCTTTTCGGCCTCGCGCAGCACGTCGGCGGCTGGTCGCGACACCAGGTCGCCGCGCAGCTTCGGGATGATGCAGAAGCTGCAGCGATTACTGCAACCTTCTGAAATCTTTAGATAAGCGTAATGGCGCGGGGTGAGCTTGATGCCCTCGGGTGGGATCAGGTCGGTGTAGGGATCGTGTGCCGGCGGGGCGGCGCGGTGCACGGCATCGAGCACGCTTTCGTATTGCTGCGGGCCGGTGACCGCGAGGACGCCAGGATGCACGGCCGTGATTTTCTCCGGCTCGGCACCCATGCAGCCGGTGACGATGACCTTGCCGTTCTCGGCCATGGCGGCGCCGATAGCCGATAGCGATTCAGCCTGGGCGCTGTCGAGAAAGCCGCAGGTATTGACGATGGCGAGGTCGGCGCCGGCATGGTCGCGCGCCAATTCGTAGCCTTCCGCGCGCAGCCGCGTGATGATGCGCTCGGAATCGACCAGCGCCTTCGGGCAGCCGAGCGAAACGAAGGAAATGCGGGCAGGACGGTTCATGTTCGCGGGTTCATAGCATGGCGCGGCGTGGTGGCGACATGACGCCGGCTCCGGTAAATTCGCTGCAAGTCTCATATGTGGGGAGGATCGTCATGAAACGCTCGCTCGCTATCGTGTTTGCAGGCCTGTTGGCGTGCTTTTCGTCGGGCGTGGCCCAGGCCGAAATCAAGACCCAATGGGTGGATTACAAGGACGGCGACACCGCGCTGCAGGGCTATCTCGCCTATGACGACAGCATTTCAGGCAAACGGCCGGGCCTTCTGCTTTTGCATCGGCGTGACGGCATGTCGGACCTCACGCTTGCCAACGCCAAAATGTACGCACAGCTTGGCTACGTGGTCTTTGCCCCGGATATTTTTGGCAAGGACATTCGTCCCAAAACCGTGCCGGAAATGCAGGCGCAGACCGCGCTCTACACCGCCAACCGCCCGCTGATGCGGGCGCGGACACTAGCCGGGTTCGATGTGCTGCGCTCGAACCCGATGGTCGATCCATCACGGATCGCGACCGTGGGCTATTGCTTCGGCGGCGAGGTCGCCGTCGAGTTTGCCGAGACCGGCGCGCCGATCGTGGGCTCGGTGGCGATCCATGGCTCGTTCCGCGGCTACCCGGATGAGGCGGCGAAGAACATCCACGGCCCGGTGCTCATCCTGCACGGCGCCGAAGATCCGGTGGCGCCGCTGCCCGAAGTCATCGCCCTGATCGGCCAATTGCGCGCCGCCAAGGTCGCCTTCGAGCTCAACCTTTACAGCGGCACCGAGCACGGCTTCTCGACGCCGAAAGACACTGACGAAGAACGCGCCGACACCGAATCCAAGGTGGCGACCGCGCGGTTCTTCAGGCAGGTGTTCGGGCTGTGACGGCCGGCAGGAGTGCGCGTGACGCTTCCCAATCCGCCGCTGCTCCTCGTCACTGACCGCCGACAAGCGCGGCGGCCGCTTGCCGAGGTCGTCGGCGCGGCGCTCGGCGCCGGCTGCCGCTGGATCAGCCTGCGCGAAAAGGACTTGTCCGAGGACGAGCAGGTTCCGCTGGCGCGGATGCTGTTGCCCATGATCCGTCGCCATGACGCGCGTTTGTCGATCCATGGCGCGGCCGCGCTGGCCAAGCTTGCCGGCGTCGATGGGATTCACCTGCCGTCGGGCGCCGATGCCGCCGCGGCTCGCGCAGAGCTTGGTCGGCAAAAACTCATCGGGGTCTCGATCCATACCGTCACGGAAGCCGAGGCGATCGATCCGGCCGTCGTCGATTACGCGCTGGCCGGGCCGGCCTTCGAGACCGTGAGCAAGCCCGGTTACGGCCCGGAAATCGGCCGCAAGGGTTTGTTCGAGATGGCGCGGGCGGCGCGCGTGCCGCTGCTCGCCATCGGCGGTATCAACACGGTGCGGGTCGCCGAAGTGATCGCCGCGGGCTGCGCCGGCGTCGCGGTCATGGGCGGCGTGATGCGCGCCGCCAATCCCGGCCTCGAGGTCGGCGCGCTGGTCGCGACGCTGCGGGGCGTCTATCCGCGCGCCCGGTAGGTGCCCACGCCCTGGTCGGGCGCCCAGACGCCGGCCGGCAGCTTGCCTGCCTGCCAGAACACATCGATCGGCATGCCGCCGCGGGGATGGAAATAGCCGCCAATGCGCAGCCATTTCGGCTTCAAGAGCGCGGCGAGCTTCTTGCCGATGGCGACCGTGCATTCCTCATGGAACGCGCCATGATTGCGGAAACTGTTCAGGTAAAGCTTGAGCGACTTCGACTCGACGAGCCACGCCTTCGGCACGTAGTCGATGACCAGCGTGGCGAAGTCGGGCTGGCCGGTGACCGGACACATCACGGTGAATTCGGGGAATGTGAAGCGCGCGACGTAATTGGTGTCCGGATGCGGGTTGCGCACGCGGTCGAGCACCGCCTGGTCCGGGCCAGCGGGGATCGACGACGGGTGGCCGAGTTGCAGGGTTTTCTTCGCCATCGCCCCTGCATGCCCCGCTTTGTCGGGGCATGACAAGGGGCTTGCCGATCCTGTAGAAGCCGCAGCGCAGGGGCCAATCGGAACCAAAAATGACCGCCATCGTCGACATCATCGGCCGGGAAATTCTCGACAGCCGCGGCAATCCGACCGTGGAGGTCGATGTCGTGCTCGAAGACGGCTCGCGTGGCCGCGCCGGCGTGCCGTCGGGCGCCTCGACCGGGGCCCATGAGGCGGTCGAGCTGCGCGACGGCGACAAGAAACGCTATCTCGGCAAGGGCGTGCGCAACGCGGTCGAGGCGGTCAACGGCGAGATTTTCGAGGCGCTCAGCGGCATGGATGCCGAAGCCCAGGTCAAGATCGACGAGACCATGATCGCGCTCGACGGCACGCCGAACAAAGGCCGGCTCGGCGCCAACGCCATCCTCGGCGTCTCGCTCGCGGTCGCCAAGGCGGCAGCCGTGGCCAACAAGCTGCCGCTTTACCGCTATGTCGGCGGCACGTCGGCGCGGCTGTTGCCGGTGCCGATGATGAACATCGTCAATGGCGGCGTACACGCCGACAACCCGATCGATTTTCAGGAATTCATGATTATGCCGCTCGGCGTCGCCTCGCTTTCCGAAGCGGTGCGCGCCGGCTCGGAGATTTTTCACACGCTGCGCTCAGCCCTCAAAGCCGATGGCCACAACACCAATGTGGGCGACGAGGGCGGTTTTGCGCCCAATCTGCCGTCGGCCGAGGCCGCGCTCGATTTCGTCCTCGCCGCCATCGAGAAGGCCGGCTACCGGGTCGGCGACGACGTGGCGATCGCACTCGATCCGGCGGCGAGCGAGTTCTTCAAGAACGGCGCTTACGCTTACGAAGGCGAGGGCAAGACGCGCTCGATCGACCAGCAGGTCGAGTATCTCGCCGCGTTGACCAAACGCTATCCGATCGTGTCGATCGAAGACGGCATGGCCGAGGACGATTATGATGGCTGGAAAAAACTGACGCAAAAGATCGGCGACCGCTGCCAGCTCGTCGGCGACGATATTTTCGTCACCAACGTGACCCGTCTCAACGACGGCATCAAGAACGGCATCGGCAATTCCATCCTGATCAAGGTCAACCAGATCGGCACGCTCAGCGAAACGCTCGCCGCGGTCGAGATGGCGCACAAGGCGGGCTACACCGCGGTGATGTCGCACCGTTCCGGCGAGACCGAGGATTCGACCATCGCCGATCTCGCGGTCGCCACCAATTGCGGGCAAATCAAGACCGGCTCGCTGGCGCGCTCCGACCGCACCGCCAAATACAATCAGCTCCTGCGCATCGAGGAGGAACTCGGCGCGCAGGCGGCCTATGCCGGCCGCGCGGCGCTCAAGGTTCTCGCCTAAGCAGGGTCACGAATGTCCGAGTGAGAAACCAAGATCGCGCAGACAATGAATTCCGCGCGCACACGCATGCCATTCAATACGGCAAAGACTCAGCTTCAATGGGAGGGGCCCACACCATGACTGAAACGCTCGTACGTCAGCTTACGCTGCTGGCGATCGCACTCGTCCCGGCGCTGCCGCTCGCACCGGCGCAGGCCCAGGAGAGCCGCACCTTCGTCTCGTCGACGGGCAATGACAGCAATAACTGCCTCACCACCGCCACGGCCTGCCGGCACTTCACCGCAGCCTACGCCGCGACGCCTACCGGAGGCGAGATCGACGTGCTCGATCCGGGCAACTACGGCCCGCTGACCATTACCGGTCCGGTCAGTATCCAAGGTCATGGCTGGGCTTCGTCGGCGGCTACAACCGGTGCCACGGTATTCGTTATCAATGCCAGCACGAATGACGAGATCAGTATCCGCGGAGTTTTGCTCGACGGGCTTGGCAGTACGGGAAGCGTCGGCATTCAGTTCAACTCCGGTGGGAGCTTGAACGTACAAGACAGCGTGATCCGAAATTTCGGCAGCGTCGGCATCGCCTTCGTGCCGAACGGATCCAGCGCGCTGTTCGTTTCAAACACGCTGATTTCCGATTTCACCAATGCCAACGGCACGGGGATCAGTATTGCTCCCACCGGCGGTTCGATCACCGCCGTGATCAGCCGGGTCGACATTCAGCGCGTGATGGGAACGGGGGTTAATGCAGGCGCGAATACGACCGTGACCCTGAAAGGTTCCACGATTGTCGATAACACCGTCGGGGTGAACATAGGGTCAGGGGCGACCGTGGTTTCCTACGGCAACAATGCGATCACCGCCAACCAGACCAATGTTGTCGGCGGCACCATCCCCGAGCTGGGAGCCATGGGGCCGGCCGGTCCCGCCGGCCCGCAGGGAGCGCAAGGCCCGCAAGGCGCTCAGGGTGCGCAGGGCGCGACCGGTGCGACTGGAGCGACCGGCGCGACTGGAGCCACGGGCGCGACCGGTGCCACAGGCCCCCAGGGGCCGGCGGGCACTGTTCTATCGTTTGCCGACTTTTATGCTTTGATGCCGCCTGACAATCCGGCGACAGTTGTGTCAGGCGGCGCGGTATCTTTCCCAAGAGCAGGGGGAGCTTCCGGAACTGACATCGTTCAATCGAATACGACTACCTTTACGTTCGCCACAACAGGCATCTATTTGGTCACGTTTCAGGTAAGCGTGACCGAAGCCGGCCAGTTGGTCCTTGCGCAGAATGGGGTTGACCTTGCCCAGTCGCTTGTTGGGCGTGCAACCGGTACGAGCCAAATTATCGGGACGTCTATAGTGACGGCGTCGGCCGGCGATAGTCTCCAGGTCACCAATCCGAACGGTGAAGGTGCTGCGATCAGCATTACGCCGTTTGCAGGTGGAACTCTCCCCGTTTCAGCGCATCTGACCATTCTGCGTCTCAAATGAGCGACTGACTCAACCGATCATATTATCAATCGTATTCATCCAGTAATTTAAGCCGATCCATGAACTCCAATGTCTGAAGTCGAGCCCCTTGCTGGGATCACTGGGGCTGGTTTCTCAAGTGAAATCACCGTTCCGATTCTCCAATATCATGCGCGCAAGAGCGGTTGATTGACCCGCAGCTTCCGGCACGCCTAGCAAAGGCCGGCCCGGCGCCAACGCTTGTCCGGCGTAACCGATCGGCGCTATACCGGCGTTGCTAGCCACCGGGCCGGGAACGCCCGCGCAATGGGTAACGGGTGATGGATCAATCGGTTGAATTGAACGCGGGCAACCGAAAACTCGCCGCCGAGCGGCTGCGCGATTTCATTGTCGCCGCGGTGGACGCGGCGACGGCCTCCGACACGCCGTTCTATCACCTCGTGCTCGAGCGGGTGTTTCCCGACGATGTCTATGCGGCGATGCTCGCCAACATGCCCGACGCCACCGACTACCGGCCGATGCACGGCCGCAGCAAGGGCCACGACCTCACCGACGGCACCCATACGCGGGTGAAGATCGACGTGTTTCCGGAATATATCCGCCACCTGCCGCCACAAAAGCGCGCCGTGTGGGACATCGTCGGGCGCGCGCTGTGCTCGGCGCCGGTGCGCGATGCCTTCATCCGGCGGCTCGCTCCGGCACTCGAACGCCGTTTCGGTCCCGGCTACGCCAAGACCGGCATGTATCCGATCCCGGTGCTCACCCGCGACATTCCCGGCTACCTGATCACGCCGCACACCGACACGCGCTGGAAGGGCATCACCGTGCAGCTCTACCTGCCGAGTGACAATTCGATCAGCCATATCGGCACCATCTTTCACGACAAGCGCGCCGATGGCGGCTGCGGGCCGAAGGCGAAGCAAATGACCTTTGCGCCGAACACCGGCTATGCCTTCGCGGTCGGCACCGATACCTGGCACTCGGCCGATCCGGTCGGCCCCGAGGTCAAAACCCGCGACAGCATTCTCTTGACCTATTTCGTCGATGCCGGCGTGCTGCGCTTCCTGCGCAACCGCGGCAAGCGGCTGGGCAATTTCATCGGCAGCGAAATCCGCAATCGCCTGCGCTAGAGCATGATCCCGAAAAGTGGAAGCCGGTTTTCGGATAAGATCATGCTCCAACAAAGATTCTAGCCGCCATTAAGGCCGTTTTAAACCGCACGCTGACATGGTGTGCGGATGGTCACGCGTAAACGCCTGCGTTCGATCCTGACCACGCTCGGCCTCTATGTCATGGCCGCGCTGCTGATCGGCTATTTTGGCGTCAACGCCTATAGCGGCAATCACGGTCTCAAGGCCAAGGAAGACCTCGACCAGCAGATCGGCACGCTGTCGGGCGATCTCGACCACCTCAAGCTCGAACGGGCGCAGTGGGAGCGCCGCGTGGCGTTGCTGCGGGCCGACCGGCTCGACCCTGATATGCTCGACGAGCAGGCGCGCAAACTGCTCGATGACGTGGCGCCGAACGACCTGACTTTGATGTTCGCCTGGGGTCCCAAGGCGGCCGACGCCCCCAGGCCTTGAAGTTAACGCCGCTATCCCCAAAATAATTTTTGCCGGCAATGCTTTGGCCGGCTCCGCCCATCCCATTCGGCAGGTCGCCCGCTTCCGCAATCGGGGGATTTCGGCTATGGGATGCAAGCCCCCCGTGGTGTGCCCCGAGGACAAGAATGGCCGTCGCCAAAACCAAGCCAGCCGAAGAAGGCGCTCACGAGCTTCGCCCCACCATCGATTGGGGTCTCCATGACAGCCAGGTCCCGGAATTCAGCAAGGAGCAGGAGTTCCAGGCGCTGCGCCAGATGCTCTTGATCCGCCGCTTCGAGGAGAAGGCCGGCCAGATGTACGGCATGGGCCTGATCGGCGGCTTCTGCCACCTCTATATCGGCCAGGAAGCGGTCGTCGTCGGCATGGAGCTGGCCAAAAAAGACGGCGATCAAATGATCACCGGCTATCGCGATCACGGCCATATGCTGGCTTGCGGCATGGACCCCAAGGGCGTGATGGCGGAACTGACCGGACGCCGTGGCGGCTATTCCAAGGGCAAGGGCGGCTCCATGCACATGTTCTCGCTGGATAAGAATTTTTACGGCGGCCACGGCATCGTCGCCGCCCAGGTGCCGCTCGGCACTGGGCTCGCCTTCGCCAACAAATATCGCGGCAACGACAGCGTCTCGCTCACCTATTTCGGCGACGGCGCCGCCAACCAGGGCCAGGTCTACGAGAGCTTCAACATGGCGGAGCTGTGGAAGCTCCCCATCGTCTACGTCATCGAGAACAACCGCTATGCCATGGGCACCTCGGTATTGCGCTCCGCGGCGCAGACCGACTTCTCCAAGCGCGGCATATCCTTCAACATCCCCGGTACCCAGGTCGACGGCATGGATGTGCGCGCGGTGAAGGCGGCCGCCGAAACCGCCATCGCCTGGTGCCGCGCCGGCAAGGGACCGACCATCCTGGAAATGATGACCTATCGCTATAGGGGACACTCCATGTCGGATCCGGCCAAATACCGGACCAAGGAGGAGGTCGACAAAGTGCGCACCGAGCACGACCCGATCGAGCAAGTGCGCAAGCGGCTGCTCGACAAGAAGTGGGCCAGCGAAGACGAGTTGAAAAAACTCGATGCGTCGGTGCGCGCGACCGTCAACGAAGCGTCCGAGTTCGCCACCCAGGACGCCGAACCCGATCCTTCCGAGCTTTACACCGACATGTATCGTTGACGCGTTTTATTGCGCACTCCGCCACCGAGTAAGCCATGCCGACTGAAATCCTCATGCCCGCGCTGTCGCCCACCATGGAGAAGGGCAACCTCTCCAAGTGGCTCAAGAAGGAGGGTGACACCGTCAAATCCGGCGATGTCATCGCCGAGATCGAGACCGACAAAGCCACCATGGAGGTGGAAGCGGTCGACGAGGGCACGCTCGGTAAGATTCTGGTGCCGGAAGGCACCAATGACGTCGCGGTCAATACGCCGATCGCCATGATCCTCGCCGAAGGCGAGGATGCCGCAGCGCTCAAGGACGGCAAAGGCGCGGCGCCCAAACCGCCGGCGCCGGCGCCGCAGCCGGCGAAGGCTCCGCAAACGGCGGACGCGGACGACGCGGCGCTCGGCCAAGTGCCGCTGCAGGAGTTGAGAGAGGCGCAAAAGTCCACGCCCGAGCCCGCGGCGCCCGAACCGGAAGTGCCAGAAGGCACCGAGATGGTCACCATGACCATGCGCGAAGCATTGCGCGACGCCATGGCGGAAGAGATGCGCCGCGATCCCGACGTGTTCGTCATGGGCGAGGAAGTCGCCGAATACCAAGGCGCCTACAAAGTCACCCAAGGGCTGCTTGACGAATTCGGCGCCCGGCGCGTCATCGATACCCCGATCACCGAGCACGGCTTTGCCGGGCTCGGCGTCGGCGCCGCGCTCGCCGGATTAAAACCGATCGTCGAGTTCATGACCTTCAACTTCGCCATGCAGGCGATGGATCAGCTGATCAACTCGGCGGCGAAGACACCCTACATGTCGGGCGGGCAGGTGCGGGTCTCGATCGTGTTCCGCGGTCCGAACGGGCCGGCCTCGCGCGTCGCCGCCCAGCACAGCCAGGATTATTCGGCCTGGTACTCGCACGTTCCCGGCTTGAAGGTGATCGCGCCATCAACCGCGGCCGACGCCAAGGGTTTGCTGAAAGCGGCGATCCGCGACCCCAATCCGGTGATGTTTCTGGAAAACGAAATCCTCTACGGCCATTCCTCGCCGGTGCCGAAACTCGACGACTATGTGCTGCCGATCGGCCGCGCCCGGGTGGTGCGAACCGGCAGCGACGTGACCATCGTCGCCTGGTCCATGGGCATGACCTATGCGCTCAAGGCCGCGGACGAATTAGCGAAAGACAACATCAACGCCGAAGTGATCGACCTGCGCACGCTCAAGCCGATGGACAGTGACACCATCATCGAGTCGGTGAAAAAAACCGGCCGCCTCGTCACCGTCGAAGAGGGCTGGAAGCAATCCGGCGTCGGCGCCGAGATCGCCGCCCGCGTCATGGAGCAGGCATTCGATTATCTCGATGCGCCGGTCACGCGCGTCACCGGCAAGGACGTACCGATGCCGTACGCCGCCAATCTCGAAAAACTCGCGCTGCCCTCGGTCGCCGAAGTGGTCGAGGCGGCAAAAGCCGTCAGCTATCGCTGAAATTTTTGGTGAAATTGTCGCGCCATGCCCATCAACATCCTCATGCCGGCGCTGTCGCCCACGATGGAGAAGGGTAATCTCTCCAAGTGGCTCAAGAAAGAGGGCGACGCGGTCAAGACCGGCGATGTGATCGCCGAGATCGAGACCGACAAGGCGACGATGGAATATGAGGCCGTCGACGACGGCGTCATGGCCAAGATCGTGGTGCCGGAAGGCACCAACGATGTCGCGGTCAATCAGCTCATCGCGGTGATGGCGCAGGAAGGCGAGGATCCGAAAGCAGCGGCGGCATCAGCAGCGAGCACGCCGGCGAAAACGCCCGGTGCCGGAGCCCCCTCAACCCCACCTTCTCCCCCTCGGGGAGAAGGATCTGCCCAGCAAGCCGCCACGCCCTCGACATCTGCTCCAGCACCCAAAGAGGCGAAATCTCCACCGCCGCCGCAAGCGCCGCGCGCTCCCTCTCCCCAGAGGGGAGAGGGTGGGGGTGAGGGGGTTCGGACGAATGGTCATGGCGCCGGCGTAAACGGCACCAACAGAATCTTTTCTTCGCCACTCGCTCGACGATTGGCGAAAGACGCGAACATCGATCTCGGCCGCGTCCAAGGCACCGGCCCGCACGGCCGCGTCATCGCCCGCGATATCGAAGCGGCCAAATCGGGCCAAGGGTTACGCGCACCCGCCGCGACGGCAGCCGCGAGCGCGCCGCAGATCGCGCCGTCGATGTCGGACCAGCAGATCCGCGCGCTCTACGACGACGGCAGCTACGATTTTGTGCCGCACGACGGCATGCGCCGCACCATTGCGCAACGTCTTACGGCCTCGGTGCAGACCATTCCGCATTTCTACCTGACCATCGACTGCGACATCGGCAAGCTCCTCGAAGCCCGCGAAGAGATCAACGCGGCGGCGCCCAAGGACAAGGACGGCAAGCCGGCCTACAAGCTTTCGGTCAACGACTTTGTCATCAAGGCGCTGGCGCTCGCTTTGCAGCGCGTGCCGGACGCCAATGTGAGCTGGACCGATGGCGGCATGCTCAAGCACAAGCATTCCGACGTCGGCGTGGCCGTCGCCATGCCGAACGGCCTGATCACGCCGATCATCCGCAATGCCGAAGCGAAATCGCTCTCCGCCATCTCCAACGAGATGAAAGAGCTTGCGGCGCGGGCACGGGCGCGAAAACTTAAACCCCACGAATATCAAGGCGGCACCACGTCGGTATCGAACCTCGGCATGTACGGCATCAAGGATTTCACCGCGGTGATCAATCCGCCGCAATCGACCATCCTCGCCGTCGGCACCGGCGAAGAACGTGCCGTGGTGCGCAATGGCAAGATCGAAGCCGCCCACGTCATGAGCGTGACCATGTCGTGCGACCACCGCTCGGTCGACGGCGCGCTCGGCGCGGTGCTGATCGGCGCCTTCAAGGCGCTGATCGAAAATCCGGTGATGATGCTGGTGTAATGGACCTACTATTTGTAGTAGATTATTTTTATGGATTCCCCTGCCAAGACAGCTTGGCTCGTTTCTATTGTAGGTGGCACGATTGCAGCCATCATTGGAGGAATTGTCACTTTTCACTACGAAAAATTCTATTCACCACATGAGCAGACAACAGAACAAATTTCAAAGACTGTTCCGACCGAAATTACAAAAAAAGAACTTGAGCCTACTGCCGAAGCTGTAACAAAACCGGTTTCAGCAGAACCTCCAGCAGCTGAAAAACCTGAAGTTAATCCGCAACAAAATCCAACAGTGATTTCCCAGTGTGGTTTCAATATCGAATTTCAATTCGCGGTAATTCAGCAAATATTTTCCGTCGAAGATCGAGATAGGGAATGGATCGCCTTGATCACAAGATTGCTTAACTGCAATAACGCTGACGTTGCGTTGGTGGCAGCCTCTAACATTTTCGATGTTCGGATGCGCGACGGGATATACGAGAAAATCGCAAATATCCTCGTAACGCAAAATAAATTTGACCTTGCGCTCAAAGCAATTAATCAAATTTTTGACGTGTCGACGAGAGACAGACTAAAAAAACAACTCATTGCGAGGACACGATAGCTCCTGCGCACTTAACATGAGCGGCGAAATCAGGGCGTATCGAGCCCCTTGGCGCGGAACACTGCGGCCGCTTTCGGTGATTTCAACATCTTGATCGTCGCTGTTGCCACTTCGCCGTTTTTACAGCCCACCATGATTGCTGCCGCAAACTCCGTGACCACGTTCAGATCGCCGGGCAAAAGACCGATAACCTCGACCCCGGCCACATGCAGCAATTCCGGCTTCTGCTGCACCGCGAGCTCGGCTTCGCCGGTCATCAGCAGGTTCGCGGAAAAGCCGCCCGGCGGCGGATATTTGGTCTTCGGTTTCATCTGCTCGGCGATGCCCATGCGCTCGAGCAGTTTTGCAAAATAAACGCCGCTGGCGCCGCCGGCGGACGGCTCGCTGTAGGCGATCGATTTGGCGGCGAGCAGCGTGCGCTTGAGCGCCTCGGCCGTCGAAATGTCGGGTTTTGACGCGCCGGCCTTGACGGCGATGCCGACGCCCGAGCTTGCCAGCGTGGCATCGGTGCCGGGCGCGATCTTGCCGAGCTTGTTCAAAGTATCTATGCCGGCACGGCTGAGAATCACCACATCCGCGGTGTCGCCGTCCTCGATGCGCTTGACCAGCATTGGCGCGGTGCCCCAGGTGACGGCGAGCTTATGGCCGCTCGTCTTGTCGAATTGCGTGAATAGCGGTTCCGCGGCGCTGCGCACGCCGATGGAGCTGAAAACGACGAGCTCAGCCATGAGGGGAGGTATCCTTCTTGCTTGCCTTTATATCGCGTGCGAATGAACCACACGAAAAATATTCGGCTCCCAATATTCGGCTCCCATGGATGACCTGATCGAAGGCTATCGCCGCTTCCGCGCCGGCACTTGGCAGGCCGAGCGCAAACGCTTCGAAGCGCTCAGCCGCCTCGGCCAGCGGCCGCGCGCGCTGATCATCGCCTGCTCGGACAGCCGTACCGACCCGCAAATGGTGTTCAACGCCCGGCCGGGCGAGCTGTTCGTCGTCCGCAACGTCGCCAACATCGTTCCGCCTTACGGGCCCGACGATCAGCCGCACGGGGTCAGCTCGGCCATCGAGTTCGCGGTGCGCTCACTGCAGGTCCGCGAGATCGTTGTGCTCGGCCACGCCATGTGTGGCGGCATCAAAGCGCTGTTGGACGGCGCGCCGGACGAGGCCTCGGACTTCGTCGGCCAATGGGTGCGCATTGCCGAGCCGGCGCGGCAACGCGCCATGCAGGCGCCGCCCGAGATGCGCCAGAACATTTGCGAGCACGAGTCGGTCCGCCTGTCGCTCGACAACCTGATGACGTTTCCGTGGATCAAGGATGCGGTTGAAGCCGGCCACATCACGCTCCACGGCTGCTTCTTCGACATCCGCTCCGGCATCCTCGAACGCCTCGGCGCGGATGGTGCTTTCCATCCGATCCCCGATCAGGTCGCGTCGCCGTAAACCGCGCGCGATGCACAAGGGTTGTCTAATACCTACTCAAGATTCTGATATCCGTTTTTATCTCTCGTTAAGATTGTATTGCCCGCGAAAAGGTGGAACCATGCGCGCGCATAAGAGGGGCGGCTGCATGATACCGGCTTTAATAAGCGAGGGTTCATATGCGACAGCCTATCGCTGTAATCGGCATTCTCGGCCTCTTGAATTCGTACGCTTGGGCGGGCGGTGATCTCACCGTCACATTGGACTGGACGGCGCAGAAGCCGGCTTGGAAAACCTCAAAAACCGACAGCGGCATAATCACATCTTCGCTGCTGACCGCGTGGCAACAGGCCGCGGGACCCAGCGGTCCGATCTGCTCGGCGATCTGGCAGGCGGCGGCGAAGCTCAACGGCGCCGGCGGCTGCCTTCGTAATCTCTACACCACCGGCAATATCTGCCTGCTCGATCAGTCGCCTGCGATTTCGGTGAACAGCACGTCCGGGGGCGTGGTGGCGAACGTGACGTTCAATAACAATTATCTCCAAGCGAAATACTCGCTGCTATCGGGACCGGCCGACATTTGCGGCGCCATCCAGGATGCCGAGGGCGATCCGGCGTTCGCCATCACCACCAGCGGCGTGGCCAATGCGCAATTCAACTTCAGCAACAATAAGCTGAGCGTCGGGTCGGTCACCGCGAGCATCACCAGTTTCCATCTCGGCGGCGCCAATCTGAGCGCGGCCCTGCTGATCAGCGCGGGAAACCTCGTGGGCGCCTTCAACGGGCTGAAAGCCGACTTGGCAAAGCCTGTCGATATCACGAACCCGGTCGCCACCAGCCTCAACAATTCCCCGATCAACGGCGACATCGCCAAGGTCCTCCAGCCGCTGCAGGGATTGGGAGTGACCTCATCCTTGGCCGCGGATAACGACGGCGTGCACTTGGCTCTGGACGCGCAAGAATGTCTGCCGGGCCAGACATCGGGCACTTTCCCGTGTGATGGGACGAAGATGTGCCTGAGCGCGGCCAACTGGAACAAGATCAATAGCGCGAGCGCGAGTTGTGCCAAGAGTTACTTCGGGCACGGGGTATTCAGCTGCCAGGGTTTCCCCAGCGCGACCGCGCGTGGGCCGGCCCCTCCCGACGGCTGGTTCGGGCAGGGTTCCTACAAATGCGTTGCGCCGTCGGCGTCGCAGGCCAAGGCTGTTCTGTCTTCTGCGCAAAACGCATTGAACGCCTGCCAGAATGAATGGGACGACAATTGCCTGAATAAAATTCCAGGCTGCCAGCAATTTGTCGGACCCTCCGCCACCGGAGGCCAACTCTGCGATCCCAAAGTTGTCACTACCACCGGCCCGTGCTCGCCGGCGGCGCTCGCCGCGGCCAAGGCTGCGGCCGCGAACAACGCGCCCCTCAAAGCCTGCCAGGCCAGCCAGTCCACTGCGACAAACAAGTGCCAAAGTGAAATAGCCACCGCCTCCGCAAGCTCGTGCAGCAGTCAGATCAGCGCGCTGAATCAGGCCAAACAACTGTGCAGCGAGGTGAACTGCGGCTCGCCATGACGTCGACCGGGCTGGCGATCCAGCCTGAGCCGGCTCATGTCTATTCGTCGATCGCGCAATGGCCCGGATTTTTCGGGCCATTGTCGCCTGTGCGCTTCGCAACCCGGATGCCCGCGACAAACGCCCGCCTGATCGCTACATATACGCCGAGGCGACGGACGAGGCTTTTCAATGGCTGATACCAATTTCGACGTCATCATCATCGGCTCGGGACCGGGCGGCTATGTTTGCGCCATCCGCGCGGCGCAACTCGGCTTTAAGACCGCCATCGTCGAGCGCGACTATTTGGGCGGCATCTGCCTGAACTGGGGCTGCATTCCGACCAAGGCGCTGCTGCGCTCGGCGGAAATCTTTCACTACCTGCAGCACGCCAAGGACTACGGGCTGTCCGCGGGCGAGGTGACATACGACCCAGCCGCCGTGGTGAAGCGCTCGCGCGCGGTGTCGAAACGCCTCAATGACGGCGTCGGTTTCCTGATGAAGAAGAACAAGGTTTCGGTGATCTGGGGCGAGGCGGTCATCGACGCTCCCGGAAAAATCACCGTGAAAGCCGGCAACAGCGAAGCGCCGAAAGGTGCGCTCGGTGCCGGCGCCTATCAGGCCAAGCACATCATCATCGCCACCGGCGCGCGGCCGCGCGTGCTGCCGGGCCTCGAGCCGGACAAGAAACTGATCTGGACCTATTTCGAGGCCATGGTGCCCGACCGCATGCCGAAGTCGCTGCTCGTCATCGGCTCCGGCGCCATCGGCATCGAATTCGCCTCGTTCTACCGCACGCTCGGCGCCGAGGTGACGGTGGTCGAAGTGCTGCCGCAAATCCTGCCCGTCGAGGATGCCGAGATCGCCGCCTTCGCGCGCAAGAGTTTTGAGAAGCAAGGCATCAAAATCCTCACCGGCGCCAAGGTGAGCAAGCTCGACAAAAAACCGGACAGCGTCACCGCGACCATCGACGACGGCAAAGGCGGCACGCAGACGCTCTCCGTCGATAGGGTCATCGCCGCGGTCGGCGTCGTCGGCAATATCGAGAATCTCGGCCTGGAAAAGCTCGGCGTGAAGACCGAGCGCGCGGCAATCGTCGTCGACGGCATCGGCAAGACCAGCGTGCCCGGCATCTATGCCATCGGCGACGTTGCCGGCCCGCCGCTGCTTGCCCACAAGGCCGAGCACGAAGGCGTCATTTGCGTCGAGGCGATCAAGGGCTTGCATCCGCATCCGATCAACAAGCGGCTCATTCCCGGCTGCACCTATTGCACGCCGCAGATCGCTTCGGTCGGACTGACAGAGCAGGCGGCCAAAGAGCAGAAGATCGACATCCGCGTCGGCCGCTTCCCCTTCGTCGGCAACGGCAAGGCGATCGCGCTCGGCGAGGACCAGGGCCTGGTCAAGGTGATCTTCGACAAGAAAACCGGCCAGCTGCTCGGCGCCCACATGGTCGGTGCCGAAGTCACCGAGTTGATCCAGGGCTACGTGGTGGCGATGAATCTCGAGACCACCGAAGAAGAATTGATGCACACCGTGTTCCCGCATCCGACCTTGTCGGAGATGATGAAGGAAGCGGTGCTCGATGCGTACGGGCGGGTGCTGAATATCTGACGCCGTCATTCCGGGGCCGAGCGAAGCGAGGAACCCGGAATCCATAACCACTGCCGGTTAGGTCGTGTATTACGACGGCTTGTATCGACCTTCGAGACCGGGGCTATGGATTCCGGGTTCGCCGCTTTCGCGGCGCCCCGGAATGACGTTACACTAATCCCGCCATCGGCTTCACACCGGTACTGCCGGGGAACACATTTTCGGCAAGCGCGCGATCATCAGCACGCAGGTGATCCTTCAACAGGCCTTTCAACACCGCGCGCAGATCGGTCGTGGGTTTGAGATCGCGGTTTTCGTAGAGGTTGGCGGTCTTGAGCCCCGGCCAATCGGCGATCACCCGGCCGCCCTTGAGCGCGCCGCCGGCGAGAAGCGCCACCGTCGCGGTGCCGTGGTCGGTGCCTTCGGTGCCGTTGATGCGGGCGGTGCGGCCGAACTCGGTCGCCAGCACCACGACGGTGTCGCGCCACGCCGGTCCCATATTGGTCTGCACCGCCGCCAGCGCATCGTCGAGCGCGCCCAATAGCTGCGACAGGCGCCCCTGGGCGATGCCCTCGTTGGAATGGGTATCCCAGCCGTCGAGCGCGAGCGCGCCGACCCGCGGGCCATCGGGCTGCGCCAAAAATTTCGCGGCGGTGCCGGCGACTTCAGCGAAATAGGCGCGCACTTGCGCCGGGCCGGGGCCGCCCGGCTTTTGCGCCATGTCGCCCAAATGCTCGATCGCGGTGAGCTTGGCGTCGTCTTCCAACACGCTCGCGAGCTTCACGTCGGTATGGCGGTAGAGATCGAGCAGACGCTGTGCGGTATCGGCGCTCGCCGGCATCACCCGTTGCGGCGACCACGACAGCACCGGCGCCGGCCCGCGCACGACAAGCGGCGTCACCGGACCAACCGCGAAAACCTTGCCGCCTTTCGGATCGACGCGACCGCCCGGTGCAAGACCCGAGAGCGCGCGATTGAGCCAACCGCTGTCGCTCGGTGCCGGCTTCGGCAGGCCGCTTTCGAGCAGATCCTGGCCGTCGAAATGCGATCGCTCCCGGTACGGCGTCGCGCAGGCATGGACGATGATCGCCTCGCCCGCCTGGAACATGCGATGCAAATTGCGCATCGCCGGGTTGAGCGCGAAGACATCGTCAAGCCGCAGCGCCGGCGTCTTGCCGTCGAGGGTGAGCGCGTTGTCGCCGCGCAGCGCGATCCAATCCGGATCGCCCACCGGAGCAACGGTGGCGAGCCCGTCGAGCGCGCCACGCAGAATGATGGTGAGGAAGCGCGGGTCGCGGCCCTCGGCCAGCGCCAGCTTCGGCATATAGGTCCAGGCGAACAACGTGCCCGAGGCCAACATCACATCCCGGCGCGAAGGTGCATGGAGGAACGGCATGATCATCTCCGCAAAAATTCCGGCGCCATGACCAGGAGCGCCAAGGCTTGAGGCCGGCTTTCGGCGCGCGCGATGGTGTCGCGCGTTTCGGCCGAAGCCAATGGACCCAGCGCGTTTTCGAGCACGGCGCGCGGATCGGCGTTGTTGGCCGCAAGCTGCCCGGCGAAGCCGGTGGCGATATCCAACCGGTGCGGCACGCCGTCGATCCAAGCCGCCTCGTTGTCGGGGTAGCCGTTCGGCGACAGCGGCCGCCACAGCGCCTCGCCAAGCGTCGCTTGCGCGCCCAAGATGCGGCCGATCGGAATGGTCTGCGGCGCCGCCATCAGCCGTAGCACGCCGATGGTCCACTCCGCGGGCGGTTTGAGCTTGATGCGCGCCGGCGTCCAGGATTCGTCGGCCGTGACCAAGGTCTTGGCGACTTCTTTCAGGTTGCCGTCGGTAGCGCTGAAGGTCTTGGCGAGCTTGGCAACCAGCGATGGCGGCGGCTCGTCGGCAACAAAATGCCGCGAAAGCTTTAGCGCGATGTGCTGGGCCGTCGCCGGATGGCGCGCCAGGTCGGCGAGCACCGCGCGGCCTTGGCCGACGCCGGTATCCGGATAGACCTTGCCCAGCACGGTCTTGTCGCCCGGCTCGTGGAATCGCTGCACGAATGCGAATTCGCCGCCGTGGATCGGCTGCTCGGGAGGAATCCAGGTCCAGCCGGTGATCACGTTGGCGAAGCTCGTGACGTCGGCCTGGGTGTAGCCGCTGCGGACGCCCAGCGTGTGCAGTTCGAGGATCTCGCGGGCGAGATTCTCGTTCAGCCCCTTGTCGCGGTTGATGCCGGCGATCGAATTGGCGCCCATGGACTGGACGTTGTCCAAATAGAACAGCATGCCCGGATGGCTCTCGACCGCCAGCAGCAAATCGGCAAAGCGGCCGAGCACGTGGGGCCGGATCGCTTCGCGCTCGAACGGGCCGGCCATCTCCACGATCTTGTCCGCCGAGATGCAGAAATGGTTCGACCAGAACCACACCAGCCGCTCGACGAAACCGATATCGGCGCCAAGCGCCGCGTCGAAGCGCGCCTTGGCTTCGTTCTGCAGGAGCTGTTGCGGCAGCGGCGGCGCCGGCGGCTGAGCCAGTTTCGCTAATGGCGATGGCGGCGGCTGCTGTTGGTTTGCGGCATCGTTCGCAAGCGGCGCCGCGCATGGCTCGCCCGACGGCTTGCGGCAATCGACGAGGCTAGCGGCATTCTCGGCTTCAGCTTGTTTCTGCACACGAAGCGCGAGCTTTTGCTTCGCCGTCTGCTCGGCGCGAAAGTCAGAGACCTCACGCGCCGACTCGCCGCCCGACGGCAGATTGGCGGCGAGAAGACCGGCCTGTGGGCGCTCCAGATCCGCAAGCAGCGCGCCGCGCGGGTCGGCGGCAATCGCGGCGATCCCGTTACCCGCCGGGCCTAAGCCGAACCGATGCAGCGCCAGCGCCGCCGCTTCCTTGCCACCCGCGGTCACGAATCCTCCCGGGATGAGACCTGTCGCCGTCGCGCATAAGACGATTCCATTATGGCAAAAGTTACATCCGGAAACGGCGAAAACGCTTTTGTTTCCTTACGCTTTGTTCATCAGCGCGCGCCCTGCATCGACCCGGCCTACGCCTTGCGGCGCAGCAGGCGGGCTCGTAAGTATCTGATGCACCAGAATACCGGCGCGGAGCCGTCATGGCCGTTGTGATCGACACTAGATTGGGTGGACCCGGCGCGCCGCGCCATCCGGAAAAGGCGCATCGGCCGGATCAGCCGTCTTTGCGCAAGCCGGACTGGATCAGGGTCAAGGCGCCGGTCTCGCCCGGCTATGTCGCGACCCAGCGGATCGTGCGCGAAAACGGCCTGCACACGGTGTGCGAGGAGGCCGGCTGTCCCAATATCGGCGAGTGCTGGGAGAAAAAGCACGCCACCTTCATGATCATGGGCGACACCTGCACGCGGGCCTGCGCCTTCTGCAACGTCAAGACCGGGCTGCCGGGCGCGCTCGATCCCGCCGAGCCGCAACATGTCGCCGAGGCAACCGCAAAACTCGGGCTATCGCACATCGTCATCACCTCGGTCGATCGCGACGATCTCACTGACGGCGGGGCCGCGCATTTCGCCGCCGTCATCAAAGCGATCCGCGCCCGCTGCCCGAACACCACGATCGAAGTTTTGACGCCGGATTTTCTGCGCAAGGACGGCGCCGCGCAGATCGTGCTCGCGGCGCGGCCCGACGTGTTCAACCACAATCTCGAAACCGTGCCGTCGAAATATCTCACCGTGCGCCCGGGCGCGCGCTACTTCGCCTCGATCCGGCTGTTGCAGCAGGTCAAGGAGCTCGACCCCGCGATGTTCACCAAGTCGGGAATCATGGTCGGGCTCGGCGAAGAGCGCAACGAAGTGCTCCAAGTGATGGACGACCTGCGGTCGGCCGACGTCGATTTCCTCACCATCGGGCAATATTTGCAGCCGACGCGAAAACATCATCCGGTGCTGCGCTTCGTGCCGCCGGAGGAATTCGCGGCGCTTAAGACGATCGCTTACGCCAAAGGGTTCTCCATGGTGTCGGCAAGCCCGCTGACGCGCTCCTCACATCACGCCGGCGAAGATTTCGCCCGGCTGAAGGCGGCGCGGGCGGCGGCGCGCTGATTGATGCCGCAATTCTCCACCACCCGGCGAGTCAAGCATTCCGCTGCCGACATGTTCGCGCTCGTCGCCGACGTCGAGCGCTATCCGCAATTCGTGCCGCTGTGCCGCTCGCTCACGGTGCGCAGACGAACCACCGACGGCGAGGGCAGGGACGTCATCGTCGCCGACATGACGGTTGCCTACAAGTTCGTGCACGAGACTTTCACCAGCCGCGTCACGCTCGACCGGCCGAAGCTTGAAATTCTGGTCGAATATCTCGAAGGCCCGTTCGCGCGCATGAACAATCGCTGGAGCTTTCGCGCCACGGGCGAAGGCGCCTGCGAGGTGGAATTTTTCATCGTGTACGAATTCCGCAGCCGCACCCTTGGCCTCCTCATGGGTGGCATTTTCGATGCCGCCTTTCGGCGTTTCGCAACCGCGTTCGAGCGCCGCGCCGACCAGGTCTATGGCGCACAGGCTTAAGCCGCTTCCGAAAGCCCGCCAAAGCGCAGTAGCCCGACGGCAAGACGCGTCAGGCGCTCATTTTTCCGGACATCTGGACTGCCAAAGACTCTCATCGCCGGAGCCCGGATACTTGCGGTCTTTGACAAAGAACGAGCCGTCGCTGCCTTGCGACGACACGATTTGAAATTTGCCGTCCACCATGTTGAGCAGAACGCGCACGCGGTCGCCAGCGATGTTGGCGGGCGAGCCTTCGAAATCCCAGACCTGCTCGTACGAGAGCATATCGGGCGCCTGACGATTCGCGTTGGTGATCTTGTAGGTGTTGTAAACGTGGCCGGGCTGATCGTAGTAGGTCCGCGAAACCTCGCCGGACGGTTTGATCGCATAGACGGTGAGAAAATTGCCGGTCGACGCCGGTTGCGTGCAATCGGTTGCCCAGGTGCCGATCAGTCCGAATTCCGCGATCGTGTTGGCAACCGATTGGGCATTGGCCGTCTCGACCGTGGCCATCGCCAACGCAACGACAAGGCAGCCTCCCCAACGCATCCTAGCTTCCCTTACGCCGCGCGCTGCGCGACAGCAGTTGTAAAAGCGCGAGCGCTTCGATGACGGAACGCAATCGCACCCGGCGGCGGCCGATGTCGCCGTAGAGCCGCTTGCGCGCAACGCGCCGCCCATCGCGGCTTGCCGCGGCGAAATGCACGAGACCGACCGGCTTTTGCTTTGAGCCGCCGCCGGGCCCGGCAATGCCGGTGATCGATACCGCAAGATCGGCACGCGAGTTTTTCAGCGCGCCAGCAGCCATGGCTTTTGCCGTCTGCGCGCTCACCGCGCCGTGTCGTTTGAGCGTCGCCGCCGGCACGCCGAGCATCGCCCGCTTGGCCTCGTCCGAATAGGTGACGAAACCGCAATCGACGACGTCCGACGAGCCCGGGATCTCGGTCAACGCCGCGGCAACCAGACCGCCGGTGCAGGATTCGGCGGTGGCGACGCGCAAGCCGCGGACGCGGCAGAGTTTGAGCACACGCTTTGCCGCTTCGTTCGCGCCGATCACGTCGCGCTCCACGGCAGCCGCACCGTTGCCGTCGCCATCGCCACAAGCCCTTCGCTGCGACCGGTGAAGCCGAGCTTCTCGCTGGTGGTCGCCTTGACCGCGACTCTGCTTGTCGCAATGCCGGCGATGGCGGCGATGCGCGCCCGCATGGCGTCGCGATGGGGCGAGACGCGCGGCGCTTCGCACACCACGGTGACGTCAAGATTGGCGATGATGCCGCCGCGGGCGCGCACGCGTTCGCAAGCGAAGGCGAGGAAGCGGTCCGAGGAAGCGCCCTTCCACTGCGGATCGCTCGGCGGAAAGTGCTGACCGATATCGCCGTCGGCCAGCGCGCCGAGAATGGCGTCGACCAGGGCGTGGAGCGCCACGTCGGCGTCAGAATGCCCGGTGACGCCGCGCGAATAGGGAATACGGACACCGCCGAGCATGACGTGGTCGCCGTCGGCGAAGGCGTGCACGTCAAAACCGTTGCCGGTGCGCACGTCGGCGAGCGCTGCGTTGCGCAACATCTCGGCGCGGGCAAAATCGTCGTTGGTGGTGAGCTTGACGTTGCCGGCCTCGCCCTCGAACACGCTGACGCGGTGGCCTGCCCATTCGGCGAGCGCGGCATCGTCGGAAAAATCGTCCAGTCCCGCCGCCGCGGCGCGCCGGTGCGCCGCCATGATGAGATCGAAGACGAAAGCTTGCGGCGTTTGCACCATGCGCAGGTGATTGCGATCGAGGGTTTCGGTCACGCGCGCGGCGTCGTCGATTTTTTTCACGGTGTCGGCAATGGCGATGGCCGGCACCGCTGCGCCGTTCTGCCTGGCGGCGACGATGGCGCGGCCGATCAGCGCCTCGGTCAGAAACGGACGCGCCGCGTCGTGAATGAGGACGATCGCCGGCGCGCCGGCGGCGCAAGCTTCCAGCCCGGCGCGCACCGACGCTTGGCGCGTCGCGCCGCCCCAAACCGGCGGCAGAAGTTTTTCCAAGCCCGCGGTCGCTGAGCGAAACGTCTCTTCGTCTTGCGGATGAATGACCGGCTGCACCGCGCCGATTTGGGGATGGTGCAGGAACGCCGACAGCGCCGGACGGATCACCGGCTCGCCGGCGATGTCGCGGTATTGCTTGGGCAGGTCGCCGCCCGCGCGCAGGCCCCGTCCGCCCGCGACGACAACAGCAGCGATTGTGTCGGCCATTTCACGCTCCGCGCAAATTCCGGCATGGCTTTAGCGCATGTTCCCGGAATGTGCGAACCGGGAAAGTGCATGGAACCGAACGCTTTTCGGCGGTCCAAAATTGACCCTTGCGGCCGGATTTGCACAGGTTAGGGATATTGCAGTGCAGCACTTGCGTAAGCCACAGATTTGGCTAAACTATAAGCAATAGCTTTATGACGCCTATTTAGTGTGCAGATGTTTCGGAAAGCCGCCTCAACCACAAAAGAGCACCAGCCGTTGGTCATTGGGCCAGTAACGGTGCCAAATCCCGTGCTTTTGGCGCCCATGTCGGGGATCACTGACGCGCCGTTCCGCCGCCAGGTCGCGAACCAGGGTGCGGGCCTCGTCATATCGGAAATGACCGCTTGTGCGGCACTCGCCAATGGCAAGCGTAAGGCCGCGCTACGGGTCAAGGATCATGGCGCGGGATTGCACGTGGTCCAGCTTGCCGGCTGTGAAGCACGTTGGATGACCGAAGGCGCGCGCATGGCCGAAGATGCGGGCGCCGCAGTCATCGACATCAACATGGGCTGCCCGGCGAAGCACGTCACCAACGGTGAGTCCGGCTCGGCGCTGATGCGCGATCTCGATCATGCGCTCACCCTGATCGACGCGGTGGTGCAAACGGTCAAGGTGCCGGTCACGTTGAAAATGCGGCTCGGCTGGGACGACGCGGCACGCAACGCGCCCGAGCTGGCGCGGCGCGCCGAACAATCCGGCGTGCGCCTTGTCACCGTGCACGGCCGTACGCGGTGCCAGTTCTACAAAGGACGCGCCGACTGGGCGGCGGTGCGCGCGGTCAAAGACGCCGTGTCGATCCCCGTCGTCGTCAATGGCGACATCCAAAACTTCGCCGACGCCGATGCGGCCCTCGCCGCCTCCGGCGCCGATGCCGTGATGGTCGGGCGCGGCGCCCAGGGCAGGCCGTGGTTTCCCGGCCAGCTCGCGCATTATCTCGCGACCGGCGAACACGCGGCCGCGCCGGTGCTGAGCGAACAGCTGGCGCTCGTCAGCGCGCTTTACGGCGAAATGCTCGCCCATCACGGCATCGCGATTGGGCTAAAGCACGCGCGAAAGCATCTCGGCTGGGCGCTCGATACCGCAGCGGCGACCGCAGGCGCACCGGCGCATCTGCTCAAATCGCATCGCGGCCGCGTGCTCACCGCCGACGATGCCGCGATCGTGCTGCGCCGGCTCGCCGAGGCCTTCGACGAATTCCGCGACCCGCGTGCGGCGTGGAGAGACGCCGCATGAGCACCGCCGAGAACCTCCTGACCGCGTCGTCGGCCGACATGGTGCTCAATGCGCTGCCGCATCCCGTCATCGTCGTGTCGGCGGACGGCAAAGTGACCGACGCTAACGCCGCGGCAGAGGCTTTTTTCGAAGTCTCGGTGTCGCATCTGCGCCGGCATCTGCTGCGCGACCTGGTGCCATTCGGCAGCCCCTTGCTCACGCTGATCGAGCAGGTGCGCGCGCGCGGCGCCGCGGTCAACGAATACAAGGTCGATCTCGGCACGCCGCGCAATCCGGGCGACCGGCTGGTCGACTTGTACGTGGCGCCGCTGCCGGAGCAGCCGGATTTCGTCGTGGTGATGCTGCAAGAGCGCACCATCGCCGACAAGATGGACCGGCAATTGACCCATCGCAGCGCGGCGCGTTCGGTGATCGCGCTCGCCGCCATGCTGGCGCATGAGATCAAGAATCCGCTGTCGGGCATCCGCGGCGCGGCGCAATTGCTCGAACAATCGGCCGACGACGACGACCGCACCTTGACGCGGCTGATTTGCGACGAGGCCGACCGTATCGTGAAGCTGGTCGACCGCATGGAAGTGTTCGCCGACGAACGGCCGGTCGAGCGCGAGCCGATCAACATCCACGTGGTGCTCGATCACGTGAAGCGGTTGGCGCAGTCCGGCGTGGCGCGCCACATCAAATTCGTCGAGGACTACGATCCATCGCTGCCGCCGGTACTGGCGAACCGCGACCAGCTCGTTCAGGTCTTTCTCAATCTGGTCAAAAACGCCGCCGAGGCGATCGGCGAAAACACCTCGGGCGGCGAGATCGCGCTGACCACGGCGTTCCGGCCGGGCGTGCGGCTGTCGCTGCCGGGCGCCAAGGCGCGCATCTCGCTGCCGCTCGAATTCTGCGTCAAGGACAACGGCCCCGGCGTGCCCGACGAATTGATGCCGCATCTGTTCGACCCCTTCGTCACCACGAAGCCGACCGGGTCGGGCCTCGGACTGGCGCTGGTCGCCAAGATCGTCGGCGACCATGGCGGCATCATCGAGTGCGAGTCGCAGTCGCGGCGAACCATCTTTCGCGTGCTTATGCCGGTTTACACGGGTGAGGGCGCCGCACTGGACGCCGCCATCCAGTCACGAGGGGATCATTGATGCCCGCGGGAAGCATTCTCGTCGCCGACGACGACGCGGCGATCCGGACGGTGCTCAATCAGGCGCTGTCGCGCGCCGGTTACGAGGTGCGCTCGACCGGCAACGCCGCCACCTTGTGGCGCTGGGTCAGCCAGGGCGACGGCGATCTGATCATCACCGACGTGTTGTTGCCCGACGAAAGCGCCTTCGACCTGTTGCCGCGCATCAAGAAGGCGCGGCCGGACCTGCCGGTCCTGGTCATGAGCGCGCAAAACACCTTCATGACCGCGATCCGCGCCTCCGAGCGCGGCGCCTATGAATATCTGCCAAAGCCGTTCGACCTGAAGGAGCTGATTTCCATCGTCGGCCGGGCGCTGTCGGAGCCGAAGGAGAAAGTGCGGCAGCCGGCCAAGGTCGAGGATTTCGAATCCATCCCGCTGGTCGGCCGCTCGCCGGCGATGCAGGAAATCTATCGCGTGCTGGCGCGGCTGATGCAGACCGATTTGACCGTCATGATCTCGGGCGAATCCGGCACCGGCAAGGAGCTCGTGGCACGCGCACTGCACGACTACGGCAAGCGCCGCACCGGGCCGTTCGTCGCCATCAACATGGCGGCGATCCCGCGCGATCTCATCGAATCGGAATTGTTCGGCCACGAGAAGGGCGCCTTCACCGGCGCCAATACGCGTAGCGCCGGCCGTTTCGAACAGGCCGAAGGCGGCACGCTGTTCCTCGACGAGATCGGCGACATGCCGATGGAGGCGCAGACGCGGCTTTTGCGCGTGCTGCAACAGGGCGAGTATACCACGGTCGGCGGCCGTACCCCGATCAAGGCCGACGTGCGCATCATCGCCGCGACCAACAAGGATTTGCGGCAGCTCATCCAGCAGGGGCTGTTCCGCGAGGATTTGTTCTTCCGCCTCAACGTCGTGCCGCTGCGGCTGCCGCCGCTGCGCGAGCGCACCGAAGACATTGCCGATCTGATCCGGCACTTCTTCACCGTCGTCGAGCGCGAAGGACTGCCGCCGAAGCAGATCGACCAGGCAGCGCTGGACCGCCTGAAGAAACATCGCTGGCCGGGCAATGTGCGCGAACTGGAAAATCTGGCGCGGCGGCTGGCTGCGCTTTATCCGCAGGAAACGATCACCTCCGCCGTCATCGAGTCCGAGCTGTCGCAGCCGACATTGATGGCGCCGGGGGAAACCAACCGCACCGAGGATAATCTCTCGGTCGCGGTCGAGCGCTTCCTGGCGCAATATTTTTCCGGTTTTGACGACGGCCTGCCGCCGCCGGGCCTCTATCACCGCATCCTGCGCGAGGTCGAAGGCCCGCTGTTGTCGGCGGCACTGGCGGCAACCCGCGGCAACCAGATCCGCGCCGCCGATCTCCTTGGCGTCAATCGCAACACGTTGCGCAAGAAGATCCGCGACCTGGAAATCCAGGTCTATCGCACCAGCGGCACTTAAAGAGCGCTGCCCTGGAGCCCCCGGAGCCCCCAGAGGGCCTCGGGGCAAAATATTACGCCCACGAATTGTCGCAATCGGGCAACATTGTTGTATAAAAGCATCACTGGGGCGAAAGGGCGGGGCCCCAGCCAGTGACCTTTTAGGCTTAAAGTTCCTAGTCCCACAGCGAACGTTGCATGACGACAGTCGAACAGGTCGCTCCAGTCGACCCGGCTGCGACGGCACCGATGCCGATCGCATCCCGGCTCATCGGAGCGATTGCCGTCGGCGTGGCACTGCTCTCGGCCACCGTCACCTTCCTGGTGCTTGCCGGGATGACGCCGATCGACCCGGTCCAAAGCGTGGTCGTGACCTTGCTCGCGGTCAATGCCGGGACCGGCGTCCTGCTGCTCGCCATCATCGGGCTGGAAGTCTGGGCCGTCGTCCAGGCCCGCCGCCGCGGCCACGCCGGATCGCGCTTGCATGTGCAGATCGTGAGCCTGTTCGCCGTCATCGCCGCGGTTCCCACCGTGCTGGTCGCGGTGGTGGCCTCGACGACGCTCGATCGCGGCCTCGATCGCTACTTCTCCTCGAGCACGCGCGCCATCATTGAGGCTTCCGGTTTCGTCGCCAACGCTTATCTCGGCGAACGTGTCCAGGCCATGCACGGCGAAGTTTTGGCCGTGGCCTATGAGTTTGCCCGCGCCAAGCCGCTGTTCGACCAGGACCGTGACAAGTTCCACAAATTCCTCACCCAGCAGGCCATCGGGCGCGGTCTCTCGGCCGTGCTCATCTTCACGCCGGACGGCCAGATCGTCGATCGCGCCGATATCCCCATCGCCGCACAACCGGTGCTGCCGAATGCCGACGTGCTCAGCAAGGTCACCGAAACCGAGGCGCAGACCGGACTCATCCCAGGAGGCGTCGCTGGCACCATCAAGCTGTACGGCTACGACAACATGTATCTCTACGTCGTCGGCCTGCTCGACCCTGAGGTCATCCAGCAGCTCAATGCGACCCGGCAAAGCGTCGCGCAATATGCCGACCTGGAGCTCCATAAAGTCGGCATTCAAATCGCGTTCGCGCTGATGTTCGGCATCATCGCGCTCATCGTGCTGTTGTCGTCGGCATGGATCGGGCTCGATTTCGCCAATCGGCTGGTCGCTCCGATCCGTCGCCTGATCGGCGCCGCCAACGTGGTCTCGACCGGCAATCTGCAGGTCCAAGTCCCGATCCAGGGTTCGGGCGGCGATCTCGCCCGCCTCGGCGAGACCTTCAACAAGATGACTCACGAGCTGCGCACCCAGCACGAGGACATCGTGCGCGCGCGCGACCTCATCGACAGCCGGCGCCGCTTCACCGAGGCCGTGCTGGCCGGCGCCAGCGCCGGCGTCATCGGCGTCAATGCCGACGGCAAGGTCACCATCCTCAATCGCTCGGCGGAGCGCCTGACCGGGCGCACCGAAAGCGAGGCGCTGGGCCGGCCGCTGACCGAAATCGCGCCCGAGCTTGCCGAGATTTTTCAATCCGCCCGCTATGGCAACCAGCGCCTGGTGCAGCGTCAGGTCGCGGTCTCACGCGACGGCCAGGAACGTAATTTCTCCGTGCGTGTGACCAGCGAGCAGGCGCAAGACGCCGAGCACGGCTACGTCATCACCATCGACGACATCACCGAGCTCGTGCTGGCGCAGCGCACGTCGGCCTGGGCCGACATCGCCCGGCGCATCGCCCACGAGATCAAAAATCCGCTCACCCCGATCCAATTATCGGCCGAGCGGCTGCGCCGCAAATACAGCAAATTGATTGCCGCCGATGACACGGTGTTCGACCAATGCACCGACACCATCGTGCGCCAGGTCGACGACATCAAACGCATGGTCGACGAGTTCTCGCGCTTTGCCCGCATGCCCAAGCCCGTCATGACCGACGAGGACGTTGCCGACACCGTGCGTCAGGCGGTTTTCCTGCTCCGCGTCGCCCATCCCGACATCGACTTCGATGTCGATTTGCCCGCCGAGGTGATTCCGGCGCGTTTCGATCGCCGGCTGATCTCGCAGGCGCTCACCAACATCGTCAAGAACGCCACCGAAGCCATCGGCGCGGTGCCGCCGGACCAGCTCGGGCGCGGAAAGATCATCGTCAGCGCGCGGCGCGAGGGCAAGGACATCGTCATCGACGTGATCGACAACGGCATCGGCCTGCCCAAGGAAAACCGGGCGCGCCTGCTCGAGCCCTATGTGACAACGCGGGAAAAGGGCACCGGGCTTGGGCTGGCCATTGTCGGCCGCATCCTGGAAGAACATGGCGGGCGCATCGAGTTGCGCGATGCCGCCGAGAAAATTCCGGGCGCCCGCGGCGCCTGGATGCAATTGCGCATCGCGGCGGAGTCCGTTGCCGCCGCGGAGCCGGTCGAACCGCAGCAAGCGGTCGGGTAACGAAAAGAGTAGGGCAGGGCGACTCAAATGGCATCCGATATCCTCATCGTCGACGACGAGGCTGATATCCGCGAGCTGGTCGCGGGCATCCTCCAGGACGAAGGCCACGGCGCCCGCACGGCGCGCGACAGCGACGACGCGCTGGCGGCCGTGGTGGCGCGGCGGCCCAATCTGGTGTTCCTCGACATCTGGCTGCAAGGCAGCCGGCTCGACGGGCTGCAATTGCTGGACACGCTCAAGCTGGAGCATCCCGAGCTGCCGATTGTCATGATCTCCGGCCACGGCAATATCGAGACCGCGGTTTCGGCGATCAAGCGCGGCGCCTACGACTTCATCGAGAAGCCGTTCAAGGCCGACCGGCTGCTGCTGGTCGCCGACCGCGCGCTGGAAAATTCGCGATTGAAACGCGAGGTGCGCGACCTCAAGCAACATGCCCCGATGGCGACGTCCTTGGTCGGCCATTCGCCGGCCGCCAATCAGCTGCGCCAGACCGTAGAGAAAGTGGCGCCGACCAACAGCCGCATCCTCATCATCGGGCCTTCGGGCGCCGGCAAGGAGCTTGCCGCGCGCACCATCCACAGCCATTCGGCGCGCGCCGACGGGCCGTTCGTGGTGATCAACGCCGCCGCGATCACGCCCGAGCACATGGAGGTCGAGCTGTTCGGCGTCGAGGGCGGCAATAACGGCAGCCACAGCCGCAAAGTCGGCGCGCTCGAAGAGGCCCATGGCGGCACGCTGTTCATCGACGAGATCGCCGACATGCCGCGCGAGACCCAGAGCAAGATCCTGCGCGTGCTGGTCGATCAGACGTTCCAGCGCGTCGGCGGCAACACCAAGGTCACGGTCGACGTGCGCATCGTGTCGTCGACCAGCCGCAACATCGAAGCCGAGATCACGGCGGGGAAATTCCGCGAGGATCTCTATCACCGGCTCTCCGTGGTGCCGATCCGCGTGCCGGGGCTCGCCGAACGGCGCGAGGATATCCCGGAGCTGGTCGAATATTTCATGACGCAGATTTCCCAGACCACCGGCCTGCCCAAGCGCAAGGTCGGCGCCGACGCGCTCGCCGTGTTGCAGTCCCACGACTGGCCGGGCAATGTGCGGCAGCTGCGCAACAACGTCGAGCGGCTGATGATCCTTGCCGGCGGCGAGCCGGAAGCGGTGATCACCGCGTCGATGCTTCCCCAAGACGTCGGCTCGATGATTCCAGCGATGCCGAACGGCAACGGCGGCGAGCACCTGATGAGTCTCGCGCTGCGCGAGGCCCGCGAAGTGTTCGAGCGCGAATATCTGCTCGCCCAGATCAACCGCTTTGGCGGCAACATTTCGCGCACCGCGGAATTTGTCGGCATGGAGCGCTCGGCGCTGCATCGCAAGCTCAAGGCGCTGGGAATAGACTAGAGCCGAGATGTCCCGCATCGCCTACGTCAACGGCCGCTACCGGCCGTTCCGCGAAGCCACCATCCATGTCGAGGACCGCGGCTATCAATTCGCCGACGGCGTCTACGAAGTCTGCGAGGTGCGCGGCGGCCGGCTGATCGATGAGCGCCGTCATATCGAGCGGCTGCAACGCTCGCTTGGCGAATTGCGCATCCCCATGCCGATGTCGGTCAAGGCGCTCGGCGTCGTGCTGCGCGAAGTGGTCGCGCGCAACCGCATCGGCTACGGCATCGTCTATCTGCAGATCACCCGCGGCGTGGCGCGGCGCGACCATGCTTTCCCGTCGCCGGCGGTGGCGCCGAGCATGGTGGTGACGGCGCGACCGCTGAACCGCAAGCGCAACGAGGCGCTCGCCGCAACCGGCATCGCCGTCGTCAGCATGCCGGACAACCGCTGGGGCCGGGTCGATATCAAGACCGTCGGGCTTTTGCCCAATGTGCTGGCGCGGCAAGCGGCCATCGAGCAGGGCGCGCGCGACGCCTGGCTCGTCGACAAAGACGGTGTCGTCACGGAAGCGTCCTCCGCCAACGCCTGGATCGTCACGGCAAAGGGCGCATTGGTCACGCGCCACGCCGATCACGCTATCCTGCGCGGCATCACCCGCGCGGTGGTGTTCGACGCGGTCAAGGGGCAGGGGCGTACGATCGAGGAACGCGCTTTCACGCTGCAAGAGGCCCTTGCGGCGCGCGAGGCCTTCATCACCTCGGCGACCCAGCTGGTGCTGCCGGTGGTGAAGATCGATGGCCGCATGATCGGTGACGGCAAGCCGGGCCCGATCGCGAGCGCGCTGCGGCGCGAGTTTTATCGCTATGCGGAGACCGGATAAGGCAATCGCAACAATACGCTAGGCCGTGCGAGCACTGACAACGTGCGACCTCACCACACGTCCTTATCACCAGACTGGGCTTGCATCGCCTGCCGTCGCGCCTTCTAATGGTTCTACCCTTCGGGTCCGTCCGGCCCGGAAGACCGGCGGGACGCGGCCACAAAGGTGTGAAAAGAAAAGACCCGTGGGGCAGGGGCCCGCGGTACAAAAACGGAAACAACGGCCATGGCAGCCGACCGCGCACAAAACTTACAAGACACCTTCCTCAATCACGTCCGCAAAGCCAAAATTCCACTCACCATCTTCCTGGTGAACGGCGTCAAGCTTCAGGGCGTGGTCACCTGGTTCGATAATTTCTGCGTGCTGCTGCGTCGCGATGGGCATTCGCAGCTGGTCTACAAGCACGCCATTTCGACCATCATGCCCGGTCATCCGGTCCAGCTTTTCGAGGGCGCCGAGGAAGCGCCGGCCGGGGATAAGGACTGATTGGAGCCGCGCCGTCGCGACAAAGGCTCTGACCGGCTGAGTCCCACGGGCTCCGCGGTCGGCCGCGCGCTCGTCATCGAGCCGGTGTTGCGCCGCGCCGCGGCGCGTGCGGTCGCCGCTGATCGTTCGTCCGAGGCCAAGCTCGACGAGGCCGCAGGCCTCGCCCGCGCCATCGATCTCGACGTCGCCCAAGCCGGCATCGTCATGCTGCGCGCGCTGCATTCGGCGACCTATCTCAGCAAGGGCAAGGTCGAGGAGATCGCGGGCCTGGTCAAAACTTTCGAAGCCGGCATCGTGGTGATGGATTGCGCGCTGTCGCCGGTGCAGCAGCGCAATCTGGAAAAGGCCTGGAACGCCAAGGTCATCGACCGCACCGGGCTCATTTTGGAGATCTTCGGCCGGCGCGCGCGCACGCGCGAGGGCGCGCTGCAGGTCGAGCATGCGCACCTGACGTATCAGAAGGGCCGGCTGGTGCGCACCTGGACGCATCTGGAGCGCCAGCGCGGCGGCTACGGCTTTCTCGGCGGCCCGGGCGAAACCCAGCTCGAGGCCGATCGTCGTCTCATTGACGAACGTCTCGCCAAGATCGAGACCGAGCTGGAAAAGGTCAAACGCACCCGCTCGCTGCATCGCGACAGCCGAAAGCGCGTGCCCTATCCGATCGTCGCGCTGGTCGGCTACACCAATGCCGGCAAGTCGACACTGTTCAACCGCATGAC